>ERZ1066117.720-NODE-720-length-21929-cov-5.894761_pt1 | contig 21929 bp, 23 predicted proteins | sample MGYA00382764_ERZ1066117 | MGnify/ENA primary metagenome ERZ1066117 (study PRJEB33369, sample SAMEA5778347) | biofilm metagenome | biome: Industrial cooling water; feature: Water cooling tower basin; material: Biofilm | place: United Arab Emirates | collected...
TCACTTCTTGAATGTCGCGCGGATGTTCTCCCATGCGGCCAGACGTTCGGGGCTCGGGACGCCGGCGAAGTTAATGAACACCTTCAGGGCCGCTCGGCCTTCGGGGTCGAAGAATTGCACCGAGAGCGTGCGGCTGGCGTCGGTGTGGCTGGGCTTTTCCACGGCGAAGGCGTGTGTCAGGAGCTTGTGACGAATGTGCAAATCCAGGCTACCCGATTGCACGTTGAAGAACTCGCCCCAGGTACTGAAGTTGCCAAACTTGCCCGTGACCTCGCAGGTCGTCACGGCGTTGCTCACGATCACATGCACTTTGCCCGCCGACTCAAACGCCTCGAAAATCGCCTGCCATCGGCCCACGTCCAGTTCGGTGCCCCGGCCATCGGGCAACTCGCGAATCACCTCGACCTCGGGGACACCCAGGCGTTTGGCGATCTGCACGGTCATTTCCATCGGATCGTCGCGCAACTCCGCTCGAATGCGTTCGCGCACCTCGGGAGGGATCATTTCTCCCTTCCCTTCTCCGCCTTGACGGCCGTCGGCACGCCCAGATGCTTGCGGAAATAGGTCACGAATCGGCCGTAGAGCCGCTGCGTCACGATGGGATCGGGCACCAGATGCGTGAGACCGGGCAGGGGCAGGATATCGTAGTCCTTGCCCTCGCGAAAGAGCACATCGCTCAGACGTAACGTGTGCCGGAAGTAGACGTTATCGTCCACCGTGCCATGCACAAGGAGCAACGGGGCGATGGGTTTCTTCTCGCGGGCCATGGTCAGCAGCGATTCACGGGTATAGTCGGCGTCCCCCTTGGCGAGATCGGGCACGCCCATGAAGCGCTCGGTGTAGTGCGTGTCGTAGTCCAACCACTCGGTCACCGGTGCCCCGGCCACTGCCGCCTTGAACACCTTCGGCTCACGCAGGGCGGCCATCGCCGACATGTAACCGCCGAACGACCAACCGTAGATGCCAACGCGGTCGCCGTCCATCTCGGGGTGTTTGGCGAGCAGCAGGTTGAGCCCCTTTACCTGGTCATCCAGCGCCAGGGTGCCGAACTTCTTGTACGTGGCCCGTTCCCAATCGCGGCCGCGGTGCGGCGTGCCCCGGCCGTCGATTCCCACAACGATGAAGCCCTGGTCGGCGATCCACTGGTCGATCAGGCGTCGGCTCATCTGCGCCAGCACTTCTTGATGCCCCGGACCACCGTACACGTGGACGATGACAGGATACTTGAGCTTGGCGTCGAACTTGGTGGGTCGGATCACCGTTGTCCAGAAGTCGCCCACCTGGGCAATCGTCTGGTTCACCTTCAGGGGCGGTGTCTCCGCCACGCTGGGCAATTCGCCGATCTTCTTGCCCTCGGGGTCGTACACAACCGATTGCGGCATGACATCCAGCCATGACGAGGTGAGCACATAGTGCCCCGTCTTGCCCACCTCGACCGAGTGTAGCCCGGCACCCTCGCTCACGCACGTCTTTTTCTGGCCATTCATGTCGGTACGATAGACATGCTGTTGCGACGGATCGGTGCCACCCAGATACCACACCGTCCCCTTGTTTTGATCGACATGCACGAGCGAGCGGAAACCGTGTTTTGGTCCGGCGATGGGGCCAAACTGATCGTCACGCCCGGCGTAGCGAACGTCGAGGGTCGGCCCGGCGGCGTCGTGACCATGCCACACAAAGGCGCTATCTTCCAGCCAGTGGGGCTGATCGTGATTGAGGTTGATCCACGCCGGGTCCTTTTCGGTCAGGTAGCGGGTGGTGGCACCGCTGGCGGGGGCGATGCCCAGTAGCTGTTGTTCCTGCTGGGTGCGAGTCTGCACCAGGGCGGTCAGGCCGCGCTTGTGCCAATCGACGCGGGCCAGGTAGGGATATTTCTCACGATCCCAGTTCACCCACACGGTCTTGCCGCCGGTCGCTGGCACGATACCCAGACGCACGCTCACGTTTTTCTTGCCCGGCCGCGGATAGTACGACGGGTGCCCCTCACGGTCGGGGTGGATGGGGTCGGCGACGTACCAGACCTCGACCCCCTCATGGTCGCTCTCCTGGTAGGCCACCTGCTTGCCATCGGGCGACACCCAGTAGCCGGTGAAGCGGGCCATCTCTTCCTGGGCGACAAACTCGGCCAGGCCGTTGGTCTTCTTGGCTGTCCCGCCAGTGGTGACGCGGTTCTCCTTGTTGGTGGCGAGGTCGATGCGGTAGACATCGTGGTCCAGCACATAGAAGACGCTGCCGCCCTCGGGGCTGAACTTGGGGTCCACGAGCGTGCCCTTGCTGGTGGCCAGTTCCGTCGCCTTGGCGTCCTTGCGATCGACGACATACAGCCGACCCGAGAGCGAGGTGAGGATCTTGCTGCCGTCGGGCGAAAGTTGGAAGCTGGTGAAGCCACCCAGGGTAACACGCTGGCGTTCGCGGCGGGCCTTCTCCTCGGGCGTGAGCTTTTCCTCGGCCCCCTTCAGCAGTGCCTCGGGCGTGAGCAACTCGCGCGTCTTGCCCGTGGCGCAATCGAATTCATACAGACTCATCTTCGGCGATGTGGCCGTCGAACGCAAAAACAGCACGGCCTTGCCATCGGGCGTGACCTTGGGCCGCACGGGGCGCCCGAGCATGAAGCCGCGCGTCTTGGCGTGCAGTTCGAGATAGGACGTATCGATCGGCATGGGATCTCCGGCGTGGAGCCACGCCGCGCACAGAAGGCCACAAAGCACCCAACGCATGACAACCACCTCGGCCAGGACGATGCGGAAACGACCGAAGATTGTTGTAGCGAGTGCGTCAGTTCCTGGCGCGGAGCCGGGCCGTGAGATCGTCCACAGGGATCAGTGGCGCTTGCGGGGCGGCCGTTTTGGGACCGCAGCCGCTGCCACAACCGCCTCCGCTTCCACAGCCCGCGCCGGCCCAGGTCAGCCAGACACCCCGCGCCAGGTAGCCCGTTGCCAGCAGCACGGCCACGATCACCAGGGTCAGTTGCATCGGTTCAGCCCCCCAACCCGCGGGCGATCCAGAACGTGGCCAGCGCGGCGACGTACGCCAGCACGGTCATGTAAACAAACGTGAAAATAGGCCAGAACCACGAGCGCGTCTCGCGGCGGATGACCGCGAGCGTCGAGACGCACTGGCAGCACAGAACGAAGAACACCAGCAGCGACAGCGCCGCCGCCAGCCCAATGCCGCTGTTGCGAATCTCGTCGCCCAGACGCGTCATGGCCGATGCGTCGCCCGTATCGGTTTCGCCCTGCTTGTACAGGATGCCCAGCGTGCCGACGATGACCTCGCGCGCCGGGAAACTGGCAATGGCCGCCACGGTGATGCGCCAGTCCCACCCCAGCGGGGCAAAGGCCGGCTGCACGGTACGACCAAACTGGCCCAGGTAGCTCTGCTCGCGCCACTCGGCGAGCAACTCGTTGATCTTCGCCTCCACCGGCTCCAGTTTCTCTTCCAGCGGCTTCAGTTCCGCCTGCAGTTCCTCGGTCGGCTCGCCCGCCTGCTCGGCCTTGGCGATCTGCTCCTTGAGTGCCTTGGCCTGATCCTGCGGTTCGGCGATGCTGGCGGTCAGTTCCTCGATCCGCTCGGGGTAGGTGCCCGCAGGAAAGTTCAACAGCGCCCAGACGACGACCGACGTAGCCAGGATGACGGTGCCAGCCCGGGCGAGAAACGCGCCGCCGGCGTCAAACATGCGACGCAACACCACCCAGGCATCGGGCCACTTGTATGCGGGCATCTCCATCACAAACACGGGGCGCGGCCCGGCGAGCAGGGTGGCCTTGAGCACCCAGGCGACCAGCGGCGCGACCACGATGCCGATGAGGTAGAGCAAAAACATCACCAGGCCGGGGAACCACCACGGGTAACCCCTAGTGAGAAAGGCACCGATCAAAAGCGTGTACACAGGAAGACGTGCCGAACAACTCATGAGCGGCGCAACCAGAATGGTCGCCAGGCGATCGCGGTAGTTTTCGATCACCCGCGTCGCCATGATGCCCGGAATGGCACAGGCCAGCGACGATAGCAGCGGGATGAACGACTTGCCGCTCAGTCCGGCCCGAGCCATCAGCCGGTCCATCAAAAACGCCGCTCGCGCCATGTAGCCGCAATCTTCCAGCAACGCCAGGAAGGCGAACAGGATCACGATCTGCGGCAGGAAGATCACCACGGAACCCACCCCCGCGATGATGCCGTCGGCCAGCAGGCGCGTAAACGGACCTGCGGGCAGCGTGGCCTTGACCGTGTCGGCCAGCCAGGTTTTGCCGGCGTCGATGGGGTCCATGAGGTAGGCGGCCCCGGCGAAGATGGACTGGAAGACCAGGAACATCACCGTCAGGAAAATCAGCGTCCCCCAGACGCGATGCGTGAGCACGGCGTCGAGGCGATCCGTCCAGGTCGTCGGCCGCTGGGCCGGGCGCGTGAGGGTGTCCTTGAGCGCGTCGCGAATCCAGTTGTATCGGGTGCGGGCCTCGATGGCCGGGATGGGGCAGCCGGCACTGGCGAGGCGAGCGCGAGTGGCGGCCAGCGTCTCGGGCGGCACGGCCAGGCGTTTTTCGGTCTGTCCGCCGACATCAAGAATCAGCCGCCGCACCAGATAATCGGGCGTACCGGGCACCTGGGTGCGCAGGGCGGCCACCTCGGTCTCAAACGTTTCGGGAAAGCGCGGGTGCTCGGCGGGCGGGGCGCTACCCAGTCGCGCGACCACGGCCTGCCGCAACTCCTCCAGCCCCTTGCGCTGGTTGGCCTGAATCGGCACGACGGGAACGCCCAGACGGCGACTCAGAGCCGGCACATCGATGGTCAGGCCGTGGCTGCTGGCGACATCCACCATGTTGAGCGCCACCACCACCGGCAGGCCCATTTCCAGCGCCTGCGTGGTCAGATACAGGTTGCGCTCCAGATTGGAGGCATCGACAATGCACACCAGCAGATCGGGCCGTGGCTCGCCCGCCTGGAGGCCGAGCAGCACATCGACGGCGACCATTTCGTCGGGGCTACGCGGAGCCAGGCTGTAGGTGCCCGGCAAGTCAAGCAGCGTGACCGGCGTGGTGCCGAAGGTGGCGCTGCCCTTCTTGGACTCGACCGTGACGCCGGCGTAGTTGCCGGTGCGATGATTGAGGCCAGAAAGCGCGTTGAAGAGGGTGGTTTTGCCCGTGTTGGGATTGCCCAGGAAGGCGATCACGGCAGGCGTGGCGGAGGTCACGGCAGCGGCTCCACAAGGATGCGGGCAGCTTCGGCACGGCGAAGACTGAGGCGGAAATCGCCGCGACGAATCTCCAGCGGATCACCCAGCGGAGCGATGGCGAGCAACTCGATCTCGTCGCCCTCCAGCAGGCCCATCTCCAGCAGCCGTTGCAAAACAGCAGGCTCGGCGTCCAGAGAGACAATGCGGGCAGTGTGCCCCATCTCCAGGCGATCCAGAGCAACGACAGCGGGGGTCATGATAGAGGGCGCACCAGGATTTGAAAGTTTTCGTCGCCACGCAACGAGAGCCGAGCGCCGCCCTCGCACTGGAACAGACAGGTGGTGCCGCACTGGAGCAGGTGCAGCCGACAGCCGACACGAACGCCCAGTTCGGCAAGGCGCGCGACCCAGGAGGGATCGCCAGCGATATCGCAGACCTCGCCGCGCTGACCGGGCCGGAGAAGTTCCAGAGGCAGGAGATCGAGGTTCATGGAGAGATCACGGAGGGAGTGAGGTAACTGAGACGCAGTCTCACCAAACCAGTATAGCAAGCCCCCTCTGAGAGTCAAGCACCACGAAAAAAGGGGCGGATCACCCCACCTTTCCGGGGCGAACCGTCCCTTTTGCGACCATCGTTTCGCGTACGACGAACAGCTAGCCTTACGGATTTCCTGCGGGAGCGGGCACCGGGGCGACGGGGACGACGCTCACGTCCTGGCCCGTGGGGGTGTTGGGGTTGCGTTGCGCGTTGGGGTTGTTGCCCGTCGAGCGTTCCACCTGGCCCACCGCGTTGCCCAGCAACGATTTCATCTGCTCCTTGCGGTAGTCCCAGAACTCCAGATACACCGGCCCGATCAGGATGATCGCCGACGCCGTCCACAGGCAGAACAGCGTCGGGAACAGCATCCAGAAGTTGGCGCGGTTCGCTTGCGCCTCCACCTTCTGCTTTTCCACCGTTCGCTGGCTGTCGGCCACCTCGACCAGCGTGTCCACCATGTTGGTGCCCAGGCGATCCGATTGCACCAGCAAGAGCGCCATCGAGCGGATGGCCGGGATCTCCGAGAGACGTTCGGCCCAGCCCAGCAACGCCAGTTCCAGCGAGTGCATCCGCGCCTGTTGTTGCACGATCTGCAACTCGACGGCCATGTCCGGACAGGTGCTGGCCAGTTCGCGCGTCGTGTAGCGCAGACTGTTCACGAGGTTCTGTCCGGCCGTCAGGCACAATGCGAGCACGTCCATGGCCAGGGGCAGGGCACGGTTGAGGCGATTGGTGCGGGCGCTGGCCTGCGCTCCGAGAATCACACGAGGAAGCGAGTAACCCAGCCCCGCCGCCCCCAGTCCACCCCCGACGATATAAGGCAGCAGGTTCTCGGGCAGATAGTACGCCAGGATGCCCATCGCCGCCAGGGGACCCAGGACGAGGATCGCCCGGATGGCCAGGTACTCGTTGAGCGCGCTGGGACGGTAGTAACCGGCCGTCCACAGCAGTTTTTGCAACTCGCGCCGGGCCTCGGGCAGCGCGGGCAGCAGGGCGGCCAGATCGGGAGCCAGGATATCCGGCGGTTCGGGCTGTTGCCAGGGACCGCGAGAAACAGGCCGATCCAGGACCGCCCGCACGACCAGGAAGACGACGACGAGCGTCGCCAGGAAGATCACCACGAACAGTTGGAGCGGTTCCACGTTGGCCTCCATGCCTCGGGGCTTAGTATTCGATCCGCAACAGCCACAGCAACCACACCACGCCAATCGCCTCCAGGGTCATGGCGATGGCCAGAGCCGTCAGCCCCGGCGAGGTGGTGGTGAGCCGGGTGAGGTAGTCGGGGTAGACAAACCAGTAGAACACCAGCAACGCAAACGGGGCGCTGGCGAGCACCACGCCGGTGAGCCGACCCAGAGCCGTCACAGCCACAGCATGGCCACGGAAGTGGTTGCGGGAGCGGACGGCGTTGGCCAGGCGGTCCACGAGCAGGGCCAGGTTACCGCCCGATTCGCGGTGCAGACCCACCAGCGACACGAACAGTTCAAAGTCAGCAAGCCCCACCCGACGGGCCGTCATCTCCAGAGCGGCGGGGACCGTCGCCCCCAGACGCAACGTGTCAGCACACCGCTGGAACTCGGCCGCAAGCGGTTGTTGGCCCTGTTCGCCCAGCAAAGCGATCGACTGATCGACGGTCAGACCGGCCCGCAGCGAACGAGCCATGAGATAGAACGCATCAGGCAACTGCTCACGCAGACGATTCTGCCAGCGTCGATGCGTAAACCAGTAGACGACCAGCGTGACCAGCAGAGCGACAATCGCCGCCGAGACGGCCATCCCCTCATTGGGCCGCACCAGGTACACCGTCGCACCAACGGTGGTGGCGATGAGCAGCAGCGAGGCCACGCCCTGGGCAGCAGTCAGACCGAACGGCCCCCGGCCAACCATGCGTTCAAAGGCACGGTCGAATTGGCCACCCAGCGAATCGCTTTCCTGCGTGTTGGCGAGGTATTCGCCCAGCTTGGCAGCCAGCACCGGCTGATGGCGTGGGCGGAACAGCCAGGCGACCCCCGCGAAGAGTGCCCGCAGGGTCACCAGCACGAGGAAAACCGCCAACGCCACGCCAGCCGCGAATCCTAGCGGCAGAATCACATCCATGATTTACTCCCCTCCGATCGAGTCCGATGCCTCGGGGACCGTCAGTTCGCGCGCCGCGAACAGTTCCGGTGGCAGGTCCAGTCCATACGTGTGCAGCCGATCCAGGAAGGTCGGCACATGGCCCGTGGCGTGGAACGTGCCCACCGCCTGCCCCTCGACAATGGCCGTCTGCCGAAACTCGAACAGGTCCCGCACGACGTAGCGCTTGCCGCCCTTGAGGCCGACAATCTCAGAGATTCGCGAAACCTTACGCGATCCACCCTTGAGACGAGTCACATGCACCAGCAGATGAATGGCGCTGGAGACATACTTGCGAATCACGGGCAGCGGCACCTCGAAGCCGGCCATCGTCACCATCATCTCCAGACGCGACAGGGCGTCGCGCGTGTCGTTGGCATGGATGGTAGTCAGGCTGCCCTCGTGACCCGTGTTCATGGCCTGAAGCATGTCGAGTGCCTCGGCCCCGCGAACTTCGCCGATGATGATGCGATCCGGACGCATACGCAGGCTGTTTCGCACCAGTTCGCGCTGCGAAACGGCACCCGCCCCCTCGAGGTTGGGTAACCGGGTTTCGAGGCGCACCACGTGCGGCTGACGCAACGCCAGTTCGGCGGCATCTTCGATCGACACCAGACGCTCATCATGCGGAATGTACGCCGAGAGGACGTTCAGGAGCGTCGTCTTGCCCGCACCGGTACCGCCTGAGATGAGGGTGTTGATGCGTGAATGCACGGCGGCTTCAAGCACCGTGAGCATCTCGGTGGTCAGGGTGCCGTTGGTAAGCAGCTGCCCCTCGCCCAGTCGCACGCCGAAACGGCGAATGGAGAGCATCGGGCCATCGAGCGCCAGCGGTGGAATGATCGCATTCACACGGCTGCCATCAGCCAGACGGGCATCGACCATCGGCGACGATTCGTCGATGCGCCGGCCTACCTGGGCGGTGATGCGCTGGATGATCTGCAGCAGGTGGGCATTGTCGATGAACGAGACACCGGTTGACTCGAGTCGACCGTAACGCTCGACATAGACGTTGTGCGGACCGTTGACCAGGATATCGCTCACGGAGGGATCATGCAGGAACTGTTCGAGCGGCCCCAGGCCAAAGACCTCGGACATGACCTGATCGACGAGCGCGTCGCGGTCGGCCTTGCCCAGACGGTCGGGGTGATTGCGGGCGAGCTGCTGCGCCAGGGCGAGCACCTCGGCTCGGAGCCGTTCGTTACTCCAGGCGGTCAGGCCCGAGAGATCCACCACGCCAAGAATCTGGCGGTGAATCTCGGATTTCAGTTGCTGCATCCGCGCCGGTCGTAGGCCGGGAGCGGCCGCGGGAGACTGCTTCATCGCGGAAACCTCCATGTAGAATCAGCGGGCCAGGCGGGGCCGAGCCAAGTACGGATTGGGAAGCAAGGCTGCCGTGCCTCGCCGGGTGGAGTCGCTCAGAGCCATCGGCACCGCCAACAGGGCGGGCTGCAGACGAATCGTGAGCCGATCATTGCTGGTTTCTTCAACACGCACGATCCGCACAGCCACAAAGGCAACGATGCTGGTAGAATCGTCGAGAAGCGGCAGGACCCGCGGTTCCCCCGCATTCTGCCACACCTGAAGCCCCGCCAGCAACGCTCCATAGTCGCCCGTGGCCACCGTTGGTCCCACACTCGGGTTCACGGGCAGTTGATTGGTGGCATCGAGAGACAGCACCCCCTCCGTGGCAAGCAGGTCGTCCAGGGTCACCCCCTGGCTGATCTGGATGTAGGGGTCGCCCGCTCCCAGAGGAACGATCGCACCATTGCCATCGGTCAGGGCAGCAGAGGGCGCTAAGGGAAGCGTCAGGTCGATCTCAGAAATGCCGTCGGGGCCGTTGGTAAAACCGACACCGGGGATAAAGGCATCGGAGTCCGGCCCGGCGCCCGAGAGGATCTGGCTTTGCCAGTCGCTCAGCCGCAACCCCAGGGGCAACAGGGGGAGGGGGCGTTGATCACGGGCACGGAATCCGATGATGTCGCGGTCCAGTCGTGCCTCGGCAAACGATTGCACACTCACGACCGGGGTAAGAAACAGGGCACCGAACAGAATCGGCACCCCTTCGTTTCGCTCTCGCAACCGCCGAGCGCCCACACGCACGGTGTCGGCCTGATCCAGCGTCGCGGTGTTGTCAGCAGGCACGAACACGCCATTACTGTCGTATCCGCCCAGCGCCACATCCTCCGGCAACAAAGACAGCGGGCGACCCAGCACGCGGTTTCGCAGGGCATACTCGCCGGCCTGCTGACGCGCGGCCAGCAGGAGATCCTCCCGCGAAGGCGGAGGGCTGCGTAGCCAGTCGTCGTCGATCAATCGTCCTGCGGCTGCGAGGGCCGCCGCATCGGCCGTGGTTTGCGAATCCAGGCGAGCGGTGGCTAGCCAGCCGGCATTGATGGCCAACGCCATGGCCGCGAGCAGGACGGTCATCAGGACCAGGGCGGCCAGGCTAACCCAACCGCCGCGTCGGCAAGTCCGCTGTCTCATGCGAATCCTTCGCTTTCCCTGCGAACCGGAGGAGGGTCGGGTTACTTCTTGCAGGACTTACATTCCTTGGAGGGCGTGCTACAGCCCGGTGCCGAAAAGTTAAACGCCGAGGCGTCGGCAGCGGCGTTGCGATTACGTCCACGGCCGGACGGTGCTGCGGCAACTCCTGGGCGATTGGGCAGGTCGGTGCCGATGTACTCGCCCTCGGGGCTGAAGTGCGACGTCGAGGTTCGCCGCAAACCGTTGAACGTCTCTACCTGAGTGCCCGATTGCGGCGGCGGTGGGGTCTTGAGATCAAAGATGCGGATCAGATCGGCCGCACCGATCGGCATCTCGCCCCGCACGAAGCCATCCACCCGATCCTCTTCCGCGGCGATCGTTTCCACGTCGGCCGCGGCGAATTGCACCGGCATGGCGTCGGCCTTGGCCGTCATGGCCGCCTTCCGCTTCAGTTCGAGATCTTTCTGTTCGGCAGCAGAGACGGGCACAAGCGTGATCGCTCCCTTACTCTTGCCGTACTCGATGAGCGCAGCACGGTAGGGGTTGGCTTCGAGGGTGAAGTGAACGGGCTTGTTGTCCGGCAGCGGAGCCAGCACCTGGAAGAGGGTGTTCCGCTTGGCGATCACACGCAGCCCCGTGGCAAGGGTGGCGGTGCGAGTCGTTTCCTGACCATTCGCGGTGATGTTGCTCGTAAGGTACACATCCACCCATTCACCTTCCTGGATCAGACCACCGGCCGACTGGTCCTTCTGGACGCTGATGTTCACCGCACGCATGTTGGGCAGCAGACGCTGGTGCAACGGATCGGGCTTGACCATTTCCTTCAGATCGTCGCGGCGAATCGGGGCGTCCGCTTCAATGGCGTTCTTGGCCACCCGCAGCGTGACAGCCGTGGGAACGGCGGGGAGGAAGTTGGCCTTGTTCTTTTCGTAGTCTTCGCGTTCGTCGGCACGCAGGGGGCGCGTCTTCACGTAGCTGGCGTCGATGAGATCGCCAGGGAAGAGGTTACGAGCCGCCGCGAGGACCTGAATTTCCTTTTCCTTGGGCGGTTCGGGTTTGGTAAACCAACCCGCCGAGCGGGTCGCGACGACGGCACCGACGCCTGCAAGCAGGGCCAGCGTCATCGCAAACATGGTACTTGCTCTCATGGTGTGTCACTCCAGTTGCCTACCACTCGTCGGGATGTCACTCCTTGCGCATCACCGTTTGTCCCATCAAAACTTGATTGCGAATGCTGAGTCCCGCGAACACCAGCAGATCCGGCACCGCTGCCGAGGCCGGTAGTTCGACCCGAACGGCGATCGGTTCGCCGCTGGGAATCGGGTTGCCGTTGGCATCGACCAGAATCGGGGTGACGGTGGCCTGAGCGAAGCGGGAATCGCCCAGCGTCAGACGCACCACCTGTTCGATGTCGCCCACACTACCGCCCAGAGCTGCCACACGAGTCGCTTCACGGGAGGCGAGCGATACCTGCTGCTGGGCAGTCAGGAGCAACGAAAACTCGACCGTGCCCAGCAGCACGGTCAAGAGAATGGGCAGCACCAGGAGCAGTTCCAGGGCCACATGACCGCGACGAGACTTAGCGAACATGTTGGCTGACCTCCGATGTCGAGGGAACTCCCTGCGGGCGAACCAGTCCGAGATCCTTTCGGAACGACCACAACGAAACCATCATCACCGCCGCTGCCGCCAGCAGCGAGAACCGCACAATCACCGGGCTGCGCCCGTTCTTCGAGGGCATGGGGCGTCGCCCGCTCAGCAACCGGTAGGCGATGACGGCAAGGAAGCAGAACATGAGCAGAACAAGGGAAACCAGCAGATTCCAGAACGACAGATACGGCCCCACCCAGGCCCCCACGGCGGCAAACAGTTTCACGTCTCCACCGCCACAACCGCCGAGAATCCAGATGATGAAAAAGGTGAAGAAGCCGACCACAACACCACACAGGGCGAAGATCAGACCATCCACCGCACCCAGAAAGAGGTTTGGTTCAGAGAACAGCCACAAGCCCATCCCGTGGGAGGCCAGCCAGATTCCCCGGAGCACGCTCACGAGCAGGCCAGCAAAGAAAGCCGGGATGGTGATCCACTTGGGGACCTTGGTGTAGCGCTCATCGGTGTAGCTGGCGAGGCCGAGAATCACGACCAGGCCCGCAATAAACAACCAGCCACTCACCGGATCGGGGAAGTAACGCATGGGAAGCACAGGACCTCGGGGTGGAAGGTGAACACACAAACCATCGGATGCAGCTGCAAACAGAATCGCAGGAAATCCGCCCCGCAACGTCAACCGGCCAGCACCCCAGGCATCACCCGTGGACTGGCCGGTAAGCTCAACGCAATCCAACGGAAAACTTAGTTGCAGGGGATCACGTCGATGACCGAGGGGATGGCAGGCGGGGTGCACGTCGGGGTAGCCAGCAGGCTGGGGGTGTCGATAGCTTGCGAGCCGTCGGTTTCGGCGCAGCAGCCGATCAGGCCGCTGATCGAGTAACCCTGGCTGAGGGCCAGGAAGGCGTTGCCCAGTTCGGTCAATTCCGCAACGACAGCGATGCGGACGCCCGACAGGCCAACGATGATGCCGATGACCAGGATGGTGGCAACAAACAGGAACTCGCTGGCAATCAAAGCGCCAGCATCATCGTTCCACAACTGATTGACAATGCGCTGCATCATGATGAGGTAAACTCTCCTGAATGGCTCCTCCGTCTTGGTCGCACCATCGCGCACTGCACGCGAGTCAGGGCGCACCTCGTAAAAACGACGCCGGAGGTGTTACGTCACCGACGATCCTAAAACGGAAGGCCGGAGCCAACAAGATAATCCACCCAGTCTATCTATTTTTCCTTACATCCCAACAAGGCAAAACCCACCAGATCCTCGCAATCGCTACAGCCGGAACATCCCTCTCATTCCCTACGCACGGCACTTGAACCCCAATTCGGACTCGCAGTCAGGCCTGGTGAACACTTCGCAGGCGGGGCAAGGGCGGCCGTCACGGGCCGCCCCTCACTCGCGCAACTTTCCACATTAGTTGCAAGGAATCACGTCGATGGCCGACGGAATCGCCGGAGCCACGCAGGTCGGCTCGGTCACCAGAGCAGGGGTATCGATAGCCTGCGAGCCATCGGTGTTGGCGCAGCAGCCGGTCTGGCCGCTGACCGAGTAGCCCTGGCTCAGGGCCAGGATGGCGTTGGCCAGTTCCGACAGTTCGGCGTTGACGGCAACGCGAACGCTCGACAGGCCGACAACGATGCCGATGACCAGGATGGTGGCCACGAACAGGAATTCGCTGGCGATCAGAGCGCCGGCATCATCATTCCACAACTTCGTCCAGATCGACTTCACCATGATTGCAAAACCTCCACCAAAGGAAGAACCAACGCTCCCCAGAACCGCGGCGCGAACAACGGGCGAGAAACACGTTGTACCGCCGCCGCCCTCGCGGCGAGGGACGAGTGAATTGTCTGGAGACTGCGTGAAAACACTGTAATTTGGCGAAGGCAGGTAATTAATCCCAAATAGGCAATCTGGAAGGGATCTACGGATCATCCCCTCGGTGAATTGGTCAAATCCCCTCAAGCACGAGCAATGCGTGCGGCGCTTGCAATCCATGCGCTCCGCGCGACCCCTATTGCCCCACTTTCTCCCCATCCTCAACGCCAAAATGCCCTTGCAAATCCTGCTCGCCGGAGCAGTCTTGCAAGGGCATTCGTTTGTCGAGACATCGGGTTGGATTTTGCTTAGTTCGCCACGGGCACGTCGATCACCGAGGGGGCGAACGGCGGCGTCGACGTCGGCGGGGTCAGCAAGTCCGGGGTATCAATGACCTGCGAGCCATCCAGGCTGCCGCCGTTCGAGGTTTGCCCGTTGGCCGAGAAACCCTGGCTGAGCGCCAGAATGGCGTTGCCCAGTTCGGTCAGTTCGGCGTTGATGGCCGAGCGTAGCCCGGTCAGGCCGATCACCAGGCCGATCACCAGGATGGTGATGACGAAGAGGTATTCCGTGGCGATAACCGCTCCCCGGTCATCTTGCCAAAGACACACAAACATGTTCATGGGTACGATATCCTCCGTATCTGTTCCCTGACTGCTTTCGCCCCGAAGAATCGTGGGGATCCTCCCGGTGTTCGGGCGAAACCGACCCTTACCAAGGCCGAACGCACCAACCATTGCCGGTGAACCCGTTCCAGGCAACGCGCCACCCTGCCGGCCTGTGCTTTCCTCTCGGTCCTGGCTGGGCGCGTGCGCTCTGGCTGGCACGGCTTCTACGACCCGCAGTGCAGCTGTTTGCAGCGCACCCGATTTCCGTGGTTGGCTTGCTCGGTGGGGGGCGTCTTTCTTCCCTGGGTGCCATTTTTTCCTGAAGTCGTCGGGCCGGTGCCTTCTGGTCCTCTTTTCCGGCTGTATCGATTGTGAGGGTTTTCCGTGCAGTCGGGGGCGTGGACGCTCCGATGGAAAGGGTAACCTGCAACACAAACCTTCCCACTGGGACCCCTGTGTCCCCCCTCTTTCGGGAGTCCGGAAATGTCGATTCCCTTTCGGCTCCGCGCCGCCCTCTTCCCTGGCATGCTTGGTGGCGCCATCCTCTGGTCGACGTTTTCGGCCACGGCCACGGCCCAGACTCCCGAGATCTGGCATGGCCATCGGCGGGCCATCGAGACGCGACCTGTTTCTCGCATCGAAACATTCGCCCCCGAGGCGGCCGAGTATGCGTTGCAAACGAGCAACCTGCCCGAGTGCCTGCGCTCGCTGACGGAGTTGTCGCCCGATTCTCCCCCTCAGGTGGTGTTCCCCACCGAAGGGGAAATGGGGGAAATGTCGGCCCCGGGCTTCGCGACTCCCTCCACAACCTCCGCACGGTCAGCGGCAAGCCTGGAAGCGTGGTGGCAGTCGGCCGATTCCGTCGCCCGCACCTGGCAGCGTTTGTGGATGGCCCTGGAGGCCCAGCGTGAAGCGTCGCACTGCCTTGCCCACACCGAGGCTCCAGGACACCTTTCTGGGCCGTCGGTTGGTCAAGCGGGTACGCCCGACGTGACGACGTCCACCGCCCTGCCTGGGGCCGTGGCGTTGCCCACCGCCCCGACAGCAACCGAGCCAACCGCCCGCCTGGCCAGCGACCAACTCGTGTGGATTTTGGCCGTGGTTCTCGTCGCCCCGCTGCCGGTGGTGATTCTCTTGCTCGTGCTGATGCGTCGGCAAAACAGCCTGGATCGGCTTCGCACCCCGGCCACGCCGGAGCCCACCTGGGCGCCCGTCACAGGGGAGGGGATGGCAACCCCCAGCGCTACCCGCGACGAATGGACCGCCAAATCATTTGACCTGGGACCGAGTTTTGAGGAACAGCGCGAGGCGGAGCGTCGGGCTGCCGAGCAACAGGAGCAGGCGCTTCTGCAACAGATTTTCCTGGAGAACCGCAAACTGCAACAAGAGGTGGCGAAGCCCACCCAGGTGAACGTCTAACCTCTTTGCCCTCGCGGCATGAAAGGAAGTGAATTTATGGATACCAAGGCCGTCTTCATCGGTATGGACCTGGGAACGTACAAGACCTCGGTTGCCTCCTCGACGGGTGTGCGGGATGTCATTCCCACGGCAATCGGTCGGCCGCGTGACGCGGTGGCTCGCACGCTGCTTGGGCGTGACGTGGTGTTTGGCAACGACCTGGTCCAGCATCGCCTGGCACTGGATATCCTGCGACCCTTCGAGCGAGGCCAGCTCAAGTATACCAGTCCCGGCGAGGCGGGGGTGAATCACCAGCAGGAAAGCGCCTGCAAAGAGGCCGCCCGACAGATTGTCGCGCATGCGGTGTCGTTGACGCGTCCGCCCAAGGGCGTGCCGATCTACGGTGTGATCGGGGCACCCTCGCGGGCTTCCGTCATCAACAAAAAGGTGCTCCTCGAAGCCGCCCATGAGACATTCGATGGCGTGATGATCATCTCCGAACCCTTCTCGATCGCTTATGGCATGAATCGGCTGCACGATACGCTGGTGGTCGATATCGGTGCGGGCACCATCGACATCTGCCCCGTGTATGGCATCTTTCCCAGCGAAGACGAACAAGGAACCGTCTCGGCTGGCGGCGACCTGATCGACGAGACGTTCCTGGCCTTGCTGAAGGAAAAGTATCCCCAGGCGCGATGCACGCTTAACATGGCCCGCGAGATCAAGGAAAAGTATGGCTTCGTTCATGATGTGAACGAAAAAGCCATCGTCACCTTGCCCGTTGAGGGTCGGCCGACCCCTTTCGATGTGACCGACGCCCTCAAGGCCGCCTGTAGCTCGCTGGTGCCGGCGATCGTGCATGGACTGCGGGAGGTGGTGGCACGATTTGATCCGGAGTTTCAGTCGCGGATGCTGCAAAACATCATCCTGGGCGGCGGCGGTAGCCAGATCAAGGGGCTAGATCGCGTGCTGGAAGAGGCGATGAAAGAGTATGGCGGAGCCAAGGTCAAGCGGGTCTACGATGCCGTTTTTGCCGGCGCCGTCGGTGCCTTGAAGTTGGCCATGAACATGCCAATCGAGTGTTTCCATCAGTTGCGCAAGCCCACCGTGAGCACTCCCACGGTGGCAAACCTGGCAACGCCATCGATGCTGGTTGGCGTTTGATCGATCCCCATCACCTCAGGGTGGGCGAGTCTTCCGCATGAAGGTTCACCCACCCTGAGACGATGCTACCCTTTCTTGGGCTTCACGCGCTCCAGAAGCAGTGTGGCCTCTGCTTTCTCCTCAAAGTCCTTGGGCCGATCGCCCCCTGGCTTGCCGACGTGCAGGAACAGCTGGCCTTTTTCAAACTTGTAGATACCACGCACCACCAGATCCGCTCCCGTGGTTGGGGTAATGTCAATTTCCCGCGGCTTCTTCTTGGGATCGAGCTTGTACTGAGCGGGATTGGCGTCACCACCGGAATGGGTCACGCTTACCTTGTCGGCGGTGAAGGTAAATTCCGACTTGAGCATGTCTTCCGACGGCACCTCGCCCCTCTTGGTGGCCTTGACGATCTTCCAGGTGCCTTGAATGGTCTTGGAGTCGTTCTCCGGTTCGGGATCGGCCGCGAAAAGCACCAGGGGCACCAGTAGCGAGACACAAAGGCTAAAGGGTCGCATCATGGCAAAAGCTCCACAGGAAGGGTACGATCGATCCTGGTGGACGCACCCGCATTCCGCGTGTCCACCCGTTTGCGTATCCGAATTGTATTCGATCTGTCCTGAGGATTCTTGGGACGAGTGCGAACTGTCGCGTTTCTGCGCTCAGAATCAGGGGACCGACAAAGCTTACTTGCCCTTGGCAGGCGCGACGGGCTTGAGGATGAGCAGCGTGTCGCAGCGTTCCTCGAAAGTGGCGGGGCGATCCCCACCGGGGCGATGGGTGTGGAGGATCAGCCGACCCTTTTCAAACTTGTAGATGCCCCGGACGAGTTTGCCGCCCTCGGGGGGCACGATATCGATCCACGCCGGCTTCTTGCCCGGATAGAGCTTGTATGTCGTTGTCTTGTCGGGCAATCCGGGCGTCTGGATGCGAAACTCCTTGTCGGTGAAATGAAACCGAATGTTCACCGCCTCGTCGGGTGTCTTCTCGTCAGCCTTCTCGATGCGCACGGGTGCCCAGGTGCCGACAATGCGTTTGCGGTCGTCCTCGGGTTCGGGCTCGGCGGCTCGCGCAAACAGCACCAAGGCGATGATTGCCAGAATCGGCAGAATCCGAGACATGGCTTTTCTCCTCCTGAAAGCAGGTACCGCCGAGCCGGGATGGCTTACTTTTTCACCCGTTCCAGGGTGATGAGATATTCTCCGGTCTGCTGCGGGGTCATGGTCATGGGTCGGCCTTTGCGGAGGGTGTAGCAGAACCGCATCTGGTCGCCCTGCACCTCTACCAGGCCGCTGTAATAGACCGAAGCCAGGCCCACCGGACGGATGGCCCCGGCGGCGTTCAGCGCCAGTTCCAGATCCAGGGAAGCGGGGCCAGAGGTCAGTTGATCGGGATTCAACTGCATCAGGCAGCGGGTTCCGGGTGTGGTGGCGTCGGCTCGCAGGAACGTCCAGGCCTTGCCCTCGATTTTCACGTACTTCTGGGTGGTTGTCACCGTCATCGCGCCCCCCTTGGCACGAACGCGCGATTTGACTTCCCACAGGCCTTGCATCGCCTCCAGGCCCGTGGACTTCTTCTTTGGCTTGGGTTTGGGCAGGGGCGCGGCCAGGACGGCGCAGGTGAACAGCAACGCCAGTGCCACCAGCATGCGAGCTTTCATGTGCGTCTCCTTTGGAGAAAAGAGGGAGAGTCAAGACCAAAATTCCAGTCTACCACGCTCTCGCCCCCGTGACGACCCATTATCGACGATATTTTGGTTTGCTCTCCAGATAACGTGCCACCCGATCGGTCCGGGTGATCGCCTCGCGGAAGAACTCAACCGCCGCCAGCAGTTTTTCGTCCGGTTCGGCACAGCTAAACCGCAGGAAGCCTTGACCCGCCGGGCCGAAGCATTCACCACCCAGGCAGGCCACGCCCTTGTGATCGTCGGCCGCCTCGAGCAGAAACATGGCCAGACCGTGCGAGGTGATCCCCAGACGTTGGCAGATCGCTTCGACTTTGGGGAAGACGTAGAACGTGCCCGCAGGCATCAGCACCTCGACCCCGTCGACGGTCCGCAGCGCGTTGACCAGCAGTTCCACCTTCTTCTTGAATCGACCCATGACCTCGTCGCGCTCGACCGAATCGTGCGCCAGCGCCGCCTGCCCGGCCAGTTGCACGATGGGCGGCACGCACGATAGCGACGTGTTCACCATCTTCGCCACCATCTCCGCCACGGCAGCCTCGCACACGGCGTAGCCCAGCCGCCAGCCGCTCATGCTGTACGACTTGCTGAACGTGTACACGGCCATGGTCTGGTCGATCATGCCCGGTTCGACCAGTGGCGTGATGTGGCGGCCCTCCCAGGCCATGTGGCAATACGGCTCGTCGCTGAGAATGGCGATCGGCTTGCCGCGAACAATGTCGGCGATGCCCTTGATATCCTCGGCGGTTGCCACGCCCCCGGTGGGGTTGTGCGGCGAATTGAGGAAGATGGCCCGCGCCCTGGGCTCGTTCTTGACGAATCGTTCGATGTCGTTCAGGTCCGGTCGAAACTGGTTTTCCTGTTTCAACGCGCTGGTGACCACCTTGCCACCACGCCGTTGAATGTTGGGCACGTAGGTCGGAAACGCCGGCTCAAACAGAAGCACGGCGTCACCTGGATCGAGGTACGCCTCGCAGAAGAACTGCTCGAAGACCTTGGCCCCCGGGCCAACGACCACGTTCTCCGGCCCAATCTTGACGCCGAACTCCTTGTGGTAGATGGCAGCGACCGTCTCACGGAACGAGGGCAGCCCCGGCGAGGGGCAATAGTGCGTCTGACCATCGCGGATGGCCTGATGGCCGGCGTCCAGGGCACTTTTGGTGCTGGGGAAGGGGCTGTCGCCGATCTGGAGTTTGATGACCGATTTGCCCTGGGCTTCGAGCGCCTTGGCGACGGCCAGCACATCAAAGGCGGTTTCACCGGTCAACCCACGGGCAAACTGACTCAAAGGCACGCTGCTCATGACACCCTTCCACCGAAAAAAGCGACTGGAGTTATCTCTAGAAGTCCCGCGCGCGACTGCCAGAGCGAGCGAAGGATTTTGCCCCTTTCACCTCAACCGGCAATACCTCCCTTGACAACGACCCGGGGGTTCTCCATTGTGAGCATAGCCGTGCGGCAGCGTACGGCGTCGGGGAGTGTTTGCACGGCTGGTGCCGGCCACGGTCTTCAAAACCGTCGTGGGGTGTGAACAACGCTCCAGGTGGATTCGATTTCCATCCACTCCCGTAATCGAGGTCGCTCCCAGGTCGCTCTGAGTGGACTCACCCAAATGAATCCTCCTCCCTCGTCGCCGCGTTCCTGGATCGGACCGCTGCTGGCTTTGGTGGTCCTCATCATCCTGGTGAGCGTCTTCCTGGGGGGCGGCTTCGATGCCCTGCGGTGGGATTACATTCGCTCGCATGTCGATACCTGGAAAACTCAGGTGGACGACAATCTCTTCCTCGCCGTGGTGCTTTACTTCCTGCTCTACGTTACCGTTACCACCTTTTCGCTTCCCGCGGCGGGACTGCTGAGCCTGCTCGCCGGGGTGCTCTTTGGGCGTTGGCTGGGTCTGGGCATCGTCAGCACGGCGGCCACGCTGGGGGCAACTCTGGCGTTCCTGGCGAGCCGTTACCTGCTGCGTGACTGGGTGCGGAACCATTTCGCCGCCCAGCTGGAGCAGTTCAACCGGGGCATCGAGCGCGACGGACTGTACTATCTGTTTTTCCTGCGATTGGTGCCCGCGGTGCCGTTCTTCCTGATCAACCTGGTGATGGGACTCACCACCATGCGGGTGTTACCCTACGCGGTGGTGAGCTGGGCTGGCATGCTGATTCCAGGCTTCCTGTATGTCAACGCGGGCACCGAGTTAGCCACCCTGGAGTCGCCCGCAGGATTGCTGTCGTGGCCCGTACTCGCCTCCCTGGCCGCACTGGGCCTGGTGCCGCTGGCGCTGCGGTATGGCATCCTGTGGCTCCAACACCGCCGGGAGACGAGCGAGGGCTGACCCGCCTTATTGCTTGCCGCGTGGGGCGAGGTCCATCAACTCGCGTACTGTCTCGCTGTACGCCACCGGGTCCACCTGTACCGTCGGGATGCGCGCCAGATTGACGGTGAACTCGTCGCTGCACGAGCCGTAGGGATGGTTGATGCCCGCCACGAAGAACCCTTCCTCGATGCCGTTGGGCGTCTCGTCGACCATGCCGATGACTAGCGTGTCCTGAGTAAACACGACTGCGGTCACGCCCGCCTGGGGGAACACCTTGCTGAACCCCGTGATGCCACCCTGGTCGTGCATCAGCCGACGCCAGCCCCGATCCTCCAGCTTGCTTCGCAGCGTTACGCCCGCGATCGGCTCCTGAGGCACAGGCAACGCGGTGCCTTCGTTCGCCGTCGCCATAAAGACCCGGCGGTCCAGCTGTTCAAAGGGCGTCACCACCTCGGCCGCGAGTAATGCCGCACGCCACGATTGCAACTGTCCCTCGCTCAGATGCAACTGATGAGCCACACGAATAGGCTCGCTCGGCACGAGCGTCACCACGGTGCCCTCATGGCTCACGGGCCGACCCTGTGCATCCACCCGGAAAAGAGTCTCGCCCTGCTGCCAGACCAACCGCCGCACCAGATGCTGCATCAACGGATGCTGCGCCAGCAACGTTTGCCATTCGTCCCGGGGCCAGGTTCGGCCGGTGACCATGGCCTGCTCCAGTCGCGTTAGCTGAATCTTGAGCGCCTCGCGCCACTGCTTCTTGAACGCCTTCCAGAACTCGGCCGCCTCGCCGGCACGGGCCGCGTCATCCTTTGCGCCGGGCTTGGGCATATCCTTCAACACCTTGCCGCTCTCGTCGGCCACGGTGGGCGACAGATCGCTCTCGAACACGATGCGGAACCGTCGCGGGCCAAAATCCAGCGTTCGCGAGCCGTCGGCCTCCAGCCCCAGATCGGGCACGATGCGGTCTTCCAGTTGGTCGCGCGTCAGACCGCGATCCTGAGCGATCAGATCCATCAACTGCCGAGCGCGATCCTGAAG
>ERZ1066117.726-NODE-726-length-21809-cov-30.623931_pt1 | contig 21809 bp, 23 predicted proteins | sample MGYA00382764_ERZ1066117 | MGnify/ENA primary metagenome ERZ1066117 (study PRJEB33369, sample SAMEA5778347) | biofilm metagenome | biome: Industrial cooling water; feature: Water cooling tower basin; material: Biofilm | place: United Arab Emirates | collected...
TTTTTTGCCCCGCTGACATAAATAATATATCTTCAATACCGATACACAGACGTTGCCGCCAATGCCCTGAAAAAAAATTAGTCCTAACGACAGTCGACTACAAAGACAAACAGGGAACTGGAAAACAAAAGAAAATATTTATTTTTGCGACCCTAAACCAAGACCGATTGACAATAATAAAGTTTTTTCCCACCGGACTCCACGCGCAAAGCAAGAGTGTGGCAGTAGCTGCACCCGCTGACGCCCACGCTCACGCTACTCCCACACACTTGCTTTTTCCATCATCCTAAAAATTTCAAAATTAAGATTATGTCAAAAATTAAGTTAGCCATTGCCGATGACAGTGAAAAAGTGCGTAAAGCGATTATTAGACTAATACAATTGGAGAATGACCTTGAAGTAATCTTAGAAGCAGAAAATGGGTTGCATTTACTTGAGCAGCTAAGAACTACAACCCCAGACGTAATTTTAATGGATATTAGAATGCCTGTAATGAATGGTATTGAGGCAACTGATTACATCAAGAAGCTTTATCCCGATCAAAAGATTATAGCATTTTCACAGTATGATCAAGAAGAAAATATAATTGAAATGAATATTCATGGTGTAAAAAGTTTTATTGGGAAAGGAGATGACATAGAAGAACTTTTTAAAGCCATAAGAATTGTTCATGACGGGGGCATTTACATGACAACCCGATCAGCGCAAATTGTACAGAATTATTTAAAGAGAGCAACGGCCGAAACCAAGTGTCCTTATGAATTGACAGAGCAGGAATCGAAGCTTTTAAAGGGTATATGCCAAGGATTAAGTAGTACGGAACTTGCAGAGTTAATTCATAAAAGCCCAAGAACTGTTGAAAAATATAGGTTAGATCTATACAAAAAATTTAATGTAACTAACAAAGAACAGTTGATTAGTAAAGTATCTAAATGGTGCCTTGAAATAATAGAATGAGTTTTCATGGCCTATTGCTTTCTATTCTACTGAAAGTGTTTCTTTATTAAAAATAGTAAATCTACTATCGAAAAATAGTAAACCTACGCTTGACTAATTCCACCTTAATGGTTGCTTTTGTTTAATCTTTGCAGAGATCTGTGCCGAACAGTTTTTCGGCAACCGCAACCAGACGGATAACTGGTAATTTAAAATCCTAATTTTTATGAAAAAAGAATTTGAAAGTCTCAACAACTCATTGTTCAAAAAGCTATCCAAGCAATCAATGGTTAGCATCAGAGGTGGTTACACCATTTGTAAGACAGGATGCTCAGAAACCTTATGGGGAGGAGATACCAAATGCTCCGATTCTTCTAAGGATGCTGATCCTCAACAGTAATTAACTCAACAATTAAACATTTACAGTTATGAAACATAAAAAAGAATTCGAAACTCTAAGTAATCCATTATTTAAAAAACTGGATTCAAAATTAACAATGAGTATCCATGGGGGATTTACTCAATGCTGGACAGGTTGTAAAGATACTCTTTGGGGTTTCGACAGTCAGTGTTCCGACTATACTAAAGACAAGGACCCCCAGGAATAAGGTGCGATTAATTTAAACTTCAGGGAGAAATTCACACTTTTCCCTGAAGTTTTCCTAAAAACTTACCCTTAGAACTTTTAGTATGATACTTATTCTGAGTTCCATAAATAATGAAGAAACAACAAATCAGGTAATAGACTGGCTTGATAGGTATAACGCAGACTATTTGAGAATCAATGGCCATGATTTAGAAGGACTTTCTGACATAAGTATAACTCTTGGTAGTTCAGGCGTCAATGTCGCTTATGATAAACAAAATGATCTTCTTGAAAGCATTAAAGTTATTTGGAATCGAAAGTGGAGGGACGATGATTTTTACTTTTTTCTTGACGAGAATAAAGCCGTTAGTCCTTATCTGCGTAAACAAATTGGCACGCACCTATCGGCAGAATTTTTTGCGGGTACTCGTGCACTTCAAATTGCTTTTGAGAATAAAAAATGGCTTACTAAACCAACTTATCTTAGAGGTTTTTCAAGTAAGCTCCATATCCTGAAAATTGCTAATTCATTAGGCTTAACAACACCTAATACACTTGTCACTAACAATAAAAAAGTGTTGAAAAAATTTATTGAGAGTGAAAAGGTTGCAATAACCAAAAGTCTTTCCGAAATGGAAGTATTTCTTGTCAACCGTAGCGGCTATGCATTATATACAACTCAAGTTTTGGAAAAACACCTAAATAATTTCCCGGAACAATTTTTCCCTTCCCTATTCCAAAAGATGATCGAAAAGGAATATGAGATTCGCACCTTCTATATTCAAGGTAGTTTTTATTCAATGGCAATTTTTTCTCAGGCAAGGAAAGGAACTAAACTCGATTTTCGTCAATACGATTTTTCAAATCCTACAAGACAGGTTCCGTATAAGCTACCAAAGAAAATTGAAAAAAAACTTGATAAACTTCTTAATTTACTCGACATCAACTGTGCATCTCTTGACTTAATTAAAGGAAAAGATGGAAAATATTATTTTCTTGAGATTAATCCAACCGGACAATTCGGAATGGTTTCCATTCCTTGTAATTATTATTTAGAAGAAATAGTTGCACAAAGACTGATCAATGAAGACAAATAAGAAATTGAAATCCAATAAAAGAACTCCGATATCGGATGAGCTCAATTTTGGACAAGTTATTCAAGCCTCGGAAAAATCTAAAATTCCGATTAGCTATTATAAAATGAAGAAAATTACGAGTTATTTAGAAAGATCAGTTGAAAGTGATAGACACAGAAGCCAGTCCCTAAATAACCCGGGTCACTACAAACCAATTTCACAAGTATAACTCTAAGCATGATGAAAAATTCCGATCTCTTCAGCTTTTCAAATAAGTACTTAATCTTGTTTTCATGTTGTATCCCTGTGAAGGGTGCAAGAAGGAGCACTATCTGTGATTTACAAAGGGAGAAATTTGACTTTATTCCTAATATTCTTTTCACTATCCTCACCGAATTTAGAAATAGAAAGTTTCAAGAAATTATTGAGTTTTGCGGTAACGAAAACCTAGAATTTCTTAAAGAATACTTAAAATTTCTCATCCAAAATGAGTATGCATTTTTTTCAGATGAACCAGAAAAATTTCCTGCCTTAAATCTGGACTGGAAATCACCACATGAAATAACAAACGCCATTATTGATTTTGACGAGTACTCTAATCATAATATGGAACGTATTATTAAAGAACTTGAGATTTTAAGGTGCCCTGCTATACAACTCCGCTTCTATAATTCACCCTTGTACAAAGAGCTTCTTAATATTCTTAGTTACTTCGAAGGAACGGGTGTAAGGACTCTTGAGTTGATTTTTAAATATTCACCAGAATATCAAGTAAGGACTCTAAAAGAAGTCTTACAAAAGTTCCCGAGAGTCAGTATTATCATATTAACATCATCTCCAACAAAACGTGAAATTACCTATAACAATTATTATCCTAATATCATATTTCAAACACAAATTGTGGACTCGCCAAAATGCTGTGGTTCTGTTTCACTAACCAATTTCAGAGTCAATATCCTTTTATTCACAGAAGCCCAAAAATATAATTCATGCTTAAATAGAAAAATTGGAATTGACAAAGACGGTTTTATTAAGAACTGTCCTACTTCAGAGAAAAGTTATGGCCAAGTTGATACAATCAGTTTATCCAAGGTAGTAAAATCAAGATCCTTTAAAAATCTCTGGTCCATAAATAAAGATATGATTTCAATTTGCAAAGATTGTGAATTCAGGTACATATGTACTGATTGCAGAGTTGTAGTCGAAAATAAATTCTCAAAGCCATTAAAATGTAAATATGATCCTTATGATGCCAAATGGGAAAAATAATGTAAGAGCACGATTTCTTCTCCTCTTTTCGTTAACTTTTTTTGCTTCATGTTCAACCAAGGAGAAGGATCCTACTGCATTTGCTAATCAAGTTAAGCGCGGAGAAATATTTATTTCCAAAGATGGGAATTCATTTATTTTTCTCGATATAGATTCAACATTTATTTTAAATCGGATTCGGGGGGATATAGCCTACAAAGAACTTGGTATAGTAAGAACCATAAACAATGAGTTAGTTTTCTTTCAAGGAATTGACCTTGAGCCAAATCTGAATGTAAATTTTAGCGAAGGCGATTCAGAAACTATTTCAATAAATTTTTCAAAGCAATTTTTTGAAGATAACCCAGGTGCGGTTTTAAGTATTATGGATACTCTCATCTACAGCATAGACGACACAGTAGTAGTGATCAATAAACGAGTAATCTTTGATAAATTTCAAGCTCTGAACAAACCACTACCCGAATACTTCAATGACTGGAAAATTTGGAACAGGATTTTTATTAGTGATCTGAAATTAAAATCACGAAACGGATACATGTCAATGTTTCATGATGGCAATGTAGATAAAATTCAAATAGGCAAAAAAAATATTCTAATAACCGAAAAAACATTAAGTGATTCGATTTGTTTCAAGATGACCATTGGACCTACTTATCTTGTCTGTTCAAACTGTCCAACAAGACTTAAATTAGATACTTTATTCTTGAATTAAGACTCTCATTATGCTCCGTAGTTTTATTATTTTTATTTTAGTCCTAATTTTTTCGTGCAATATGAAAAATGGAAAGTTTTCGAAACTAGAAATTGAATTAGATAGCATGGTCAAAGCCGATCAGGCAATTATCGCTAAATTGAAAAGTTCAACTGAAGGTGAAAAAGACTCACTGCTGCAATTGCAGCAACGAATCTTGAGATCAAATACTACACGCGCAAAAGAAATCTTAAGGGAATCAGGTTTCCCAGGTTATAATAAAGTAAGCAAGAATTCAAGTTCTAATTTTTGGTTGATTGTCCAACACTCTGACCATGATCTTAATTTCCAAAAAGAAGTGTTATCAATCCTTGAAAACGAAGTTGAAATGGGAAATGCTTCAATTTTTGACTACGCATATTTAAAAGACCGGGTTAGAGTAAATGAAGGTTTGCCTCAAATCTATGGTACTCAGGTTTATTATGATAGCCTTGACAATCCACATCCAAAGCCGCTGGAGAACCCAGAGGATGTTAATACTCTAAGGATGTCAATAGGTCTTGAGCCCCTTGAGCAATATCTAATGCTATTAAAAATCAATAGAACTAGTGGTGATACAATCAAGGGTGATTTCTTTATTACTCACTGAACCACTCTGATGTTTATTCATATTTTAATTTCCACACTTCGGAGAATTCGAAAGTATAAGTATACCTATCTGGTAAGCTTTATTGGTCTTAGCACAGGTTTAATAATCACTTTTATCTTAGGGCATATCTTTATTCATGAAATAAGCTTTGACACATTTCATTCAAACCATTCAAGAAAGTTTTTACTTGAAATGGAGTGGAACTACGGATCAACAGTTATCTCAACACCCCCTCCTTCATCACTATATGAGACGATTAAGGGCCATAGTTCAGTCTACAAAAGCACACGTGTGTTTACTGTTCCAGAACCAATTGTGTATTTCATACAAAATGAAAAACGGAATAAGGTATCTTCAATGAGTTTGTTGAAAGTGGATTCTGAGTTCTTTGAAATTTTCAATTTAGAAATGTTAAACGGTAGCCCACTTGGGCTATTTTCTGATCATGCCAGTGTACTATGCACTAAAAGGTTCGCCAACAAATTAAACCCCTCTAGAGATGTCATTGGAAAGTATCTACAAATTGAGGGACAGGAATACCTAATAGAAGGCATCATCAAAGATTGGCCTGATAATTCAAGTTTGAAGTTTGATCTTGTCATATCAACATCTGATAGGAATTTGTCCAATGAAGAAAAGAGTGGGCTATCGCTTATCTATTTCGAATTATTTCGCCCGGAAACGACACCTGACCTACTTCAGAACTTAAACCGTGAACTGAACGAGCAATTCAGCGAAAATGAATCGAATTTAAAGGCAATCCCACTGGCCCAGCAGCATTTAGAGACAGACTTACTACCAAATCGAGTCCCCAAACTTCAATTAGTAACTTTTATCACAATTGGAATAGTCATTCTGATCGTCACTTTGAGTAACTATTCAAATCACTCAATTACAATAAGTATTCATCAATTGCGGAACGTTGGAATAAAAAATGTTCTTGGTGCTGGGAAATTTGAGCATATATCAAATTTCATAGTAGAGTCACTCATAGTTGTGTCCGTTGCGTCAATCATCTCAATCACTGCAATCTTGGGATTGCAAAGTCAGCTCAATGAACTTGTTCAGCTACCAGTAGGCTGGGAATCATTAAGCCCAAGATTTTTAGTATTTATGGTTGTAGTATTAGTCTCTAGCGTAGCTATTATTACCTTGATTGTTTATACGGCCACCTCAAGTATCCCAACGGTAGACCTGCTTGTTGGAAACAAAATTCCTAAAAGTTTTAGTAGTAAAATAGCAAACTTCATTGTTGCGTTTCAATGCACAATCACCTCTATATTTATTATACTAACCTTTACAATCATAAATCAAAGGGCATATCTTGAAAATCTTAACACAGGATTTGATAAATCAGATAAGTTGATTGTTGATATTGAAAATGATGAAGCTCAAAGTATAACAAATATTGGTCGACAATTAGCATTTCAGCGTGAAATTGAAAGAATATCCAGTATTAAATCAGTTAGCTCAACAAGCTTCCTGAAATCCTCTTCCATGCGCGATATTAAGCCTATGGGATCAAACGAGAGTATTGATTTCCATTCAATAATTGTAGATGAGAATTTTATAAACTTATTTGATATAAAGCTAATCGGTGGAACAAATTTTAGCGATAGAACGGGAATCTCTGAAGTCATTGTGAACGAGTCTGCTTACAACCTCTTGCAGAACTATTTTAAAATCAATTTGGGCGATCCTTTTCCCGGAATTGAGAATAGCGTTTTAATAGGTGTGGTACAGGACTTCTTATTTAACGGATTTCGTTCAAAGAACTCACCATTGCTCCTTGAACACAATCCGAACCTATCGAATAGATACATTATCGAATACAATGAGGGCACCAAAGAGACTGTCATTGGCGGAATCAAGCAATTAAGCGCAAAATTATTTCCGGATACCTCTCTTGAGATAGCATCTTTCGAGTCTATTTATGAGATGAAGTTTCTTCCTGAGAACCGACTTTCTATAATTCTAGTTGCAGCTTCTGCTTTAAGTATTTGCATTTCCCTTTTTGGTCTTGTAGGAACCTTTCAATTTATATCCAGCAGAAAAAGAAAAGAAATGAGTATCAGAAAGGTTTTTGGCGCTCGATCTGAGCAAATTGCATTTTTATATTTCACAAAATTCTTAAAATTACTAATGGTATGCTTTCTGATTGCAACACCGATAGGTTATTTATTGAGTGACAGCTTTCTAAGCTTATTCGCTTTTAAAATAGAGCTGGGATTGTTTTTAATTATTAGCTGTATTTTGATACAGATATCCATTGTCGCTTTGGTTTTAGGGTTTCAAATTATCCGCTCATCGATTACCAATCCGATTGTTGACTTACGCAATGATTAGCAGAATGATGCGAAAAGATTTTCCATTTTTTAAGCAACAAGATTCCCAAGATTGCGGTCCGGCATGCTTAAAAATGATTTTCAAGTTTTATAGAAAGAGGATCAGTCTGGAGAATATAAAAGATGCAATGTTTTTTACAAGACGAGGCGTTTCACTTTACTCGATCAACAATGCTGCACAGAAATACGGATTTGAGACATTCCCATGTGAAGTGTCAATTAAAGATATTGACAAAGCTCATTTGCCGGCAATCCTTCATTGGAATGAAGAGCATTTTGTAGTCCTTTACAAAATCCAAAATGAGCAGTTTAGTATTGCTGATCCGACTTTCGGTTTGATTAAGTATACCAAAGAAGAACTTGCTAAATCATGGTGCAGTAACCAAGCAAAAGGAACTGGCACTATGCTATTACTAAGGCCCACTGATGCGTTCTATGAAGTAGAAGATGAATATAAACAGGATTCAATAAATATTTACAAGTTTGCGCTTCCATACCTCCAAAGATTTAAGGAATTGTGGGTACAATTTTTATTAGGGGTTATTCTTGGAGGTATAATACTATACTCTATCCCACTTTTGACACGAGCCATCGTAGATGTTGGGATTCGAGCACGAGATATAAATCTTATATATTTGATTCTTGGTGGTCAGTTGATTCTATTTTTAGGAAGCGCAACAATTGAATTGATTCGAAGGTGGATAATTGTTCATTTAAGTTCCAAAATATCAATCATCATACTTTCGGATTTTTTAAAAAAAATGATGCGATTACCGCTAAGATTTTTTGATACAAAGATTGTTGGTGATATACTTCAAAGAATCGAAGACCACGAAAGAATACAGGGTTTTATATCTGGCTCGTCTCTGAATTTTTTGATATCAATTGTAATATTCATCACATTTTTAACAGTATTGGCGTTATTTAATGTGACAATTTTTCTTGCATTTATTATCCTCAGCGCGGTCTATTTAATCTATTCGTTATTATTTCTTAAAAAAAGAGCCGAATTAGATTTTAAGCGATTTAGCAATGTGGCACAAAACCGTAGTAATCTTATCGAGATTATCCACGGGATGCCCGAAATAAAGCTAAGCAACTCCGAAAAAATTAGACGCGAAGAATGGAATAAAATTCAAGAAAAACTGTTTATGCTCGACATTGAAAGCAATAAGTTATCCCATTTTCAAGATCTTGGCAGCAGATTGATCAACGATTTTAAGAATATTATTATAACTGCCCTGTCTGCGAACGCAGTTATCGCAGGTGACTTTACTTTAGGTCAAATGATCACTGTTCAGTTTATTATAGGACAATTAAATGTTCCTTTAAACGATTTTTTAATGTTTACTAGATCTCTGCAGGACACAAAGATAAGTTTAAAGCGAATTACTGATATTCATCAATTAGATGATGAAGAATTTTTGGATAAGGATAAAACCAAAGAAATTTATCCTAATCAGGACATCATTGTCAAAAACTTATCCTTCACTTATGAAGGAGAGAATTCAATTCCCGTATTGAACAACCTATCGCTAAAAATACCCAAAGGAAAAATGACCGCTATTGTTGGTTCAAGTGGGGGAGGGAAAACCACCCTTATGAAATTGCTTCTCAAATATTATCCAATACCGGATAATTCAATTTTTGTTAATAACCAAGATTTAAATAGTATTAACAGTCAAGCATGGAGATCGAAATGTGGTGCTGTTTTACAAGAAGGTTATTTATTTTCTGAGACAATTTCAAAGAACGTTGCTCTGTCCGAGCTTAACCCTGATATTGAAAAAGTGAATTTTGTGTTGACTCTTGTAAACTTACGGGACTTCGTTGACAATTTGCCACAAGGGTTAAATACAAAAATAGGTAAGAGTGGACTTGAATTAAGTGTTGGTCAAAAACAGCGTATATTAATCGCACGTGCGTTATACAAGGATCCTGAATTTCTATTTCTTGATGAAGCTACGTCATCACTGGATGCTCACAATGAAAAAGTAATCTCAGATAACCTTTATGATTATTTCTACTCAGGAAAAACAGTATTAGTAATAGCGCATAGGTTGAGTACCGTTAGAAACGCTCACAAAATTGTTGTGCTAGAAACTGGTAACGTTGTCGAAGAAGGCACACATAAAGAACTCCTGCAACTGAAAGGACAGTATTACAATTTGGTTAACAATCAATTAGAATTAGCTTGATGGAGGAAGAAAACAAAAAAGAGGAACTTTCGGGCATAATAAATTATAAGGTCTCCTGGTTCATAAGATGGGGATTGTTTCTTCTTTTAATATTTATGATAGTTTTCTCCATTATAGTACTTGCAAGTGGCAGAATCCTATCGTTAGAAATGCCAGCAAAAGTAGTTAGTGTAAATAATGAAACTATCTGTCTTGAATTTCAAGATGATACAAATATGTTAGTTCAGAATTTAAGACTTCATAATATTTATGGTATCAGGTTATCCTGCTCAGGTAAGACGGTTAATCTTCGTTTTTTAAATGAATCTGATACAAATTGTTTTATTGTTATTGATAAGGCTGATGTTGAATATCTTAAACCTTATGCTGGTATGTCAGTTCGAACTGAAATGGATACAAGCATAAAATTGATATTCGTAGGATTGTAAAACCTAAGTTTTTCGCAGATTTATATGAAAATAACTTAATAACTAATAACTAATTCACATCCGCCAGCCGCCACACACATTAAGCAAGCCTCGCATTCCAACGCTCTTCCAAAGCTTGCTTAAAGAGTGTGGCTGGTAGGAACCAAACGGACAGTTTTTTTTGGCTGACCCTTCAAAAAACTTTATTATTGATTAAGAGTTGATTTATTCATAACGGTTGACTAGGACGACTCACGAAATAAAACACGGACTACGGGCACATGGCGGCAACAACGTGTTTATTCAATTGCGGGTGATGTGTAAAATTGTAACTTTATCCACATAACAAAATTGGTTTCGGGGGACAGATATGTGTTCAAATACCCGCAACTGAATAAACACAAAACGTTGTGTGCCATGGCCGTGGGACAATGAAGACTAAGGGACGTGGAACGGTGGACACGACAGTAACGACTGACAGACTTTTCATTAATATTTGACAACTTAACCCACCGACACCATGCATGACGTTAAATTTTCAATTCCTGAGAGAGAACTCGGCAAAGCTGACATTGAATTTAAAATTAAAAAGAACGGAAAAGTTTTTGGAAAACTGACGGTTTCAAAAGGTTCTATTGTCTGGTTTCCAAAGGACACAACTTACGGACACAAAATTGGCTGGACAAAGTTTGACGACTTCATGAAAGGACAAACAAGGGAAGAAAAAAGAAAGTGACGGACAACGGCCACAGGCACACAACACTGTGCATATTTCATTGCGGGGGTTCAGTGTTGCGTTGTAGCTTTTGTTTCTTAATTTAGTTTTATCACGTGGGACAGTTTTGCAGCAGGTCGCGCTTGTCATGGCCGATGGCCATTTAACAAGCGCTCCTAACCCCGCAACGCAATATGCACTCACGTTGCCAGCAATTGGGTCGGCTCCGTAGACAGAGACGACTAAACATTAAAAAATCAAGAACTACAGTATATGGACATACAGAGACTTTCTGACAGTTGGTTGTTTGAACGACACTCTGAAAAAGAAATTAGAAGATGGGTTAATAATTTGAGTTACTCCTATTTTAAAAGAGCATGGGGCGGACATGCAAATGACGGAGACGAATTCAAATTAACTCTAACTTACAAAGACAGGGATGACTTATTAAACATTATTAAAAGATTGGACATCAAATTAAATTCTATACCAAAAGACCATCCAAGACCAGTTTCAGGAAAACAATATACACATGATGAGTATTCAGTCTTCAAAATTGAGATAAAGGATTTTCCTGAATATGAACAACCTAAATATGTTGACATCAATGGGACTAAATGCTTCTGTTGGATTGAGAACGGAAATATCAACTTTACTTTCTCTGGTGGACAAGACGGTGACTCTTATGAAGTGAGTGAAACCGACTTCCAAAATTGCAGAAAACTTGAACAGTTAATAATAGACAAAGGACTTACTGACAAAGTAAGCAGAGACTTTGAAAACAACGTTACATGTATTTCAAAGACTCGGTACTGGGACTTATTTGTTGACTGGGACAAAAAAGAATGACGGACGAGACCCAACAGCTGGCAACAGCAGCTATTTGCAATTGCGGGGTTTGGTGTTAAATTAAAGCTTATGTTTCACAATGTAGTTCGGTCACGGGGGACAATTTCACAGCAGGTCGGCTTTAGCATTCCGCTAAGCTTCATTTTTAAAGCCTCCTATGCCCGCAACTGCAAATAGCCAAACGTTGTGGCTCATTTTTAATTGACATGAAAGCTATCGTAATAGGACTTTGGACTATATTTCTTCTGGGTGATACTGTTGATGTAACTCAGATAAAGCTCAATTATTATAGGACTGAAGACAATCAAGTTTGGAATAACGGAATTGACGAACTTACATTAAAAACAAAAGGATTAGTAATTGAGAAAATCCTTACTGACAAAAACGGACTCGGAACAATAAAAAAGGATACGATAAAAAAATATAAAGAAATCGACATTTTTCTAACTTCAATTGGAGTTGAAGAGCTTTACCTTGAGACAATTAAAAATAGTTCCATTGACAGGTGGGAAATAAATATCCCAAGATATTATAAAATGAAACTCGGGAGGGCGGTTTGTCCTAAATGTGACAAGACTGACAAAGTTTTTAAAGCTATTTATGGTGATGGACAAATTTTGCGACTAACGACCAACGATAAAGGAGACACGACCTATTCTAATATCTTAGGACGAAATTATTATATGGGAACGTGTGTAACTAATGACTTAAACCCTTTGTGGCACTGCGAAAGGGATAAAATAGAATTCTAAAAGAAATTGGACTCAAAAACGAGCCACAACAATAGCTACATGTCATGCCGCGTGACAGTTTGCCAATTACACACAAACTACTAACTTCGTTACTTAACGTTGGAATCACACGGGCTTCGATAAGCGGCACGCCATGTAGCCCAGCGTTGGCAACAATTGGGCGGGCTCCGTGGACAAAGACTGACACGTTTAAAAACTCAAGTAATGAAAATAAAAACAGCATTGTCACTGACGTTGATTATAAGCATTCATTGTGCTGGACAAACAACTGACTCATTAAAATATGAAAATGGCTATTTATACTATCATGAATATGGAGCAAAAGACCTTCCTCCAGCAATTATCTTGACCGGTGGCCCTGGAAATTCTTATAATCAACTTGATGCAATGGCAAAAATGCTAGGCAGAAGATTTAGGTGCATTCTGCCAGAGCAAAGAGGAACTGGAAAATCTGTTCCGAGTCCGTTCGACTCGACCACCATTAGTGTCAATCTTCTTACTAAGGATATAAAGACATTAATCGACCACCTTAATATTAACAAACCAATCCTAATAGGACATTCTTGGGGAGGCACGTTAGCTATGAATTTTGCAGCACAATATCCCAACAATACCAAGCATCTAATCTTAATAGCACCTGGTCCACATAAAAATGGAAAATCGGGATTTGATGTATTGTATGCAAACCGAACTCATACACGAAGTTTTGATGAAGAACAACGATTAAAAAATCTAAATGAATTAATTCAGAAGAATAAGGCTAGCGCATCGGATATTTTAGAATCACAAAAATTAGCCAGACGAGCATATATCTTCGAGAATCCAATTCCAGACAGCATTTTTAACTTAATAAATGCAGAGAGAAATGGTAAAACAGAGCAAATATTGGTTAAAGACATATTTACAAATTACGATGTATCCAAATCTTTAAATAATTATAAAGGCCAAATAGACATTATATCAGGACGACAAGATGTTGTAGGATTCTTTTCATACGAACTAAAACTAGATAGACCGAGTGCCAATTTATATTGGATTAACAAGTGTGGACATTTTCCAATGTACGAGCAGCCTTCCCAATTCTATAAAATCTTGTTTGACATTTTAAAGTAAGATTTAGAATAGATTGACGTTAACGGTCGACTTGAGAATACAAATAACAATAGATTCATTTGACCGTTGATAACTGGCCGACTTCAAATTAGTTGACAGAAAATAAATTGGAAACGGTTGACGATTAAGTACTAAGCCCAACTGTTGCCAACAAAATGTTTGCGCAATGGTGGGGTTTAGTGTAAGCTCAAAGTGCTATCTTCGTTCAACGTTTGGTCACGTGGGACAGTGAAGTGTTTCAAAGTCCCACCACTGCGCAAACACAAACGTTACCAGCAAGCGTAGGACGACCGACACAACCACCAACAGACGACCAAAACTTGGCAGACAATTTCGCTGTAGCAGGACACAAACTGATTTGACTTTGCCGACACTCAAGCCGACTCGAAGGATTTAAAAATTTTACCACCGCACGTTTTAAAAAAATAATTTTAGCATACCCACATTGGCACATTTGCAAAACCGCACAAGCCGACACATGACCGAAGTTTTGCAAAAGAGCGAATTTTGCCGACCCGCTATTTCTCCTTTTTGTGCTTCGTGACTTTTGAATGTTCAACTCCAAAGTCTTTCATCAAATCCAATCCGTAGTTACGGATGGTATCTACAATCACAATCGCTTTTTGACCTCGTTTGGTAATGGAGTATTCAACCTTTGGTGGGACAACGGGAAAAACTTCTCGACTGATAAAGCCTTCTTCTTCCAGTTCTCTTAATTGACTAGTTAACATTTTGTGAGTAATATGAGGTATGTCTTTTTTCAACTCACCGTAACGCATTACTTTATCTTTTAATCTCCATAGAATAGGCATTTTCCATGTTCCTCCTATTCTGTCCATTGCAAACTCGACTGGATTGTAGTAGAGTTTGTTCTTGTACAAAAATTCTGGCATCTCTTTAAGTGTTGTATTTACTAATACTTTCTAAAAAGTGTGTATCACTATTCGGAGTAAGTATATTGGCAAAGGTAGTATATAGTTGCAACTTTGCCACATCAAAATTTAAAAAAAATGAAAAAGACAATACTTGTTATCGCTTCTGCCCTGACTTTAATCGGTGGCATCGTTTACGCACAAAATTCAAAAACAATTAAAAACAACAGTAAAATGGAAAAACCAAAAGAAAGACTGAGTTACGTTCACCCACATGGTGCACCCTCAAAAGGAAAAATTTTAATGGTGGCGAGTTCGCCATCGGTTTCAAAACAAACAGGCTGGCCAATCGGATTTTGGGCTGCTGAATTGACACACCCAATGAGAGTGTTTCAGGAAGCAGGTTATGAAATTGAATTGGTTTCTACCGAAGGTGGCAAATTAGAAATGGACGGATATTCAAATCCGACTGATGCAAGCGGTTATTCTGCACATGACATCATTTCATTAGGCTACATGCAAAAACCTGAGTTCAATAAAATGTTAGAAAACACAAAGAAACTAACAGAAGTAAAACACAACGACTATGCTGCCATTTTCTTGGTTGGCGGACAAGGTCCAATGTACACATTCAGAGGAAACAAAGATTTAGAAAAACTTTTCGTTTCATTCTACGAAGCAGGAAAACCTGCATCAGCCGTTTGCCATTCAACAACACTTTTGTTAGAAGCAAAAAAATCAAATGGTGAGCTTTTGGTAAAAGGTAAAACATGGACTGGATTTGCTGATGCGGAAGAAGAGTATGCCGACAAAGCTGTAGGACAAAAAATACAACCATACAGAATTGAAGACGAAGCGAAGAAAATAACTGGAACAACTTTTAAAGTAGCAGCTCCATTTTCTTCTTACGCTATTCAGGACGGAAACTTAATAACTGGACAACAACAAAATTCAGGTGCTGCGGCTTCTGAATTAGTAGTGGAACTTTTGACAAAATAAAAATCTAAAGCAGGTGGGGCTTCGCCCCACCTGCTTTTATTTCTGCAAAAAATGAGAAAAGCAATAATCATAATCCTAATTGGAATTTGTAGCACAGCAAAGGCACAAATTCCAGTTGAAATTTTTGCAGGACATGAACGTACTAGCGTTGATATCATGTTTTTCAAATATTTCAAAAACAAACAAGGGGAAAATTCTCGTTGGCTTTTCTTCAATAGAAATAGAGCAAGCGTTGATTACCGAATGACTAAAACAACTTTCTTACCGCAGTTCGGTTTTACAGAAGCAATTTCATATAACCATGAAAAGCTAAAAGGATTTGCCCCGGTGATAGTCGGTCAGGTTTTGAGTTGGGGTGTTTTTCCAAAGGCAGGTATTCAATATGCTCACATAAGTAAAAACATGACCATATTTACTTGGTTGGTTTGCGAAACGCTTGAAAAACCAGACTTAGATTATTTTCTTCTATTTCGTTACACCCCAAAAATTACAGAAAAAGTCAATCTGTTTACACAAGTAGAAAGCGTAAACGCTTTTCCAACGGTTAGCACTGATAATTTCAGTTTTACGCAACGCCTTAGATTGGGCATTCAACTTAAAACATATCAGTTTGGAGCAGGTGCCGATTTTAACCAAACGGGCAATACAACATTTGCAAAAATATACAATATAGGCGGTTTTATCAGACATGAATTTTAAAGCATGATAGTAAAAAGAAACTTCAATCCCATCAAAGTAATTCAGTATGTAAAAACTGAATTGGTATTTGCAATTACCATTTCGGTAGTTGCTTTTTTTCTGCATAACCAAAACGTAACCACCGTTACTTTACCCTTTTCCATTTCGGCAATTTTAGGTAGTGCATTAGCCATTTTTATTGCCTTTCGAAATAACAGTTCTTATAGCCGTTGGTGGGAAGCAAGAACACTTTGGGGCGGCATTATCAATTCAAGTCGTGTATTGGCAAGGCTTATCATCACATTTACCGACAGTCATTCGCACCAACAGAATTACGATAAAGACCGAAGCGAACAATTCAAAAAAGAAATGATTTACAAGGTAATAGCTTGGGTTAATGCCATGCGTTTGCATTTAAGAAAGCAAGATAACTGGCATGAACTGAAATCCTTTTTATCGGAACAAGAATTTGAACATTTGGAAAAATCGCAAAACAAGCCAAACTATTTACACCTTTTATCTGGTAAAAAAATATATGAAGCAATGGCAAACGGAACACTTGGTGGTTTTGATAGTTTCCAAATGGAAGGACAGTTGTTGACATTGGCAAACTATCAAGGCGGTTGCGAACGGATTAAAAATACTCCACTATTGAGACAATACGATTTTTTTACAAGGTTATTTCTATACACGTTTATGTTGTTGCTTCCATTTTCATTGATTGGTGATTTCACTAAAATGAATATTGATTACTTGATGATACCCGTTTCAGTTATCATTTCATTTGTGTTTGCTATTATAGGTAAAGTGGGAGAAGTAAACGAAGACCCATTTGAAAACAGAATTACCGATGTGCCGCTAACTGCCATGTGCAACACCATTGAAAGAGATTTACGAGAAATGTTAGGCGAAACTAATTTGCCAACAAAATTAGAAGCAGAGAACGGATTTTTATACTAATGAATAACAGCAATCAAATACCAACAAGCCGAATAGAAGCTTTTAGCGATGGTGTAATCGCTATCATCATTACTGTTATGGTGTTTGACTTGAAATTACAAGAAATACCAACTGACAAAACGGTTTGGAGTGAATTGATAAAACTGACTCCAAAATTTATTTCTTATGCCATTAGTTTTTTGATGCTTTCCATCATGTGGGTTAATCATCACCAATTATTTCATCAAATAAAACACACCGACCGAAAACTACTTTGGTATAGCATTCACCTTTTATTTTGGATGAGTGCCGTTCAATTTGGAACAAATTTTATCGGAGTAAATCCTTTGCTTTGGCAGGCTTCATTCTTTTATGGCATCATCTTTTTTATGAGTGCATTATCTTTTACTTTACTCAGGAATTATGTCATAAAAAATGATTTATTACACGAAAACATTAGCAAAGAAGCTCACATTAAAATAAGAAATAAAAACAGAGTGGCACTTAGTATTTATTTGTCAGCAGCACTGTTAAGTATTATTTCTGTTTACATATCTTTTGTTCTCTTTCTGATTGTTCCGGCTATGTATTTTATTCCTGAAAAAATTACTCACTTAGAAAATTAACTCAATGGATTTCAGCAAAATATTTGAAAACAACGAAAAGTGGATAGCAGAAAAATTATCTGTTAATCCAAACTATTTTAATGACTTAGCAAAAGGGCAAAGCCCTGAATTTCTCTACATAGGTTGCTCAGATAGTCGAGTAACCGCAGAAGATTTGATGGGAGTTCAGCCTGGGGAAGTGTTTATTCATCGCAACATTGCCAATCAGGTTATCGCAACAGATAACAATGTAAATTCAGTTGTTCAGTATGCCGTTGAACATCTCAAAGTGAAACATATCATTGTTTGCGGCCATTATGAATGTGGTGGTGTGAAGGCTGCTTTAAACCCAAGCGATATGGGACAACTTAATAGTTGGTTACAAACACTAAGAGATGTATATCGCTTTCATAGAATGGAACTCGACAGTATTACTGACACTCAAAAAAGATTTGACAGATTAGTTGAATTGAATGTAAGAGAACAGTGTATCAACATTATCAAAATTGACCACGTTCAGCGAGCATGGTATAAAACAGGTTACCCAAAAATTCACGGATGGGTGTTTGATGTAAAAACAGGAAAACTTATAGACCTTGAATTAAGAATGGAAGAAGAATTTAAAGAAGTAAGAAGTATTTACGATTTAAAACCTTTAAATAAACAATGAAACATATTATAACAGTTACACTTTTTGCAGCAATGATAATTGCTTGCAACAACTCTAACAGTAATCAAAACACAGATAAAAACATGAAACAAGAAAAATTTGCAAGCATTGTCGTTTTTGGCGATGGCTTGAACGATATGGGGCAATGGGGTAAACTTACCAACTTTAAATATCCACCTGCGTCCGTTGGTTTTTACGAAAGCCGTTGGACAAACGGTAAAACGTGGGTAGAATATTTTGCCGATTCTTTAGGTTTGGTATTAACATTGAAGAATAACTTCGCAATGGGTGGAGCGACAACGGGTCTTTATAATATTAATGAACCGTTAAAACCTTTATTGGGCTTAGATAGCTCTATTCATCTTAATGGAATGTTAGCACAGGTGCAAGTTTATCTGGCTTCTAAACCTTTGATTGACGATAAAACTCTATGTGTATTGTGGGCGGGTGGTCATGACATTGGAAACTATTTAGAGTATGGGCAACCTGATTTAAAACAATATCCACCCGCTTCTAACTATAAAGCAGCTATTGAGTTGCTAATCAATTCGGGCGTAAAACACATCTTTTTAGGAACAATGCCTGATATGGGTTTTACGCCCATGTATTTTGGAACTGAAAAACAACAATCTGCTTCTCAACTCTGCACAGAATTGAACGAAGGACTAAAGATTATTACATCAGAGTATTCTAAAAAGGGAATAAACATTTACCTTTTTGATGGTGCAAGTGTTTTTGCGAAAGTTGGTCAAAATCCTAAAGATTATGGTATTGAATTCACAGAAGCCTATCTAACGTATGACATTATTGATTTTACCAATCCAATGGCAGAACCCAAAAAGGTAATAATCAATAAAGATAAGGGATTAAATCCCGACCAATTTATGAACTGGTGGGCAGTATCTGCAAGTGCAAAAGTTCACACAATTATTGCCAATGAAGCTGTAAAATTTATTAACTCAAAATAAGAAAGCATGAAAATTGCAATTATAGGCACAGGCAATGTTGGCGGTGCTTTAGCCACTAAATGGTCCAATAAAGGACACGAAATAAACTTAGGTGTTCGAGACACAAACAACTTTAAAGGACAAGAACTTTTAGCAAATCCTAATACCAAGCTTCTGACTATTGAAGAAGCCGTTAGAAGTTCTGATGTCGTTTTGCTTTCAACACCTGCCACATCTACAGTTGAAGTAGTAGAAAGTTTAGGTGACACCACTGGTAAAATCATCATTGATGCTATGAATATTGTATTGGGAAGAGGTCCGCAAGGTTACAAGTGCACTACTGATGCAATTTTAGAAAATACACAAACCAAAGATGTAGTAAAGTGCTTTAATACAACTGGCTTTAACAATATGCAAAATCCGAGTTATGGAAATTTTGCTTTGGATCTATTTGTTGCAGGAGATAGCGAAAAAGGGAAAGAAGTAGCTACAAAATTAGCCAAAGATGCTGGTTTTGCTGAATGCTACAATATTGGTGGTAACGACAAGTTTGAACTCATGGAACAATTTGCTTGGTTTTGGATTAACCTTGCCATGTTTCAAGGACAAGGGCGAGAAATCGGTTTTAAATTATTGAAGCGATGAAAATAGCATTGGTTACAGGTGCATACAAAGGACTTGGTTTTGAATGGTGCAAGCAACTTGGTAAACAAGGTTACAAAGTAATTTTGACTGCACGAGATTTAGAAAAAGCACAAAAAGCAGCCGAACTTTTGAATGAACAAGAATTAGTTATTTATCCGAAAGCATTAGAAGTTACGGACGAAAAACAAATTGAAGTAATAGCAGTTTGGGCAAATGAAATGTTTGGACGCATTGACCTGATAGTAAACAATGCAGGAATAAATCCAAAAGACTATGCTGACAAATCAAGAATGGCAAAAGCATTTTACCTGAAAGACCTTGATGCAACAGAAATGTTAGATGTGATACACATTAATAGTATTGCACCGCTTTTAATAGTAAAACACTTCCGCCAACTACTCAATAAAAGTGAAAAGCCAATTATTATTAATATTTCAAGCTGGTTAGGCTCTGTAACAAACTTGACTTTTGGTGGACACTATGGTTATGTTGGTAGCAAAAACCTATTGAACGTTTTGAATAAATCAATGGCAAACGAATTGAAACAAGATAATATCATTTGCATTAACGTAAATCCAGGTTGGGTTCAAACAGACATGGGCGGACAAAAAGCTCAATTTACAACAGAACAAGCTGTAACAAACATTTTGACCAATATCGTCTCGAAAGTTTCTATTAGTGACAGTGGTAAATTCTTAAATTTTGACGGTAGTGAACATCCTTGGTAAAGCCATCGCACAGGTGTAAGCACATTTGCAATTCACACAAGCCAACACGCAGACCAAAAATTGCAAAAGAGCTTTCACCTTTCCCAACAGAAAAATTATTTTTTAAAATTTCCTTCCCTTCTAAAATTTTTAAATCCGCCAACACACAGCCGACACAAAAGCAGTAAGCGAACAGCGAAACCCTTATCAGGCTTGACTTTCACGATACAACAGACAGAACGCCAGCTGGTAACAGCGGTTTGGCGTAATGGCGGGTGATGTGCTTCGTATGACAGTTTTTCGTAAATTTGAACTGTGTGCTTCGTATCAACATTTGTGGTATAAATCCGCCACTACGCCAAGCCGCAAAACGTTGTGTGCAAGGCGGTGGACAGCCAACCGACAGAGAAAATGAAATTAACATTAGTTGTACTTGCAGTTATATCGTGGACAACAACGTTGGGACAACTACGGTCGACTTATACAATAAAAGGAGTCGCAGCTGGGACCGCGGGACGAGAGAGGTTTACGCAACATATAATACTCAACTCAGACAGCAGTTTCCTTTGGGTTTCAAAAAGTTACAATTACCGTAAAAGAACACTGATTTCCTCGTACACCACAAAAGGTAAATGGACTACCGATAATCAAGTATTAAAACTCAAACATTCACCTGAGACTACGGGGCAGGACGGGGAATACGACATTTACACTATTAAAAAGAAAAGATTGAAAAGGACGACAATAAAGGGCAAGTGGACAAATTACAAGGGTTCAAGGGAATTATTAAAAATGACGGGGACAGTTGACGCCAATGCGCATTAATGGTGTGCCGGACGTTCCGTCTGACCTTAAAGCGCAACTACGACAAAGACTCGTTTGACTATAAAGATTTGACCAGCGACAACGACTCGTGAAATTAAAACGGTGGACAGAACGCCCAGCACACAACAGTGTGTTTGCGCTATGGCCGGGTTCGCAACTGTATTAAACATTCGGTTTCATTATATACATTTGTCACGTGCGACAAGTCGCAACTGGTCGGGCTTGACATTCCGCTTCGCTCCATTTTCAAGCCCTCCTATTCCGGCCACATCGCAAACACCAACGTTGCCGGTAATGCCGCCCAGAAAATTTTTCCATCGAAATGGTTGTCCATTT
>ERZ1066117.727-NODE-727-length-21787-cov-6.256396_pt1 | contig 21787 bp, 14 predicted proteins | sample MGYA00382764_ERZ1066117 | MGnify/ENA primary metagenome ERZ1066117 (study PRJEB33369, sample SAMEA5778347) | biofilm metagenome | biome: Industrial cooling water; feature: Water cooling tower basin; material: Biofilm | place: United Arab Emirates | collected...
ATGTGGTCGACATCGCCGGCGAAGTGCAGGTGGGTGGCAACACCACCGTCAACTTTGGCGCTGGCAACAACACGGCCTCCGTGATCCCGGACGCCACCAGCGTGCTTAGCGGCAGCTTCCGGTATCAGGGCGGCTCTGGGCAAGATTTCGTTGACTTTGGGGACAACCTCACTATGGCCGGCGCGGCCAGTCTTAACCTGGGCGGGGGCTCCAATTTCTTTTTCGGGGGCGATACCTCGGTTCACAATGGCTCTCTCAGCATCGTCGGTGGCAATGAGCTCAACATCCTTCAGGTCAACGGCATCCTTAACGGGAACCTCAACATCACTCTGGGCAACGCATCCACGAACCTTACTTTTGTCACGGATGCGCCAGCAGGTCGGTTCACCTACCGCAGCGGCAACGGGTCGTTCAATGTGTTGGCTATCAGCGCCTTTGTGCCGGCAACGGTTCTGCTCGATGCGACCTTCGGCAACAATCCGGGTGCTGGGGCCAACTTTTTGACTCTGTCGTCGAACATCACCCTCACCGGCATCGTTCGTGGGTCCAATCTCCCCGGTGCGAACGTGCTAGCCCAGGGAGGAGCGACGTTCAGCCCCAACCTGCAACTGATCGGCTTCCCGTCGTAAGGGTTGGTGCAAGCGCACCTCGTGAGGCCGACCCGCAGATAGGTTTCGGGTCGGCCTTTTGTTTGACCGCCGTCGCTTTTGCCGGGTAGGATGACGCTGGATGCATCCGCCTGGAGGCCGGCCGTGAGCAAGACGACCAATCCCTACGACGATTTTGTCTACCCGACGTATGCGTTTCCCCAGACGCATCCCGACCTGCTGGGCGTACTCGCGACGCTATTTGGCCTGTCCACCGCCCCCGCCACCCACTGCCGTATGCTGGAGATGGGGTGCGGCACCGGAGGCAATCTGCTTCCCCTGGCCGCTGCCTTTCCCGAGAGTCACTTTGTGGGGGTCGACTACTCCGGAAAACAGATCGAGACCGCCCAGGCACGTGCCAGCGCCCTGGGCTTGAAGAATTTGGATTTTCGTCACGCCAGCATCGCGGATATCGATGCCTCGTGGGGGAACTTCGACTACGCCATTTGCCACGGCGTGTACTCGTGGGTGCCCGAACCGGTCCAGGACGCCATCCTGCGCGTCTGTGCGGAAAATCTCGGCCCGCACGGTATCGGCTACATCAGCTACAACACCCTGCCCGGCTGGCACCTGCGTGGCATGGTCCGTGAGATGATGTGCTACCACGACACCTGGCACCGCGACGCTGCTCCTGGCGAACGTGTCCGCCACGCTCGCTCGCTGTTGACCTTCCTGGCCGAGGCGACGGCAGCGCAGCAGACGCCGTACTCGGTGCAGTTGCGGCGCGAGTTGGAAACGCTCGCCCAGTTGCCCGACAGCTACATCTATCATGAGCATCTGGAAGAGTACAATGCGCCGGTGTACTTCTTCGAGTTTGAGCAACGGCTGCGTGACCGCAAACTTCGCTTTCTGGGCGAGGCGCATTTCCCGAGCATGATCCACCAAAATCTGCCCGAGAATGTTCGCAAGGGCCTCCAGGCCGTCGCCCCGGATCTCGTGCAGATGGAGCAATATCTCGATTTCGTCAACAATCGCACCTTCCGACAATCGCTGCTCTGTCATGGTGATCAAAAGCCCGACTACAACGTCACTCCCGATCGCCTGGCCGGGTTCCTCTTTCAGTCGCCGCTCAAGCCCCAGCCCGCCGGACAGGGTGATGGCTTTCTGCTGCCCAACGGACAGACGCTCAACACCGATCAGGCTCCCACGCGTGCCGCGCTGCTCGCGCTGGCGGAAGTCTGGCCCGGCGCGGCCACCCTGGAGGAATTGCACCAGCGCACCGGCCACTCGACCGCCGAATTGGCCGCTGCCCTCCTCGGCCTGTATGCCGCAGGCGGCCAGGGACTTCTGCGCATCTGGCGGCATCTGCCGCGCTATGCGCACCGGCCCGGCGAACGTCCCGAGGTATGGCCGGTCGTGCGGCGGCTCGCCCAGGAAGGCGCGCAGGTGCCCAGTCTACGTCACGAGACCAACAACCTGGAGCCGCTCGATCGGCAATTGATCCCCATGCTCGACGGGAAACGATCGCGTGCCCAGCTTCGTGACCTGCTGCTGGAAGCCCACCGCAAGGGCGAACTCAACGTCAACCGCGATGGCAAACGCGTCGAGGACGACCACCAGGCGCGGGCCGTCCTCAACGAGTTGCTCGAACAAAAACTGCGACGTTATGCCGACGCCGCCATGCTTGTGGCATGATCAGCCGACAACAATGTTCACCAGTCCGCCGCGTGGAGGCACGATGACCTTCTTGATCGTCTTGCCCTCCAGCAGCGCCTGCACCTCGGGCATGCCCAGCACCAGCTTTTCCAGTGCTGCCGCATCCAGCCCGGCGGGCACCTTCACGCGGGCCTTGATCTTCCCCGCCAGTTGCACGGGGATCTCGACCTCGTCCTCGGTCAACAGCGCAGGGTCGTAGCTTGGCCACGGCACATAGGCGATCGTGCCCGTGTGCCCCAGCGCGTGCCACAACTCCTCGGCAATGTGCGGCGCGAACGGCGACAGCAACTGCACCAGCGTCTCCAGCACCGCACGCGGTCGCACGCTCAACGGCGTCAGATGGTTCGTCAGTTCCATCATGGCCGCGATGGCAGTGTTGAAGCGCATGCCGTCGAGATCGTCCGTCACGCGCTGGATGCAGCGGTGCAATTCGCGCAGCGTTGCCCTGTCGGCGGGCACCTCCTGCACGGTCTCGTTGAGTCGGACGGATTCGGCCCGATCATCAATGACCAGTCGCCACACCCGACCCAGGAAGCGATGCACACCATCGACGCCGCGCGTGTTCCACGGCTTGGTCGCCTCCAGCGGCCCCATGAACATCTCATACAGACGCAGGCTATCAGCCCCATAGGCCTCAATCACCGCATCGGGATTGATGACGTTACCGCGTGCTTTGGACATCTTGTAGGCACGCGCATCGACCCGAATGCCCGGCTGATCCTTGAGCACGAAATGCTCGCCCGATTTCTCGACGAGGTCCTCGTCGATCTTCGCCAGCAACAATTCCTCACGGCTGCGATCGTTCCGGCGAGCCGTCGCTCCGTCGAAGTCGACGTCCTTGCCCGAAACCCACTCACCACCCTTGCTCTGGAAGCCGGTGTACTCGATGTCGCCCAGGATCAATCCCTGATTCACCAGGCGCTGGAACGGCTCGGCCATCGGCACGTAGCCGCGATCGTAGAGCACCTTGTGCCAGAAGCGAGAGTAGAGCAGGTGCAGCACGGCGTGCTCGGCTCCGCCGACATACAGATCAACGGGCAGCCAGTGGCGCAGCTTCTCCGGGTCGGCGAACGCCTTGTCGTTGCGCGGGTCGATGTAGCGCAGGTAATACCAGCACGATCCGGCCCACTGCGGCATCGTGTTTGTCTCACGCTTATATCTACGACCGTTGCGTGTGACGTTGACCCAGTCGGTCGCCTTGCCCAGCGGCGGCTCGGGCTTGCCGCTCGGTTTGAAGTCGGCCAATTCCGGCAGACGCAACGGCAACTCCTCTGCGCTCAGCGGCTCGATGCGGCCGGTCGGTTTGCCGTCGTCGTCCACCTCGTGCAGGATGGGAAACGGCTCGCCCCAGTAGCGTTGTCGGCTGAAGAGCCAGTCGCGCAGCTTGTAATTGACGCGCCGCGTCCCCAGGCCGCGCTCCTCCAGCCAGGTGATGATGCGTGCCTTGGCGGCCTCGGTGTCGAGCCCGTCGAGCAGGCCGGAGTTGCAGGCAACGCCATCGTCGGTGTAGGCGACGCTGAGCGTCTCGGGCGTGCTTTTGGTCTCCGCCAGCCACTCGGCATTGGGCGTAACCACCGTGCGCATCGCCAGGCCAAACGTGCGAGCAAAGGCGAAGTCGCGCTCGTCGTGCGCCGGCACGGCCATGATGGCCCCGGTGCCATAGGTCGCCAGCACATAGTCGGCGATCCAGATGGGGATGCGCTCCTGGTTCACGGGGTTAATGGCATACGCCCCGGTGAACACGCCCGTCTTGGTCTTGGCCAACTCGGTGCGCTCGAAATCGCTCTTGCGTGCGGCGGCCTGCTGATAATCCTCGACCGCGCCACGCTGCTCGGGCGTGGTGATCCGGGCCACCAGCGGATGCTCGGGGGCCAGCACCATGTAGGTCGCGCCAAAGAGCGTGTCGGGTCGTGTCGTGAACACGCGGATCACGGCATCGCCCGCCCCGCTCCCGTCGGCATCGGCGACACGGAAATCGACCTCGGCTCCCTCACTCTTGCCGATCCAGTTGCGCTGCATGCCCTTGATCGATTCCGACCAGTCGAGCGTGTCCAGGTCGCTCAGCAACCGCTCGGCATAGGCGGTGATGCGCAGCAACCATTGCCGCAATGGCATACGGACGACCGGGAAGCCGCCCCGCTCGGACTTGCCATCGATGACTTCCTCGTTGGCCAGCACGGTGCCCAGCCCCTCGCACCAGTTCACTGGCACCTCGGCCTGATAGGCCAGGCGCTTCGAGTCGCGGTACGCTCGCACAGCGTCGTCGCCCTTGGCACTCACTTCGGCGGGAATGGGCAACTCGGCGATGGGTCGGCCCTTGTTGGCCTCGGTGTCGTACCAGGTGTCGAAGAGGACGAGAAAGATCCACTGCGTCCACTTGTAGTAGGCCGGGTCGGTGGTGTCGACCTCGCGGTCCCAGTCGTAACTGAAACCCAGCGATTGAATCTGGCGACGGAAATTATCAATATTCCGCTGCGTGTTCACGTGCGGATGCTCGCCCGTGGCAATGGCATGCTGCTCGGCCGGCAGGCCAAAGGCATCCCAGCCCATCGGGTGCAGCACGTTCTTGCCCCGCATGCGGTGGTAGCGGCACAGAATGTCGGTGGCCGTGTACCCCTCGGGATGGCCGACGTGCAGGCCGGCGCCACTGGGATAGGGGAACATGTCAAGCACATAGAGCTTGGGCTTGTCGCGATCCTCGGGCGTGCGAAAGGTCCGATTGGTGAGCCAGTAATGCTGCCAGGCCGGCTCGATCGCCTTGGGATTATAACTCGGCATACGCATCCATCGAGTCAGGGGGTCCACGTCCAATACCGTCTATCATACGGACGCCCGCCCGATGGCGAGGTTCAGTCTGCCTGGGAAAGAGTTTTACCACGAAAGACACGAAAAACACGAAAGGGACCAGAAGAAAAGAGAGGGTTAACCACGGAGCACACGGAAAACACGGATCAAGACCGGATCAGAAACGATCGGAAAACGGATAACGGATAACGGACGACGGGTTTTGATCCGTGTGCTCCGTGGTTAATCCTCTCTTCTCTTTCTCACCGTAGCAGGTCCCGTTCGGTGCGTTCCACCAACTCACGCACGCGGATCCGGCGGTTGCCCATCGCCAACTCTTCGTTCTTCTCCAGCCATTGCCGTACCTTCTTCTCGGCGGCCACCACGGTGCTGTGATTCCGGCCACCGAAGTACAGGCCGATATCGCCGTACGAGGCCGAGGTATGCTTGCGGGCCAGGTACATGGCCACCATGCGCGGATGGCTGACGGCCCAGGAGCGGTTCTTGCTCTGCAGTTCGCCTGGCTCGATGCGAAGCACCGCGCACAGGGTCTGGTCGACATCCGGCAGCTTCACCACGCGCACGGCATGCCGCAGCAGGTCGGCCAGCGCCTCGCTCACCAGGCCCACGTCGATGGTGCGTCCGGTCACGCGGGCATAGTGTCGCACGCTCTGCAGCGCGCCTTCCAGTTCCCGCACGTTGCCGCGTAACTGGTTGGCGATGAACCGCAGCGGTTCAACGGCGATCGGCTCGGCAGGATGGCTTCGCGATTTGGCCAGCAGGATCTCGAAACGCGTCTCGGCATCGGGCGGCGTGAGGCCCCACACCGCGCCTCCCAGCAAGCGGTCGATCAGTTCTGGCGTGAAGTCCTCCGTCAGCCGTGGGTGACAGTCCGTTGTCACCACCAGTTGCCGACCATCGGAGACTAGGGCGTCGAAGGTGTGCAGAAATTCCATCTGCGTCGCCTTCTTGCTGGCCAGGAAGTGCAGATCGTCGAGCAGAAGCAGGTCCACCTCGCGGAACTGCTTGCGGAAACCACCCAGCCGATCGTGACGCATCGCGGCCAGGAAGCGGTTGGTGAAGTCCTCGCTGGTGAGATAGGTCACCCGCCAGTCGGGGTGAGCCCGACGAATGGAGGCGTAGATGCCCTCCAGCAGGTGCGTCTTGCCCGTGCCGACGCTGCCGTGCAGCACCAGCGGATTGGGGCACTCGGCCGGCGCCTCGATCACGCTTAGGGCGGCGGCATGGGCGACACGGTTGCAGGCACCGACCACGAATTCGCCCATTTTCCGCCAGCGTCGCGTCCGGCGTGGACTCTCGCTCAGCTTCGGCTCGGCCGGTTGCTCGACCGGTTTTGCCGCCTTCGTCGGCAGGGGCGCTGCCTGGACGGCCTGCTGCTCCTGACGCGCCGCCTGGAAGAGTTCCGGCTCGATCACGAACCGCACCTGCATCTCTCGGCCCAGCACCATCTCGGCGGCGGCGACGACCTCAGTACGGAAGGTGCGCTCGAGCCATTCCTGAAAGTGCCGATTAGGCACGCCGACCACGAGCGTCTCGCCCTCAGCCCGGAAACGCGTCCGCTGGTCAAACCAGGTGCGAAAGCGCGGCTCACCAATCCGCGCGATCAGGGCCGCGTTCATGGCCAAAGCGATATCGGAGAGGGTGTGCGTCTTGGTGGCGGTCATGGCTGGCTCCTGCCGAGCCGCGTTAAGAGCGGCAAGCGAGGGAAACGAGGCCGACTGGGTCGGCGGTGCAGGCAAAGAGTTGCCGCGCCGCGTTGCCCTGTCTAGCCAAGTTACCCGAATGACCAAAGTTGCCCGCGCGTTAAAAGTCCACTCGCAGGAACACTCGTTGCCGTTCGACCTCCTCGAAGCCCAGGCCGGTGTACAGGCGCAAGGCCGGCTCGTTGCGGGCGTCCACCCCCAGAATCACCCGTCCCTGCCGATCGGCGGCGGCTCGCGCCAGCACCTCGGCCAGGATCCCCCGGGCCAGCCCCCTCCCCCGTGCCGCCGGCACCAGACCCAGATACGCCAACTCGCGCTCCTCGTTGCCTGGATGATCGACCTGGATCACCACACCCACGGGTTCGGCCGCCTCGCGCACCAGCCACCACCGCGACGGGTCGTACTCGCCCTGAACACGGTGCCCGGCCAAAATCTCGGCGATGCTGCGCAGGCCATTCACCTCGGGACAATCGAGCGAATCGGTATAAGTCGCCTGAAGCGTTGCCTCAAACGCGGCACCATGCTCGGGGTCGTACGGTTCATAGGTGAGGCAAACCGTGGGCAACTGCAAAGAGTCAGGAAGCGGTTCGTCGCTCTCCCGCGCCAGCGTCCAGAGCTCGGTCACGGCCCGAAAGCCACACGCCTCCAGCCAGAGGTTGCGGCGTTGCTCGGGCAGCGAGACCATGGCCTGGACGATACGCGTGCCCTGGCTCCGCAACCACGCCAGTGCCCCCTCCACCAGCGCCTGGGCTTCCGCCAGCGTCTGGCAGGCCGGAGGCCAGATCATCCCGCCGGCACCCGCCACGGGTGTGGCCAGGATGGCGCCGCGGATCGTCTTGTCCGAATCGGTCGCCACCAGAAGACCCGCCGGGTCCAGAGCACGAGCACGGATCAGATCCAGCAAACCAAACACCCTTGCCTCGCGCTCGGCCGTCGGGCGATGCGCCAGCAGCAAGCGCAGGGCTGCCCCGCGTTCGTGGAGGGTGGCTGGTCGCACGCCACTCATCGTCGTGTCATGCCCAGGGTGCGGACGAGACGCTCGTGCGCCGTGGCAAAGGCCGGCTGACTGTGATGCAGATGCTCGCCCTGCGTGATCAGTTGCAGATCATCGCGTCGGGGCACGCCCTGTTGCCGCAACACGGCCTCGAACGGCTCCAGTTCGCGGGCGTAGACCATCAGCAGTTTGTGCTCGTCGAACTGCACCTCGGCCGCCTCGGTGCGCGAGAGCACGACGACGCCGGTGCAGCCATCATCGAGCAACAGATCCTCATACGCACACAGGTGACTCAACAACACGGGACGCTCGATGGCCTCACGCCACGATTGCCGGCGTGTCGGCGTGTGCGACTGGCTGATCTCAAGCAACACGTCCACGTCGTCGCCCAGGGGAGTCAGCAACGCCAGAAACGTCTCAAAGAGTCGTTCGCGTGAGACGGAGGCGATCAAGACCGGTACGGTTGTCTGGGCCGTGGCGTAGGAGCCCAGGCGAAACCCCTCACGCGGCACAATCGGCACACTTCGCCCCGGCCGAATCGCCCGCGTGAGCAGGAAATCCCCATATCGATCAACACGCAAATGGTCACGCAACGGCGGTCGGAGCACGATACTACCTCGAACGCAAGACACACACTCTCTGGCTCCACTATAGACGGCCACGCGCCGGGGAACCAGCGCAGGGGGAGATCTTCGGGGGACACCGATCGCGCAGGCGGAAGTTTGATCGTTGCGCGCGGCGCAGTCAGCCTGGCTCATGCCCCCTGGCTCATCGGTACGATGGGATTGCGGAGAAAGGAGTCTCGCGCATGCCTCGTTTTCTTCCGCTGCTGGTGCTCGCTTTGCCGATCGTCGCGCTCGCTGCCCCCCCTGCCCCTCAACTGGTTCCTACGGAGGGAAGCATCCCCGAAGGGACCGTGTACGAGACGGTGCTGTTCGAGGGCAAACGCATCGGCGTGCACACCCTGAGCGCGACCCGCGAACCGGGCGGCAAACTCACCCGCATCACCTCGGCGATGGATCTCACCCTCTCGCGCTTCGGCACCCTGGTGAAACTCCGCCGCGAAGAGGGCGCACGCCTCACGGCCGAGGGCAAGATCTTCGGCACGTTCTTGAGCCAAACGCAAGATGGCGGCAAGGGAATGAGCCTGACGGGCACCGTGATCGACGAGGCGCTCCTGGTCCGCATCTTGCCGCTGGATGCCGAACGCCGGGTGCCCTGGGATGCGTCGGCACTGGACCCGTGGGCGGCGTTGCACCAGTTCGCGGGCAAGAAACTGGAAACCGGGGACAAGGTCAGTTTCACCCGCTGGGAACCGCTCTACAACCGCGTCATCACCGTGCGCGGCATCGTGCGGGGCAAGGAGCGTACCCCCGTGCTCGTCAAGGGGGGCGACAAGATGCGCGACCTGCGTCGCATTGACCTCATCCCCGATCCGCTGGAGGCGGGCAAAACCCGTGTCGTCCCCGCTCGGCAAACCTGGTGGCTCGACGACGAGGGCATCCCCCAACGCCGACAAACCACCCTCGATGGCCTGGGCCAACTGACGCTCCTGCGCAGCGACAAGACGAGCGCCACGGCGGCGATCACCAACGTCGTGCCCGACGTGGGCAAGGCGTCGTTTGCACCGCTCAACAAGATGCTCCGTCTGCCGTACCAGAGCACCAAGCTGCGTTATCGCATCACGGTGCGCGACGAGAGCGACCTCAAGGATCTGTTCCTCAGTGACGAGCACCAGACCGCCCGGGTTGTCGATGGCAAGATCGAACTCACTGTCGCCCCGCCTCGTCCGGCTGGCGGAGGGGGCGCGGGAACCGGCGCGGGCAAGACCAGGGCCAGGCCCGAGGAGTTGGCCCCGAACTTCTATCTCGACCACGACGACGAGCGCGTCCAGCAGGTGGCCAAGCGTGCGGCAGGTGACGAGACGGACAGCTGGAAAAAGGCGCAAAAGATCGAGCGCTTCGTTCGCACCTTCCTGCGAAACGACAACACCGCCGAGCTGGTGCCCGTAAGCAAGATTGTCCGCGATGCCCGGGGCGATTGCCGTCACCATGCCTTTCTCACCACCGCCCTGCTCCGCGCCAACGGCCTGCCCGCTCGCACGGCCATCGGCCTTCTCTATGTCCATCGCGGCACGCCGGTCTTTGGCTTTCACATGTGGAGCGAGGTGCTCATCGACGGTCAATGGCGCGGCCTGGACTCCACTCTCGGCAATGGCGGCGTCAGTGCTGCACATGTGAAGGTTACGGATCATCACTGGTTCAATGTCGCGTCGCTAGCTCCCCTGCTGCCGGCCCAGAAGGTGGTGGGCAAGGTGCGCTTTGAACTGTTACCGAGCGAGTAACCATCCCACCCCAAGCGCGAGCAACACCAACCCCAGTCCGCCGAGCAGCAGCGCTAGCCAGCGCTGCTGCTGGCGGACGCGGCGTTGGGCCTCGGCGTAGGGCACCCGCGTGAACTCGACCAGCGTGTAGAGCGGCACATAGCCCGGCACCAGACGCATCAGCCACAGCGAGAGACGCTTGCCCCAGACAAACCAACGCGAGCCGACGTGATCGCGCATCTCGTGGAAGTTCTCGAGACAGAGTTGCGCCAGCACATCGCAGTTCTCGCGCCGCCGGGCATCGTAGGCGGCAAACGCCCGCTGCGGTTGCTCGGGGTGCCTTTGCATCTCTTCCACCAGCGTAACACAATCCTCGAAGGCCGCATTCATCCCCTGCCCCAGAAACGGCACCACGGCGTGACTGGCATCGCCCACGAGCACGGCCCTGCCGACGTGCCACGGCGCGCAACGGACTGTCACCAGCGAACTGGTCGGATTGGCCGCATAATCATCCGTTAGCGTTGGCAGCAGTGGCACCGCATCGGCAAACTGCTCGCAGAAAAATGCCTGCACCTGTTCGGGTGTTTGGAGTCGCTCAAAGAGCGTGAACGGCCAGAACAAGGTGCCGGTGAACGAACCATCGGCGTTGGGCAGCGCGATCATCATGAAGCCACCACGCGGCCAGATGTGCAGGGCGTGCGGTTCCAACCCCGACCCGGGCGGGAAGTGCAATTCCTTGTAGCCGTGCTCCAGGTACGCCTGCGAGAAGTTGAAACGTTCGCGCCGCTGCATGGCGGCTCGCACGGCGGAGTAGGCACCATCGGCCCCGAGAATCAGCGACCCGGTGTGGGTGAGCGGGCCTGTGGGCGTGGCGAAATCGACCGCCCCGGTATCGAGTTGCACGCCGGTGCAGCGGTGCTCGAAACGTAACTCGACGCCCGGCAGGCTGGCCGCCTTCTCGATCAGGACGCGATTCAGCCCGGCCCGCGAGACGGAATGCAGTGCCTGGGTGTCGTCGGTGCCGTAGGGCTGATAGTCGAGCGAGCCATCCAGGTGGTGGATCATCCGTCCGCGCATGATCACGCCTTGCGCGAGCACGGAATCGAGCAGCCCCACCTGGGCCAGCGCGTGCATGCCCCGCGTCGAGAGCGCCAGATTGATCGATCGGCCGGCGCTGTTGGCGAGCAGGCGCGGGTCGCCACGTCGCTCAAACAGAATCACACGTCGGCCCGCCTGACCGAGCAAACAGGCAAGCAGGGCCCCGGCCAATCCAGAGCCGACAATCGGAATCGGTTCAGTGCTCGTCATGCAAGGCCCGCAGGAAAAGGTCGATGTCTTCCTCGTTATTGTAGAGCGGGCAGAAGGCCGCCCGGATGACATCCGGTGGGCGAAAATCGCAGACGATGCCAGCCGCCTCCAGTCGGGCGTGCGCCTCGGCCCCACCAGGCACGCGCAGGCAGACCATGTTGCCGCGCCGCTCCAGTTCGCGTGGCGAAAGCAGGGTCACCCCTTCGGGCAATCGCGTGAGGAAATGCTCACTCAGGGCAAGCGAGCGTTCTCGAAGAGCGTGCATCCCCACGGCCTCAAAGAGTTCCAGCGATGCCAACAACGGAGCCAGAGCCAGGACCGGCGGATTGGACAGTTGCCAGCCATCGGCAGAGGGAACGGGCACGAAATCGGGTTCGAGGTGCATGCGAAAGCGTGTCGCAGGGTCATTGCCCCACCAGCCACCGAGGCGGGGCAGGGCGGTATCGCGCGCGTGCCGCTCGTGGACGAACGCGCCCGCCACCGCGCCCGGCCCGGCGTTCAGATACTTGTAGCTGCACCATACAGCGAAATCGATTTCTGCGTCATGAAGCGCCAGCGGCACATTGCCCACCGCATGAGCCAGGTCCAGCCCCAGCGTCACGCCATGCCGACGGCACAGGGCGACGGCTCGGGGGATATCGAGCACGGCACCAGTGAGAAAGTTGACGCCTGCCAGGAGCGCCAGTTCGACATTACCGGTGGCCAGCAGAGCGTCGAGTTCATCGAGCGAGGCGACGGCGTGCAGGTGCGTGTGTGGGTCACGGCCGCGATGGGCCAGATGCGTTTGCAGGGCGTAGCGATCGCTCGGGAAGGTGGGCGTATCGAGCACGATGCCGGCCCGCCCGGTGTAGAACGAGGCCAGCAACAGATGCAGATTGGTGGTTAGCCCATTCATGGAGACGACTTCGTGGGGCAGGGCACCCACCAATCGGGCCAGCGGTTCGCGGGCAAAAGTATGATAATGCATCCAGGGCCGCGGGGCGCGAAAATGTGCAACGACGCCGAGTTGTTGCCAGGCCTCGAGTTCCTCGCGGAGAAAATCGGGCACGGCACACGGCATGGGCCCGAGCGAATGCCCACACAGATACGCCCGCGCTGGCAAAACAAACCGTTCCCGCATTCCCACTTCCCCCCAAAGGCGCCCACAGGCTTGTTGTACCGCGCCCCCCGCCGGGGAGAATGGGGAGAATGGCCCACTGCCAAGTTCCGTGGCGGGGGTGTAGAATAAAGCACAAGAACCCCAATCGCGAGAGGCGGCCACCCATGGAAATTTTTCGCACCCTGACGATCAAGCTCGAAGCTGAGGCGATGGCCCGCGTGATTGAGGAGTTAACGCCGCAACTCCCCGAAGGCTGGACACGCGACCACGAAACCGAGGAGGGGTTGCGAAAGGTCGGAAACAAGGAAGTTACCTACTGTTTCGTCCACACAGACCCCTACGAAACCCGATCGCTCCTCTTTGTTGCGATGTCGGATCAGTCAGCATTCGAAATTACGAACATCGTGCCTCTCTCGTGTTCTCAGTTGCCTTTTAGACAGTACAACGAGACGGTTGTACGATTCGCCACTCTGATGTCACCGTTTGTAGCAAAAGCGAAGGGAACGCTACAAGTAGGCCCTGACTTCGTGGATCTGGACTACTGGATGTCGCCCGCCACCGCCGAAGCGCTCCGCCAGTTCTCGCGGCGGGCCAATCGCAGCGTTGCGGCTGGACACCCCGCCGACCGGGAGCGATGGAACGCATTTGTGCTCTCTGCGCACGCCGATCAGTGCAAAATGACGCCGGGGGAATTAAGGCGTTGGCTCATCGAAGAAGAACGATGGTATGATGCGGCCGCTGAGCGGCTTGCGGACGAATATCAATACGGGCGTGAGCTATTGGCCTTTGAGCACAACAATCGTCGGAGCGCGTGAGCTATGCCTACCCTTGCCGACACGGTTTCAGAACTTTTAACGAGAGACGAGCCGGTCCTTTTTTTGGATACCTGTATCTTGTTGGATATCGTTCGGGCAACGTATCGATGTCTTGGGACGACCGTGGCCGATGCTTCCGAAATTCGCAGAGCCCTCGGCACCTCTCCGCCTTCCGTATCGCTCGTTCTAGCTTCCTGGATTTTCACAGAATGGCAAAACAATATCACAGTTACGCAAAACGACGTGGCAAAGCATCTTGAGAGCATTCAGGATCAATCCAACCACTTTTACGAAGCCTGCCAGGCCCTCGGCGTATCGCTATCTTTCACGAAGCCTGATTTCAAAACAGCTAACTTACACCAATTGCTGCATGATCTTTCCAAAGAGTTGTTAGAGTGCTCGATCAGTGTCGATGATGATGCTACCTGTACCCTACGAGGACATACTCGGGCCAAGCAGGGGCTGCCACCTTCCATTAAAGGTAGAGAAGTAAAAGACTGCGTCATTTTGGAAACGTGCCTCGAAGTCACGCGGCAACTTCGGTCAGCCGGGTTTTCTCGCCCGTGTGTTTTCTGCACTTCAAACACTAAGGACTATGGCAAGCCGGAGGAAGGACGGATTCCCGAGTTCTCGGATGCTAGCCTCAATCTTGTTTTCACCACCACGCTTTCCTGGGCGCGAAGCCAACTTACCACCTGATTCCTCACGGAACCCCCTCATGTCCACGCGTGGTCCCTGGAATCGGTTGTTTGCCCGGGTGCGGTGCGTCTATCGGGCGGATCTCGTCTATCCACCGTTGCCCACCGACGACCAGTTGGATGCCCTCGAACGCTCGCTGGGCGTTGCCTTGCCGGCCAGCTATCGCGCGTTTGCCCTGCGCTTTGGGCTGGGGGGGCGGATGCACAGCTTGGTCGAGATGCTGCCACTCGTGGGCCGTGATCAGCCGGTGGAGCGATGGTGGCGCGATGTCGAAACCGCCTCACGCTACCATCGCTCCACCGCCTGGGACCCTGATTGGGTCGCCCAGCACCCCGGCCTCCTCGAACGCATCGTTGTCTTCGCCCAGGATGGCGGCTACCACACCTGGCTGTTTCAGCCCGACGAGCCAACGCCCGGTCAGCCGCTCGATTATGCCGTTTACGACATTCCCCGGCACGAGACACCCGAGCGCGTTACGGATTCGTTCACGGCCTGGCTGTCCTGGATGGACGAGGGCTATCGCCCCGATGAGGACGAACTTGAGGACGACGAAGCCGACGACGGCTTCGACTGGGTCTACCTGCCCGGCCAGGTGCGCGGCCTACCGTTGGATTACCACCGCACCGATCTGCGAGCCAAGCAGACGCCCCACCCCGACGAGGTACAGCGCTGGCTACGGGCCAATCACGGGGCCGTCCGCCGACTGGCCGACGCTTACCGCACAGGTGAGGCCAACGCCGGCCCCATTCTCGCCGATGCGCTGCTCGATGCCGGCTGCGAGCACGCCGACCTGCTGCACTTCTGCCGGCACGGCGACACACGCATCGATGGACCGTGGATTGTTCGTGTGCTTTTGAGTAACGAAAACAGATAATCTCACTCGGCAGGGAGGATCACGCGATGCTCACCCGTGCGGTAGGCGTGTGCCTCCAACGTCGTCCCGCTCGTCACGGTGACGGCCCCTTCGCGCCACGTCTCCCAGCGAGGCACCATGCCTTCCTGCACCGGCGTGTCGGTCGGCGGCGTTGCCTGCGACGACACCACCAGTTTCGCCCCGCTCCAGCGCAGTAGCCCGGCCAGATTCACCCGTCGGCTGCCGTGGTGCGGGGCCATGAGCACGTCGGCACGCCGTGGCGGTTGGGAGAGCAGGGCGGCCAGCCCCTCCTGCTCCAGATCGCCCGTGAGCAGGATCGAGTGCCGACCGTGCCGCACCAGCAGCACCAGGCTGCGGGCGTTCTCGTTGCCGTGCTCCCAGCCACGCGGCGGATGCAGCACCTCCAGCGTCACCGAGCCGGCATCCAGGCAATCCCCGGCCTTGAGCGTATCGCGCGGCAGACGGTTCAGGTGCGACAGCGTGTGCCGAACGCCCGGCGTGCTCCGCTGTGCGAACGTGGCCGAGGTGAGCAGGCGCCCCATCCCGATTCGCTCGGAGAGTCCCACGAGTGCATTGTAATGATCCAGATCGGCATGCGACACGATCACCTCATCGAGTCGGGAGATGCCGCGTGCCGTCAGGAAGTCGCTGATCGTGCGGGCACTGCGCGGTCCTCGCAGGCTGCCCGCATCGTAGAGAATCGTCCGGCCATCGGGCAGTTGCAGCAGCGTCGCGTTGCCGTGGCCGACATCCAGAAAGGTGACGACAAGCGTCGAGGAGGCTTTCGGCACGCACCACAGCCCCAGCAGCACCACCAGCCAACCCAGGCAGGCAACGATCGGCCAACCCGAGCGCACCGGCCGTAGCGTCCACAAGCTCAGTCCCACCAGCAGGCCGATCATCCACCAACCGGGGATCGGATCGACACGCACAAACAGCGGCCACGGCTCCATCCACCGCACCAATCCATCTGCCATTCCTAGCGAAGCATGAACAATCAGGGCCAGCAGTGTTGCAATCCCTGGCAGCCAGGCCAGCAGGAGAAGCAGGAAGCCCGCGATCAGCGCCAGCGAGGTGAGCAGCGCGAGCGGCGGCCCGAGCAACAGCGCTGCGGGAGCGACACCGCCGGTGTGGTAGGCTACCAGCGGCGTGATGAGCAACCAGGCCAGGGCATTGGCCCGATAGGCCAGCATCAGTTGCCCACCCGCCTCGATCAGCCGTTGCTGCCACCACGGCCGAGACTCGGCGATCACAACATCAAGCGGGTCCGGCTCGGGCGGCACGAGCAAAGGGCCGACACCCCAGGTGAGCACAGCCACCGACCAGAACGAGAGTTGCGTGCCCACCTCGGCCAGATCGTGTGGCTGAACCATGCCGACGATCAACCAGCCCAGGGCAACAAGATTGATGAGATTGACCCCGCGATCCAGACGCAACGCCAGGCAGAGCGCGGCGACGAGAACGGCGGCGCGCAGGGCAGGGGGCCGCGCCCCGGTGAGCAGGGCATAGCCGAGCAGGGTGAGCGCCACCCACAGGGCGACGGAGCGTTGCGGCATGCCCAGGCGACGCAGCGACCACCACAGCACGCCCCCCAGCACGACGAGATGCTGCCCCGAGATGGCCAGGACATGCACAACGCCGGTGCGCGTGTAGCGCTCCCAGTCCTCGCCGCGCAACGGGGCTCCCTCGCCCAGCAAGAGCGCGCGGGCCAGCCCTGCCGTGCTCGCGGGCACATGCGCTTGCAGGGTCTCGTGGGCCGCCCCACGCAGCCGAGCCAGGCTCCAGTCGGCCCAGGGATCACGTCCCAGCGGGATCACCGCCTCGGGTCGCGCACGCAGGCGTCCCTGAATGCCGCGTGCCTGCGACCAGGCGGCGCGATCGGGGTCGCTCGCCTGCCCCGGCGTGTCCAGCGCCTCCAGTCGGCCACTCACCTCAATCCGGTCGCCAGTGTGCAGACCGCGCAACAACTCATCGACGGGTTGGCCGACTTTGCCGTAGACGACGAGCCAGACCTTGCCCGAGAGCGACTCGTCACCCGCCGGACCGATGCAGGTCTGAAGCCGCAAAAGCACGCGAACCGAGGCGGCCTCGGGCTGGGAACGCAGCGGATCGGTCTCCGGCGGCGCGGGCGTCCGCACCGGTTCATCGGCCAGTACGCCCCGCGCGATCAGCGGCACCGGGCGGGGATGCAACCGATGGGCGACATCATCGTCGCGCACCAGAAGAAATTGCCCGGTCCAGGCACAGGCGGCACAGGCAACGGCAGCGAGCAGATGCACGAGCGCGAGCCGCTCGGAGCGTCCAACATGCGCAATCACAAAGGCGATAAGAAAACCCGTCCCAAGCAGGAGAGCAAAGAAGGGATGAACGCGAAACGCATGATCGACCCACGCCCCCAGCGTAAATGCGACCGCCACCGGCACCAAAGGCGCCCGCGCCAACTCCGCCCGCAGGGCGACCAGAGCCATCGACCTCTCTCCCACGCGAAATCGTGCAGGCAATCTATGGCGCCGCAGGGAAAGAGAGGAGGTTTGACCACGGATCACACGGAAAACACGGATCAAGGCCGTCATCCGTTTTCCGTCGTCCGTTTTCCGATCTTTTCGTGTCGTTCGTGTGTTTCGTGGTTAAATCGCTTCCGCTCCGCTCACCAACTCCGCCAGGACCTTGACCCGCGCGGTCTGCACGGTGCCGTTGCGGCCTCCATCGCAGGCGGCGCCGCGAACGGCGAACCAGGCCGGACGTAACGGTAAGAGCGTCTCGATGGCACTCGCCGTCAGGCTGCCGGCCAACGCCAGTTTCACGCCGCCGTCACGGCAACGCTCGGCAATACGTGCCAGTTGCTCCAGGCGCAGATGGTCCAGCAGCGTTCGGCCATCCTTGTGAAAGGTATCGACCAGAAGCACGGGAAAGCGATGCTCGGCAGCGAAAACGGCCACCTCTTCGACCAGGGCCGTATGAACATCCGTCTCCTCGGCGTAGGCACAGGGCACCACCGCGCAGGCGTGGAAATCACGCAGGCGTAGGAACGCTTGCCGCCAGTTGTGCAGGTTGGCCCCGTGCATGCCCCACTTGGCAAAGGCCAACTCACGCCGCGGAGCCACCGGCTGATGCACCAGCAACTCGCCCATGGCGGCGCTCACCGGAACGCGGCCCGCGACCCGCGCCAGCACAGCGGCGAGGACGCCCTCGTCGGCCCGGCCCATGGCGCCGCGGGCCGGGTCCTTGACATCAATGAGCGTGGCGCCTCCTTCCAGAGCCGCCTGGGCCTCGCTGGGCGAGCGCACGCTAACCAGTAAGCCGCTCATCCGTTGCCTCGCCGCAGAAGTTTGGTCAAGCGATCGGTCATGGCCGGCGGTGGACCTGCCAAAGGAAGAGCCGGGGGGAGAGCCGGGGGCTCCTCCCATTCCACCTCAAAGAGTCGAACAAAGCCGGGCATCTCGACAAAAGGGACGGTTCGTATGTTCTGGAAGCACAGCCCATACAGCCCCGTCGGTTCAAACCATTCCGGGGCGTTGCAGTGCTGATTTACGTCGGCAGCAAAAAGTTCGGCATCACCATAAAAACGGCAATCGAACAAGTTGGCTTCCCCCAGAATACCCTGGCGACGCTGCGAAAGGGGATAGAATTCAGGCGTGAGCAGAGCCCAGCCCTCCGGACGGTCGTCGTCGATGCGTGCAGCATGGATCAGCACCGGGCCCCGATACGCCGTCGACCAGCGGCGAATTTCGATGGTTTTTAGGCCCGCGACGAGCAAAGCGGCCCAGGGTTGTTTGAGAGATAAGGCCCGACGCCGTGCCATGGTTGCTCCTGTCTGACCCGATTGTTGTATCGCGTGACGCAGGCGTTTGCGAGAGCGTCATCCGCAAGCTATGATTAGGAGAGTTTGTACTGTCCTCCGTCGAGATCCCCAGAATGGGTGTCCGTCTCGAACATAATGTTGAACCCATCCCCGGCTATCGCCTCATCGATCGCCTGGGTGGTGGAGGCTTTGGCGAAGTCTGGCGGGCCACCGCGCCCGGCGGCATGGTCAAGGCCATCAAATTCGTCTATGGCGAACTCTCCCACGCCGGAGACAACGGCCAACGCGCGGAGCAAGAACTCAAGGCCATGAAGCGAGTGCTGCAGGTGCGGCACCCGTACATTCTCTCGCTGGAACGCTTCGACATTATCGATGGTCAATTGATCATCGTAATGGAGTTGGCCGACCGCAACCTCTGGGATCGCTACAAGGAATGCCGCTCGCAGGGCCAACCGGGCATTCCCCGTGAGGAGTTGCTCGGCTACATGGAAGAGTCGGCCGAAGCGCTCGACCTGATGAACCGCGAGTATCAACTCCAGCATCTGGACATCAAACCCCAGAATCTCTTCCTGGTACACAACCACGTCAAGGTGGCCGACTTTGGGCTGGTGAAGGATCTGGAAGGCTCCCAGGCCTCGGTCACGGGCGGTATCACGCCGGTCTACGCGGCCCCGGAAACCTTCGACGGCAAGGTGAGCCGGTTCAGCGACCAGTACAGCCTGGCGATCGTGTATCAAGAGTTGCTCACAGGCGTCCGACCCTTCAGCGGCAACAATGTACGGCAGTTGATCTTGCAACACCTGCAAGCGGTGCCAAATGTGTCGCCCTTGCCCGAGGCCGAGCAGGCCGTGATCGCCCGGGCGCTCTCGAAGGTGCCCGACGAGCGCTTCCCCTGCTGCCGCGATATGGTGCAAGCACTGCGTGGAATTACGCCCAGTGTGGCCGTGGCCCCCAGCAACATGGGTACCACGCTCGTGCCAGGCCAGCCGGCGACTTCTGCCCCGGCGACCCATCACGGCGGCACCATCATTCCGGTGCCACCCACCTGGCACTCGCCTGGTCCCGCTCCGCAATCCAGCGCGATGACCGCCAATTTACGCGGTCCACAACCCGTACCGCCCTCGAATCAGGGCAGCACGCAAAACCTCCGTGCGCTGGAGCAGGCCGTCCTTCGCGATTCAACGGATACCCGTCCCGCGACCGAAACCACCGGACCGGGCATCCTCTTCCCCGCACTGCTGCTGGGACTGGGGCAGATGGGGCTGACGGTCGTTCAGCGCGTCCGCGAGCAGATTCAAACCAGTGTGGCTCCGCTGAGTCAGTTGCCCAATCTTCGCTCGCTGGTCATCGACACCGATCCGGAAGTCGTCCGCACTGCAACCCGCTGTTCCGGCGAATTGCCCCTCAATCCGGGCGAGATTCAGATTGCACCGCTGAACCGCCCCAGCCACTACCTCAAACCGCGCGAGGGACGGGTGTCCCTGGATAGCTGGCTCAATCCCAAGGTGCTCTACCGCATCCCGCGCTCTCAGGTCACCACAGGCATTCGCGCTCTGGGACGCCTGGCCTTTGTCGATAACTACCGCTCCGTCGCCCGCCGACTGCAACTCGAACTTGAAGCCATCAGCGATCTGGCGGAGTTGCAACAGGCCGGACGCATCACGCGACTTGGATTCCGAACCTCTCGGCCACGTGTCTATCTGTTTTGCTCTCTCGCCGGGGGAACCGGCAGCGGCATGTTGCTGGACGTCGCCTACACCCTGCGGGCGATTATGCGACAGATGGGCCATGAAAATCCCGATCTGGTCGCCGTGCTGCTGGCCCCGCCCGTCGAAACGACCCGCGGCCGATCCCAGGGGATCGCCAACGCCTACGCCACGCTGAGCGAACTGAGTTATTTCGGCCGGCCCTCCACGACTTTCCAGGCCAAGTACCACGATCGCGAGGCCGCGATCCAGGATAGCAATCCTCCGTTTTCCCGCATCGTTCTCTTGCCCTTGCCGGAAGAGGGCGACGAGGTCGCCGTGCAGGAAACGGTCGATCTGGTGGCCCAGCTGGTCAAGCGCGAACTCGCCACGCCTTTTGGCAAGGTGGCCGACTTGGGCCGTGCCGGACTCCCGAGCCCCGAGTGGAACGCACGCGGTCAGTATTTCTCCACCTTTGGCATGTTCCAGGTCACCTGGCCCCAGCAGGTCACGCTCTCGGCCGTCGCTCGGCGGCTGTGCGTGCAGATGATGCAGCGCTGGAGCAGCAAGGACAGCAAACCCGTGCGCGACACCCTCCGCGAGTGGGTCCAGGAACGCTGGGTCGACCAGGAACTGGCTGCCGACATGTTCATTCATCGGCTGCAAAGCGCGCTGGTGAGGGAACTGGGTCGGCCGGCCGACTCGCTGTTTAACGCACTGACCGAGCCGCTGAAACCACCCAGTGTGCAGGGCGAGCAGAAACGCGGCGGAATTGGGATCGCGTTCCGTTCGACACCGATGACACCGCCGCTCGATCCCGAAGCCTTGCATGAGGTAATGAACAAGCTCGACGCGCTTTTGGGAAGTCCCGATGATGGGGGACCACCCCCGGAGGAGACACCGCAACTTCCCGATTTGCTGCGTACCCATGCCGATGCTCTGGCCAGCGAGTGGAGCCAGAAACTCGCGGAATTGTCGGTTCAGTTGATCGAAGAACCACGTTTCCGGCTGGCTGGGGCGGAGGAAGCGGTGCGTCAGATCATCGCGCTGGTGGAGCAGGTGCTCCAGAATCACGAACCGCTCACTGCCGACCTGACCCAGAAGGCGCGCGATGCCTACACCCATCTGCGAGCACTCTCCGGCCCGCTGAAGAAGGGCGAACGCCGACCCTACCTGGCCGGACCCGAGGCGTATGAACTGCTGCGCGCCTATCCCAAGTGGCGGCTTCAGAGCATGATCCTGGCCCACCTGGCGGCGGCCTTTGTGGGGCTGCGTGGGCATCTGTCCGATTCGCTGCGAGAGATGAACTTCTGCCGCGCCCGGCTGGTGGAATTACAGCGAATGTTTGAAGAGATTCCCAGCGAGGAGAAGTCGCTT
>ERZ1066117.728-NODE-728-length-21775-cov-6.550414_pt1 | contig 21775 bp, 3 predicted proteins | sample MGYA00382764_ERZ1066117 | MGnify/ENA primary metagenome ERZ1066117 (study PRJEB33369, sample SAMEA5778347) | biofilm metagenome | biome: Industrial cooling water; feature: Water cooling tower basin; material: Biofilm | place: United Arab Emirates | collected...
CACGCTGGGCATTCTCAACCCGCTGGTAATCCGCGCCGCAACCACCGGGCCGATCACCGCAACCTACAGCACCTCGCCGTCGAATGGCCAGTTTAATGGCGTGTTGCCCGCCACGGTGGATGGCGTGACCCTGTCCGTAGGCGACCGCGTGATGGTGCGCAACCAGGCCAACCCGGCCCAGAACGGCATCTACCTCGTCAACTCCGCCACCCAGTGGACGCGCGATGCGGCCTTTGACTCGGTGGCCGAGGTGGCCAATGCGTCGCTGTTCCGCATCCAGAACGGCACGGTCAACGGGGGCCGTGCCTTTGTGCAAGACAATCAGGCCTTCACGAATTTCAATGGTACCGGTCCGTCGAGCGTCATCAGTTTGGCTCCGTGGATCACGACCAACCAGCCAAACAACGGCGTGAGTTTTGACTTTGGTGCCTTTTCGGATGCGGGCAACTACCGCAACACCACCATCTCGCTGCTTCTGACGCTTCCCGTCGGCAGCCAGCCGTTCGCCAGCGATCTGTTCCTCACGAACCAGCTGCGCGTCGAGGAGGGGTCCACCAACCAGGGCGAAACCACGGCCGAGAGCATCCAGCCGCTGGATCTCGTGCGTCCGGTGATGAGCATCAACAAGGGGGTGGTGGGCGATACGCGCAACGGCGGTTACACGCTCGGTGGCATTGGCTTCAACGCGCCCGGCGGCAGCACGGCCTTCACCGGCGGACCGATTTTCAACGCCACCCAGGCCAGCGCGATCGGTGCCTCTAATGGCCAGACGCTCGATGGCGGCGATCAAGCTCGATTTGCGATCGTGGTGCAAAACACGGGGCGTGGCGACGCCTACGACGTGATCGTCACCGATACCTTCTCCACTGGTTACGATGCACCGGCCAGCGCGACCAACTTCGCCTCAGACGTCAACCTGACGGTGCGTCGCGGCGATGGCACGGCGCTGACCAATGGTGCCCTGGTCGATGAGTTCGCCCGGGTGGCCACCAGCGCCAACATCCCCAATCTGGCGGCCGCTCCAACGACCATCGGCGGATTGCAGTTGCAGGTGAACGACCTGGTGCTGGTCCGTGCCCAGACAACCGCCTCGCAAAACGGTCTCTATCGCGTCACGAGTGTTAATGCGGGCGGCACGGTAACCCTTGGTCTGGTTTCGGGTTCCACGGCGGCGGGGTTCCGTGTCGCGGTGCTGGGGGGCGTGTTCAACGGCGTTGCCACGCCGGGGCGGCTGTTCCAGACGGCCGGAGCCGGGGCATGGAGCGATCTGGGCGACAGTGCGTCGCACTTCCTCAGCTACAACCCCGGCACTCGAAGTTTCCGGGTGTCGCCCAACGACACCTACAGCGCGGGCAACACCAACGCCGAGACGCTGGATAACCGCACGGGAGGCATCAGCCGTGGGGCCAGTGGCTCCGGGGCAACCATCGCCCCTGTGACGAATGGGTCGAACACCCTGGTGATTACCTATGACCTGCGTTTGAATCCGGCAACCACCAATCCGCCGCCTTCCAGCGATCGCACGGTCAATGCCGGCGAGCGGCTTTTGAATACCGCACAGATCACCAACACCGGAAATAGTGACGGTGGTGTCAACCTTTATGACCCCGCCAATGTTTCCGGCGTGGTGCCGCCCCAGGATACGGCCGAGGTTCCCGTCGCGCCGCCGGAGTTGACCAAGACGCTCGTGGGCACCTCAATCGTGCAGGGCAACAACATCAACACGACGGCGGTCATCGGTGAACTGGCGACGTATCAACTGGTGGTCCGTGTGCCCGAGGGCGTCACCAACGGTTTCCAAATCGTCGATCTGTTGCCTGCCGGCATGGCGTTTGTCGATGTGCAATCGGTGAGCTTTGATGCGAATATCACCAGCACGCTCACGCCCGGCACCGGCACCGCGCCGGCCAACGTCAGCGTGGCCAACAACGGCGGGCAGGTGACCTTCGACTTTGGCAACGTCACCAACAGCAACAACACCGCCAACGGCACCGACCCCAACAACCGCATCACCCTCGTCTTCCGTGCCGTGGTGCTCAACACCACCGGCAACGTCGCGGGCACCTCGCTTGTCAACCGGGCACGCGGCGACTATGACGACGCGGCGGGCAACGATCTCTCCACTGGCCTGATCAGCGCTCCGGCTGTCAGTGTCATCGAGCCGCGCATCACGGCGGCGAAGAGCTACACGCTCACCGGCACGGGTGCCAGCACGGGCAATGGCACCAGCAACGGCGTGGCTCAGAGTGGCAACACCGTCACCTACACGCTACGCATCACCAACCCCAGCGCCAACTCGACGCGGGCCAACGATGTCACTGTCAACGATCCGTTGCCCACGACGGCGGTTGCGTTTGGCAGCACGATCACCTACGTCTCGGGACCGTCGCGTTTCACCGCGAGCAATTTCCAGATCAGCAGCGGCAACTTGCAAACGGTCTCGCCGCTGGGCTTTCTCGATCCGGGCGAAGAGATCGTTCTGAGCGTAACGGGAACGTTGACGAACAACGTCACGCCCAACCAGTTGGTGGGCAACACCATCACCGAGCGCTGGACCAGCCTGTCTGGCAGCCCCGGCACCCTGTCCACCTACAACAGCAACGCCGTCGAGCGCACCGGCACTCCGGGCGACCCCGGCCAACTCAACAACTACCAGAGCACGGCGACGGCCAACTTCAACGTGAGCGTCCCCGCGCCGGTGAAGAGCATCGTCAGCACCTCGGAAGGCTCGACCACGGGTAGCAATGTGGCCGTAGGCGAGGTGGTGCGTTATCGGTTGCAAATTCGTATCCCACGAGCAACCATTGCAGATGCTTCACTACTGGACTCGTTGCCGCCGGGCCTGCTGTTTCTCAACGATGGCACGGCTCGTCTGGCCATTGTCGCCACCGACACGAGCAGGATCACGGTGCCCTCGGCTCTGAGCGGGGCAGTGGTGACGGGCGACCAGACGACTGTTGCTAGCATCACGCCGGTGTTTGCGTTGCCCAGCGCCAACATCGTCAATGCGTCGAGCGTGGGCAACCCGTTCAGCGAGGGGCACGATCCCCGGTTTGTGCTTGGCACCGTGATCAACAACAACGACGAGGTCACCTCGCCCGGCGCGCAGGAGTTCGCGATCGTCGAGTTCAACGCCCTGGTGATGAACGTCGCGGGCAACGTCACAGGCGTGACGCGCAACAATACCTTCCAGGCGTTTTCGGGTACCACGGCGGCCGGCTTGCCCTCCGCCGCCGTGCCCGTCACCGTGGTCGAGCCTCGTGTCACCGTCACCAAGACGGCCAACCCCACCAGTGGCGACGCGGGGAACGCCATCCGGTACACCATCACGCTGAACAACACCGGCAACGCCACGGCGTTCAACACCACCCTTTCGGACGTGATCCCGGCGGCAGTTGGCTCGCCCACGCTGTTTTCCGTGTCGGGCGGCGGCCTGAGCACGAGCGATTTCACCCTCTCCGGCCAGACGCTCAGCACGGCCTCGGCGGCCGGTGTGACCCTCGCGCCGGGCACCATTGTGACCATCCTGGTCGATGGCACCCTCACCACCGCCGTCAACCCCGGCCAGCAGATCACCAACACGGCCAACATTGTCTACACCAGTCTGCCGGGCACGAATGGCACCACAACCAACCCCACGGGATCGAGCACGCCGGGCACCCCAGGAGTCAACACCGGCGAACGCACTGGGGCGGGCGGCGTCAACAATTACGCGGCGAATGGATCGGTGACCACCAGCGTGCCCGTGCCGGCGCTGGCCAAGAGCCTGTTTTCCACGTCGCTGGCCGACACCACGGGTAGCAATGTGACTATCGGGGAAAGGGTGACGTACGCCCTGCGAGTGACGTTGCCCGAGGGCACCACGCCCAACCTGGTCATCACCGACACGCTGCCCGCGGGGCTGGTCTTCGAGTCCAGCAGCGTCGTCACCACGGCGGCGGCGTCGGGCGGCCTGCTCTCGGCCGACTTTGGCGGCACGCCGGGCACGCCGAGCGTCACCGTGTCGGGAGGCAGCCCCAGCTTCACCTTCGCCTCCATTGACGTCACGGATGATAATGTAACTACAAACAACAGTTTCTTGATCCTGGTCACCGCACGCGTTGCCGATATCGTCAGTAACGTCGGCGTGGGCACACAGACTGTTCTGCCCAACCGCGGCAGCGGCAGTTACGGCGGCACCAACCCGGGCACCATCGCGCAGACGCCTCCGGTCGATGTCGTCGTCGTCGAACCGCGTGTTGTTGTCACCAAGGTGGACAGCCCCACCACGGTGGATGCCGGCGACACTGTCACCGTTACGCTGACGGCCCAGAACACCGGTACGTCGGCGTCGTACGATACCGTCGTCCGCACGCAATTGCCCAGCCAGTACGACTTTACCACGGTGAATTTCGGCACTGCGGGCGTCCATTATCCCGTCGGCTGGACACCCGCGATCGACACCACCACCGGCGTCATCACCTACACGGCAGGAAGCATCGCGCTGGCAGCGAACGCGACGGCGACCTTCCGCTTCACGGCCGTGCTCAACGGCACCGTCACGCCGAATCAGAACATCGTGAACAACGCGCAGGCGACCCAGGTCACGAGCCTCCCCGGCGACGTGGCGGGCGAGCGCAACACGCCGTCGAACGTGGCCAATGCCAGCGTGAACGTGCCCAATGCGAGCGTGGCCAAGAGCATTGTGGCCACCTCGCTGGCCACCACGCCGGGAACGAACGTCGCCATTGGCGAGGAGGTGACCTATGAGGTGGCCGTCACGCTGCCCGAGGGCACGACCCCAACGCTGACGCTCACCGACACGTTGCCCACGGGCGTGACGTTCCTCACCGGCACGGTGGTGGTCGATGGTACCGGGTTCGGTGGCACGCTGCCTGCCGTCGCTCCGACAGTGACCCCGAGTGGCAACACGCTGGCGATTAGCTTCGGTAGCCCGATCAGTGTGGATGGCGACAACGTCACCACGAACAACACTTTCCGCATTCGCTATCAGGTCCGCGTCGCCGATGTGCCGGCCAACACCAACGGCACCAGTCTGGTCAACTCGGTGCGCGGCCAGGTGGGGACGGGACCGCAGACGCCGCCCGCCACGACGACGGCGACCGTGGTCGAGCCACGGCTGACGGCGCTCAAGACGCTGGTGAACAGCGACACCACGGTCGATGCCGGCACCACGATGACTTACCGCATCACCGTTAGCAACCTGACGGCCAACGGCAGCACGGGGCCGGCGTACAACGTCGCGATTACCGACGCCTTGGCGGCACGCGGTCTGACCCTGCTGCCGAACACGGTGTCGCTCTTCAGTGCCCCCGGCTATGTGACGCTTGGCAACGCCTCGACGGCCAGCGATCTGACTGCGACGCTCAACGAGTTGCGGCTGGGCGACTCGGTCACGATCGAATTTCAGACCACGCTCAATGGCCCGGCCAATGGTGGCGTCGTACCCGCCCCCGGTGCGACCGTGGTCAACACTGCTGGCGTCGCCTACGACACCGCCCCAACCAACGGCCGACCCGAGACGCCGCTCACGACCAATCAGGCGTCGTTCCAGGTGAATACCTACAGCGTGGCGGGTAACACCTATCGCGATCTCGACAACGATGGGTTGTATGAACCTGGCGGGGGGGAGACGCTCATCACGGGTATCAATATTACCTATCGCCTGATTGGTACCGATGCGCAGGGCGTTGCAGTGGACCGTGAGTTGACCACCAACACGGGTACCTACTCGTTCACCGACCTGCGGCCGGGCAACTACCGCGTCGTGCAGGTGAATCAGCCGGGTGGCCTGCTCGATGGCCGTGACACCGCCGGCACACCGTTTGGCGGCGTGAACAATACGCCCAATCCGGCGAAGTCCGACGCGTTGCTCGGTACGGTGGGCGGCGTCCTCACCACGCTGGCCATCCCGCTCAACGCGCCGCAGAACGGGGTCGCCAACGCAGGCATCAACTACAACTTCGGCGAACTGCCCCCCGCCAGCTTGGGCAACCGCGTCTGGGAAGATCTCAACGGCAACGGCCGACAGGACACTGGCGAGCCGGGCATCGACGGCGTAAATGTGAGCCTGAGTGGCACCGATGCCTTCGGTCGCACCGTGACCGCCGCGACCACCACGAGCGGCGGTGGTGCGTACGGCTTCGTCGGCCTCATTCCTGGCACCTACACGGTGACGTTTGGCAACAGCGATGGCACGACGACGTATGCCCGCACGGTGCAGAACTCCAGCGTCGCCACTGGGGCCACCAACAGCGACGCCAACGTCACCACGGGGCAGTCGGCTCCCGTCACCCTGGTCGCCGGCCAGAACAACCCGGACATTGATGCTGGGTTGTATCGGCCTGTGACAATCGGTGACACCGTGTTTTATGACAGCGATGGCGATGGCACCCAGGCAGGCGCGAATGAGCCGGGCATCCCCGGTGTGACGGTGCGGCTGTTCTACGCGGGGGTGGATGGCGTTCTCGATCCGGGCGATCTGACCACGCCCGTGGCTACGACGGTGACAGATAGCAATGGCAACTACACGTTTGCCAATCGCATCCCGGGCACCTACCGCGTGGTCGTCGATGATGGCACGCTGCCCAACGGGCTGACCATCGCCACCACGCCCAATGGTCAGGATAGTACGCCCACCTCGGGTAACGACGACCTGGCACGCGATTTTGGCTTCCGAGGCACCGCCAGCCTGGGTGATCGAGTGTGGCTGGATGCCAACGCCGACGGTGTGCAGCAGGCTGGCGAACCGGGCATTCCTGGCGTGACGGTGACGGCCACCTGGCTGGGCTTCGATGGTGTGCTGGGCACCAGCGATGATGTCACCTACACCGATGTCACGGATAGCAATGGCGAGTATCTGTTTGAGAATCTGCCCTCGGGCGATTTCGTCGTCGAGGTGGACACAGCGACCTTGCCCACGAATGTGTTGCCCACGTTTGATCTCGATGGCCTCACCACGCCCCATATCGCCGAGCGAACCCTGGCCGACGAGGAGGACGCCCGCGATGTCGATTTTGGCTACCGGGGCCAGGCCAGCGTGGGTGATCGGGTTTGGAACGACATCAACGGCAACGGTGTGCAGGATCCCGGTGAGCCGGGCATCGTTGGCGCGACGCTCGAACTGCGGACGCCAGGTCCTGATGGCCAACTTGACACGGCCGACGATCTGGTCTTCACCACAACGACCGGGACCAACGGCGCGTACAGCTTCCCGAATGTTCCGGTTTATGGGACGGACGATCCGTTCCGCGTCACGGTTACTGATCGCCCGGCCGTGTTCACCACGCCGACGTTCGATCTCGACGACATCAGTACACCCAGCGTCGCCAGCGGCACCCTGGGTGCTACCGAGAATCGCACCGATGTCGATTTCGGCTACCGGGGCGACGCCAGCCTGGGCAATCGCGTCTGGGAAGATCTCAACGGCAACGGCCGACAGGACACTGGCGAGCCGGGCATCGACGGCGTAAATGTGAGCCTGAGTGGCACCGATGCCTTCGGTCGCACCGTGACCGCCGCGACCACCACGAGCGGCGGTGGTGCGTACGGCTTCGTCGGCCTCATTCCTGGCACCTACACGGTGACGTTTGGCAACAGCGATGGCACGACGACGTATGCCCGCACGGTGCAGAACTCCAGCGTCGCCACTGGGGCCACCAACAGCGACGCCAACGTCACCACGGGGCAGTCGGCTCCCGTCACCCTGGTCGCCGGCCAGAACAACCCGGACATTGATGCTGGGTTGTATCGGCCTGTGACAATCGGTGACACCGTGTTTTATGACAGCGATGGCGATGGCACCCAGGCAGGCGCGAATGAGCCGGGCATCCCCGGTGTGACGGTGCGGCTGTTCTACGCGGGGGTGGATGGCGTTCTCGATCCGGGCGATCTGACCACGCCCGTGGCTACGACGGTGACAGATAGCAATGGCAACTACACGTTTGCCAATCGCATCCCGGGCACCTACCGCGTGGTCGTCGATGATGGCACGCTGCCCAACGGGCTGACCATCGCCACCACGCCCAATGGTCAGGATAGTACGCCCACCTCGGGTAACGACGACCTGGCACGCGATTTTGGCTTCCGAGGCACCGCCAGCCTGGGTGATCGAGTGTGGCTGGATGCCAACGCCGACGGTGTGCAGCAGGCTGGCGAACCGGGCATTCCTGGCGTGACGGTGACGGCCACCTGGCTGGGCTTCGATGGTGTGCTGGGCACCAGCGATGATGTCACCTACACCGATGTCACGGATGGAACAGGTGCTTACGGATTCTCCGAGTTGCCTTCGGGAGACTTTGTTGTCGAGGTGGATGCCACGACGCTGCCGCCGGGCTATACCCCTACCTACGATCTCGATGGCCTCGACACGCCCAACATCGCTCGGCGGACGCTCGCCGAGGAAGAAGACGCGACTGATGTTGATTTCGGCTACCGGGGCGACGTGTCTCTCAGTGGCACCGTGTATGTTGATCGCAACAACAATGGCGTTCAAGATCCGGGCGAGATTCCGCTGCAGGGCGTGACGATGACGCTCACCGGCACCGACAATCTGGGCAGCCCCATCGTTCTGGTGACTACCACGGCGGCCGACGGCTCCTACACCTTCTCGGGAATGTTGCCCGGAGCGTATCGGGTCGACCAGACGCAACCCACCGGCTACGACTCGGGTTTGATCGCCGCGGGCACCGCCGGGGGCCGGGTCGGGACGCCTCTTGAGAACTTTGTTTCGGATATCGTGCTCGACGCCGGCACCAATGCCACTGGGTACAACTTCGGCGAACTGGCCAGCAGCCTGAGCGGTCGGGTCTACGCCGACAACAACCTCAACGCGGTGTACAACGCCGACACCGATCGGCCGATTAGCGGCGTGACGGTGCGTCTGCAGGACAACGCCACGGGGCAGATCGTGCGAACCACGACAACGGCGACCGACGGTACCTATGCGTTCCTGGATCTGCCAGCAGGCAACTACACCGTCATCGAGACGCAACCACCATTCCCGACGACGCGCATTCCACCGAATGCCGATCCGCTCACTTTTGTCGGGAACGAGTTCTACGACGGTGCCGACAATCCGGGTAATCTGGGCGGCGATGTGGTCGCCTCGGGTCCGGGCAAGAACGAGATTCGCAACATCACGCTCGGGCTGGCCCAGGACGGCGTGGACTACAACTTCGGCGAACTGCCGCCCGCCGATCCGTTTGGCTTCGTGTATATCGACGCCAACAACAACGGTAGCCGGGACGTGGGCGAGATTGGCATCCCCAACGTGACGATCACGATCAGCGGGACGGCCTTTGCCGGGACGCCGTTTGCTCGTCCGCTGGTGCCGGGCGATTTGCCGGGCAACAGCCTGAGCGTGCTGACGGACGCGAACGGTCGCTACGAGTTCAACCCGATGCCGCCGGGGGTGTACCAGATCGTCCAGACGCAACCGCCGGGCTTCATCGACGGCCTGGAGGAGAATGCCGACCCCAACGGCCCCAACACGGTAATCGTCGGTAACGACATCTTCGAGAACGTGGAACTGAACCCGTTCCCGATTCGTGGGCCGTTCAACTTCGGCGAGTTGGGCAACCAGGGCGAGATTCGCGGTAGCGTGTACGTCGATCGCAACAACAACGGCGTTCGCGATCCGGGCGAGATCGGCATCCCGGGCGTCACGGTTCGCATCAGCGGCATCGATCTCGCCGGCCGCGCCGTCTCGGCCACGGTGGTCACCGATGCGGCGGGCAACTATGTGTTTCGCAAGATGAGTGCCGGGACATATCGCATCAGCCAGGTGCAGCCGCGTGAATTTCTGGATGGGATTGATCGAGCAGGGACGGCAGGCGGTCGGGCGACCAACGACGTGATCAGCAATGTCGATCTGGGGGTCAACCAGATCGCGACGGGCTACCTGTTTGGGGAACGCGGGCTGAACCCCAACATGGTCAGCAAGCAGCAGTTCCTCGCCTCATCGCAGACGATCATGAATCGTCGAGCGGGCAGTGGCGTGGCGTTTTTGAATCCGCCGGGCGATCCCTCGGGCTATGTGTATCTGGACGCCAACAACAACGGTCGACGCGACGCAGGCGAGCAGGGCATTCGTGGCGCTCAGGTGATCCTGACCGGGCTGACCTTCGATGGCCAGCGCTTCCGGGATGTGCAATTCACCAACGCGGAAGGGTTCTACGAATGGGATAATCTGCTGCCGGGCACCTATGCGGTGCAGTTGATTCAGCCGACCAATTTCCTCCGGGGCCGCCAATCGCTGGGCAGCCTGGGAGGGATCATCGGCCCGAACCTCTTCCGCAGCATCGTGGTGCGCTCAGGTGATCGAGGCGTGAACTACAACTTCGGCCAGTTGCCACCCCGCACGCCAATCGCGGCCAATGCGACGGCAGCGCAGGTGTCGTCGCTGGCCTCGTCGGTGGCGCTGATCACGCCGCCGCTGTATCCTGAGTTGGTGGCCCGCTACACGACGCAACGGCAGGGTTAGGCGTCGCCTGGCCTCAGCGGCTGGCGGTGGTGGTGGATTCAGCAGGCTTGCCCCAGAGATGATCGGGGTCGAAGTCGTGGTCGTCCAGCTTCACCGCCCGCTGGAGCCGATCGTAGAAGTAATACTCGGCCTCATTGCCGCGCTCGTCAAAGGCAGTGATGAGCATGGGCAGATGGGTCTCGGGATGGAAGAAATAGGTCCGCTTGCCGCCACGCTCCAGGGTGGGGTCGAGGCCCGGGGGCATGGTGTGTTCGAGGCCCCAAACGGGCTTCTCAAACTCGTCGCGCGCCACGGGGCCCACCAGTTTGAGCGTGCCGTGCCGCTTCGGGTCGTCCTGGGTGTTGGCCAGCAGCCGACCGATGCGCTCAACACTGGCGGCCAGTCCGGCCTGTTCGAGAGGGTGGCGGCAGGCGTTCCTGACCAGGATGTTGTCGGGCGAGAGCGCCATCCGCTTGCCCGCGGGCATGAAGGGAATATCGCCGGCCGAGAGCAAGCTGTGAATCTTGTTCTCATGCTGACCTTTGACATAAACCACTTCGCGGCCCTTGCCTTCCTTGCCGAGCCATTTCAGGTACACACTCCACGGCCTGGCACGAAAGCGAAACATCATGACTTCACCCGGTTGCATCTGACCGTTGAGGGCCTCGCGCCGAGAGAGTCGCACGATATAGGAATCGAAGCGGCTCATCTGCTCACGGGCCAGACGCAGGAGTTGTTCAGGATTGTCGATGCGTTGGGGTGGGGTGGTGGGAACCTCGGGGACAGTGAGCGTCGCCTTGTTGCCGGCCTCGTTCATCGGAGGGGCATTCAGAGCCGGTGCCGCCGGATTGGCCGGGCTTACCAGGGGGGCCGTGGGCGCCAGGGGCAACGGCAGCGGCGGCACGGGTACCAGCGGCACCTCAGGCCAGGCAAACACGCTGCTGGTTCCCAGAAGCACTCCCATCCAGGCCGCGTATCGGTAGGCCATGGCGAATTCCTTTCTGTTGTTCCCTTCAACCGCGATTCCCTGCGGCAGTCGCGGCCAACCATAGCCGATCTGCCTTGCGGAGAATAGCCCTATCGGCCGACGCGATCTCGGGCTTGATTCTTTTTTTTCCCTGAAGTATGGCGACTTCCCTCTTAACTACTCGGGGGGACGGTCATGGCCATTCGATACTGGCTGGCGAGCGTGGGATTGGCGATCGTGTGTAGCCTGACAGGCTGTCAGGCATGGTGCCAGCGAAATTATCCCTGCCCGCCCGTGAACTATGGTTATGGCGCGCAGCCGGTCGCCTGTTTGCCCTGCTGCCCACCGGGCAGTGGCTACGCCTCGAATGCGGGACCCGCTCCGGTGCCGACACGCACCTGGCCGGTCTCGGGAGGCCAACCCTGCCTGCCTTGCCAGTAAGTCGAGGCCCACACCGGCCCAAACCAATGTGGAATGGGGGTCAGTTCACGACCTTGGCCCCGTGATGGGTATCATACCAAAGTCGTAGCCGGGTGTCACACTCGGCCAGGGATTGCCGGGCCACCCATAGGGTGAGCGCCGCAGCCAGTAGCGCTCCGACGAGCGGAATTTGCCCCGTGCCGGCTGCATGCACCATGCCCGGTGGTAGCCACGACCCCAGACCGATGCGCGAAAGCGCGACGGTGGCCAGTGGCAGGCCAAGCGTGAGCAGCATCCCAAGGCCGTTGGCCGCCTGCCCACGGGCAAAGGCGCGAAAGCCGAGCGTGAAGTACAGGCCCCAGAGCAACACGGCCGAGGCCATTGCCGCCAGCGCCGGCAACAGGCTCAATCGTCCACCGATCACGGCCGCGATCCACAGTCCCGCGGCGATGAACAGGTAGCCGCGTCCGCGTCGCCAGGCGGCAGCAGCGGCGGCATGCCAGTAATCGTGGGGTTGGAGATCTGTGAGCAGTAGCAATTCGAGTCGCTTGCATCGTTCGTGGGCGCTACTATCCCAGAGCCCGTATTGAAACGAGGCCGGCACCGCTGCGAGCACGACGAGTGCGGCGCTCAGCGAGGCGACTCCGCCGACGCTTTCGACCATCTCGAAGATGCGTTTGCCCATCCACACGGGCCAGGATCCGCCTGCGATCAGGTAGGCCGCATACAGGGCACAGAACCCCCCCGCCAGCCAGAGATTGCCGCGTCCGCTGTATTCCATCACGCGTTTAACGGCCCACCACGACAGGGGACGGTCACCCACGGGAGGCCGCCACTCGCCGCGCACGTCGCGCGCGGGGTCGTAGTGCCGCTCGTGAAAATGCCCCAGCAATCGGGAGGCGGCCCGCAGAGTGAACGCCGCCAGTAGCCCCAGCGTGGCCAGTTCCATGGCCCCCAGGCGGTTCCAGGCCAACGTGCTGGGAGTCAGGAGCCACGCCTGCAAGAGGGCAAAAGGCGAAAACTCGTGCATCGTCCGCACGCTCCACACCACCCAGGCGTTGGCCTCGGGCGAGAGCACCAGATCCAGCCACGCCGGCAATTTCTCGGCGGCCAACACGCCAACGACCAGGTAGACGAGGATGAAGATGCCCGCGACGATCTCGCCGGCCCGGCGAACGATTTTTGGCTCGTAGGCCCACCAGGTAAGCCCCAGGCCCGTCAGGGCACCCCAGGTCCAGGGAAGAATCAGCAGCGGTAACAGGTCGATGCTTTGCAATCGTCCCAGCAGCACGAGCGCTAGCAGCACCGGCAGACCTGAAAGCGTCACCAGCGCCAGCAGCGTCAGCCCGACGCTGGCCTCGGCAAGGAATAGCGGCCCCGGTCGCAGGGGGCTCACCAGCAGAAACTCCAGCGCCTGGCTCTTGGGGATCTGCGTCAGGCGCCAGCCCAGCAGTGTGGCCCCCTCGATAATGCCCGCCACCAGCAGCACATGGCCCAGAAATGCCAGGTTCAGGTTGCGCTGGACGACCAGATACGCCACCGCCGCCACCACGGCCAGGTGAACCATCACAGCCTGAAGCAGAGCACGGCGACGCGAGGGCGAGCGTGCGGCCAGGACAAAAAACGGCGTGAGCATCGGCATTTCCCTTGGCGATTTTACTGCAAGCATAGCTCACGCCGTGGGGTGGGGCAGGGGGGCTTGCCAACGAAAAAAGGGACCACGACCTTGCGATCGTGACCCCCTTTTGGGTGTGCCTGAGAGATTCAGACGCAGAAGCCCGCCTTAGCCATTGGCGCTGGCGGTTTCCTCGACGCCCAGTTCGCTCTCCTCGGTGGAGGGCAGATTCAGGCGAACCTCGGCTTCCTGGTGGGTGCGGAAGCCCGTACCCGCCGGGATGAGGTGGCCCAGAATGACGTTCTCCTTCAGACCCACCAGGTAGTCCACCTTGCCTTGCAGGGCGGCCTCGGTGAGCACCTTGGTCGTCTCCTGGAACGACGCGGCACTGATAAACGACTCGCTCGACACGGCTGCCTTGGTGATACCCAGCAACTGCACCGACTTGGTTGCCGGCGTCGGTTGCGTGTGGCTGGGCATCGTCTTGCCCTCGGCTTCCAGACGAGCGCGTTCGTCCTCGTAGGCCTCGCGGTCCACGATCTCGCCTTCCTTGAACTTCGAGTCGCCCGGCTTCTTGATCTTCACGCAGTCTTCCATCAGACGGCGGTTGATCTCCTCGAACACGAACGTATCCAACTGGCTGCCCGGCAGCAGGTTCGTGTCGCCGGCGTTCTTGACATGCACCTTGCGGAGCATCTGGGCCACGATGATCTCGATGTGCTTGTCGTCGATCTCCACGCGCTGCGTGCGGTAGACCTTTTGCACCTCTTCGACCAGGTACGATTGCACCGCGTCGATACCCGAGATCTTCAGGATATCGCCCGGCACCAGCGGACCGGCCACCAGCTGATCGCCCGCCTTGACGCGGTCGTTGTTCTGCACTCGCAACGGCATGTTGCCCGGTACGATGTGCTCCAACTCCGGCACACCCGGCTTGATGTTGCCTTTCTCGTCCGTCGGCGTCAGGTAAATGGGCCGCTTGCCGCGCTTTCGCTCGCCAATGCGGACGATACCGGCCACCTGAGCCAGCGAGGCGGCATGACGGGGCGTACGAGCCTCGAAGATTTCCGTCACCCGGGGCAGACCACCGGTGATGTCCTGCGTACCGCCCACTTCCCGGGCCAGCTTGGCAATCATCGTGCCCGCCGAAACCTTCTGACCTTCGCGCACTTCCAGGTTGCCGCGCTCCGGCAGATAGATGGTTTCGATGATCTTGCCGTTCTCGTCCTCGATCACCACACGCGGGTGCAGGTCACCCTTGTGCTCCTTGATGATCCACCGCTCGGCGCCCGTGGCCTGGTCGCGATCCTTGGTCAGCGTTTGACCTTCGATCACTTCCACCAGTCGCACCTTGCCCGAGTGTTCGCTCAGGTACGGCGTGATGTGCGGGTCCCACTTGGCCAGAGAGGTGTTGGCCTTCACCTCCGAGCCATTGGTGACCAGCAGTTCCGAGCCGTGCGGGATATTGAAGGTTTCCAGCACGCGGCTGTTGGCCCCCAGGATCTGGATCTCGCCGGTGCCGCGCGACAGGGCGATGCGTTGGCCCTTGTCGTTGACCACGTCGTTGATCCGGATGTACTGGATCTTGCCTTCCTTCTTGTTCTTGGCCTCGTTCTCTTCCAGCTTTCGGTTGCCCACGCCACCGATGTGGAACGTGCGCATCGTCAGCTGCGTGCCCGGCTCACCGATCGACTGGGCCGCGATGATGCCCACGGCCATGCCCTCTTCCACCAGGGCGTTGGTGGCCAGGTCCATGCCGTAGCACATCTGGCAGATGCCCAGAGGGGCCTTGCAGGTCATGGGGCTGCGCACCTGCACCTTGTCGATGCCCAGCCGCTCGACCTTGCGGGCCGTCTCCACGGTGAACATCTCGTTGGCCCCGACGATCGTCTCGCCGCTCACCGGATCCTCGATCGCATGCAGGTTCACGCGACCACGAATCACCTCGCTGAGCGCCTTTTCGACCTCGTCGCCCTTGTACACCGCCGACTTGCTAATGCCCTGATTCGTCTGGCAATCGTGCATTGTCACCACGACGTTCTGAGCCACGTCGGCCAGCTTACGCGTCAGGTAGCCGCTGTCGGCCGTCTTGAGCGCCGTGTCGGCCAGACCCTTTCGGGCACCGTGTGTGCTGGAGAAGTATTCCAGCACGCTCAGGCCCTCGCGGAAGTTGGCCTTGATGGGCGTCTCGATAATGGTGCCGTTGGGCTTGGCCATCAGACCGCGCATACCGCACAGCTGACGGATCTGCTCGACACCGCCACGCGCACCGGAGTGAGCCATCAGGTAAATAGGGTTGAGGTACGGCAGGTTTTCACGCCGGTCGTTCTTCAACTCTTCCATCATCGTCTGGGTGATGGCGTCACGGGCCTTGGTCCAGAGGTCGATCACCTGGTTGTAGCGTTCCTTCTCGGTGATGTTGCCCTCGTCGTACTGCTCCTGGAACGCGTCCACCTGACGCTGGGTGCCCTCCAGCACCTCGATCTTGTTCTTCGGCGTCTTCAGATCGTCGGCCGCGAACGACAGGCCCGAGCGGGTCGACTCGCGGAAGCCCAGTTCCTTCATGCGGTCGAGCAACTCGATCGTCTCGCGCCGACCCAGCAGCAGGTTGCAGTCGCTGATCACGCGGGCCAGTTGCTTGTTCGACATGGCCAGGTCGTAGAACGCCATCTTGGGGTTCAAAATATCGTTGAACACCACGCGGCCCACGGTGGTCGTGATCAGACCATTGGGCGTACGCGGCAGTTCGTCGACCTTCATCCCCTTGTCGGTCTTGATCTCCGTGATCAGCCGCTTGGGGTAGACCTTGCCCGCCACCGGCAGCCGATCGCCCGTGGGCAGCGTCTTGCCGACCCGGCGCAGCCGTTCCTGCTCGGCGTCGAACTTGTCGCGCGGCACCAGGCTGCCCACCGCCAGAGTCGAATCGCCCTTGGCCGTGATGCGCACGGTGCCAATGCGCTCCTGCTCGGCCTCGAAGTCCTCGCGGGTGACCAGTTGGCCGGTGTGGAAGCGCGAGCCGGTCGCGTCGCCCACCTCCACCCAACCCATCGGCAAGCGCACCTGGATGCGTGCGTGCGTGCCCATCTTGTTCTGGGACATCGCCGCGAACACTTCCTTGATGCTGTTGAAGATCATCCCTTCGCCCTTTTCGCACGGTTCATCCAGCGCGAAACGGGTCGCCTTCAACATACCGGTTGGCTCGTAGCGGTCCACCCCTGAGACGCCCGGACGGTTCTGTCCTCGGGCCGCCGTCAGGAAGTAGCAACCCATCACGATGTCCTGCGACGGCGTGATGATCGGCTGACCGTTGGCCGGGCTGAAGATGTTGTTGGTCGACATCATCAGCACGGTCGCTTCCACCTGCGCCTCGATCGACAGCGGCAGGTGAACGGCCATCTGGTCGCCGTCGAAGTCGGCGTTGAAGCCCTTGCACACCAGCGGGTGGATGCGGATAGCGTTTCCTTCGATGAGCACCGGCTCGAACGCCTGGATACCCATGCGGTGCAGCGTCGGGGCACGGTTCAGCAGCACCGGGTGATTCTTGATCACCTCTTCGAGAATGTCCCAGACCTGCTCGTCCTTCCGCTCCAGCATCTTCTTGGCCGACTTGATGGTGTCGGCGTGGCCCAGTTCCTTGAGCCGACGGATGATGAACGGCTGGAAGAGTTCCAGGGCGATCTTCTTGGGCAGACCGCACTGGTGCAGCTTGAGTTCGGGGCCGACCACGATCACGGAACGAGCCGAGTAGTCGACGCGCTTACCGAGCAGGTTTTCGCGGAAGCGGCCCTGCTTACCCTTGATCATGTCGGTGAGCGACTTAAGCGCCCGGTTGCTGCTGCCCAGCACGGGGCGCTTGCAGCGGTTGTTGTCAAACAGCGCATCGACCGACTGTTGCAGCATCCGCTTCTCGTTGCGGATGATGACCTCGGGCGCGTTCAGATCCTGCAGCTTCTTCAACCGGTTGTTTCGGTTGATGATGCGGCGATACAGATCGTTCAGGTCGCTGGTCGCGAAGTTGCCGCTGTCGAGCAGCACCAGCGGACGCAGGTCCGGCGGAATGACGGGGATGGCCTCGAGCACCATCCACTCGGGCTTGTTGGTGCCGCCACCGCCGCCTTCCTTGCTGGTCATGCCGCTATCGCGCAGCGCTTCGACGACCTTGAGCCGCTTGACCAGGTCGCGCAGCTTCTGCTTGCTCGGCTTGCCGACCTTTTCCTTTTTCTCCGACGGCGAACGAGGTTCGGCGTCGTCGTCTTCCAGGATGGCCTCAGCCTTGCCCTTCTTGAGTTCGCGCTCGAGTTGTTCGCGCAGTTCCTTCGAGAGCGTGACCAGATCGAGGTTCTTCAGGAGCTTGCGCAGCGCCTCGGCCCCCATCTCGGCCTCGAAGTCCTCGCCGGCATCCCGGGCCTTGCGGCACTCTTCCTCGGTGAGCAGCTGGTACTTCTTGAGCTTCGAGTTTCGCGGATCGGTGACCACGTAGTCCTGGAAGTAGATCACCTTTTCCAGCGAGGTGGTCTTCATGTCCAGCAGGGTGCCCAGACGCGAGGGCATCGCCTTGAAGAACCAGATGTGCACCACCGGGGCGGCCAACTCGATGTGCCCCATTCGCTTGCGGCGGACGCGGCTATGCGTCACCTTCACGCCACAGCGATCGCACACCATGCCCTTGTACTTCATGCCGCGATACTTGCCGCACGAGCACTCCCAGTCCTTTTCCGGGCCGAAGATTTTCTCGCAGAACAGACCGTCCTTCTCGGGACGATAGGTGCGGTAGTTGATCGTTTCAGGCTTCTTCACCTCGCCGAACGACCACGAGCGGATTTCGTCGGGGCTGGCCAGGCTGATGCGGACGGCTCCGTAGTCGTTGATCCGGTCGTAGTTGATATCGTCTTTCACGTCGCTCATCGGATGTCTCCTTCGGGGAGGAATCGGCCGTACGGCAGAGGGATCGTCGTGCCATCCCAGGTTTTGGGAGGCACGGACGATCCTTTTCGCCTCACGGTCGACGGTTTACGACCGCTTCTTTTCCAGCTGGATGTTCAGGGCCAGGCCCTTGATTTCGTTGCACAACACGTCGAAGCTGGCCGGCGTGCCTGCTTCCAGCGTGTTTTCACCCTTGACCATCGATTCGTAGATCTTGGTGCGGCCTTCCACGTCGTCCGACTTCACCGTCAGCAGTTCCTGCAAGATGTACGCCGCCCCGTAGGCCTCCAGCGCCCACACTTCCATCTCGCCGAATCGCTGGCCACCGAAGCGTGCCTTGCCACCCAGCGGCTGCTGCGTGATGAGGCTGTACGGACCCGTGGCTCGGGCGTGCACCTTGTCGTCGACCAGGTGGTGCAGCTTCAGCATGTAGATGTAGCCCACCGTCACCGGTTGCTCGAACCGCTCGCCCGTGCGGCCATCAAACAGCACGCTCTTGCCCGTTTCGGGTAGGCCCGCTTCCTTCAGGCACTTGCGGATCTCTTCCTCGCTAGCTCCGTCGAACACCGGCGTCACCGCCTTGAAGCCCAGCTTGGCCGCCGCCCAGCCCAGGTGCGTCTCCAGAATCTGACCCACGTTCATACGCGAGGGCACACCCAGCGGATTGAGCAAAATATCCACCGGCGTACCGTCGGCCATGTACGGCATATCTTCCACGGGCAGGATCTTGCTGATCACACCCTTGTTGCCGTGCCGACCGGCCATCTTGTCGCCCACGCTGATGACGCGCTTGGTGGCGATGTACACCTTGACCATCTGCGTCACACCGCTGGGCAACTCATCGCCGCGCTTCAGCGCGTTGAGGCGTTGCTCCTTCTCGTCGATCAGGTGATCGAGTTGGAAACGGTGCCGATCGTAGATTTCATCGGCGATCTTGCGCTTGTCGGGCGTGCGGATATCCAGGTTATCCAGCCGGAACTCGATGGCCTGCTCCACCAGGATGCTATCGGACTTGTCCTGTCCGAGCGTCTTGTTGGTGCGGGTGTCCTTGACCGCCTTCACATCCAGCGCGATGGTCAGGTCGTTGATCAGCGCCCGGAACTGGTCGGCGATCTTCTTGTTCCACTTGGCCTCGGTTTCCTTCTGCTCGCGATCGAAGAGCTTCTTCTCGTCTTCGGTCATGTTGGCCCGACGGCTAAACCGCTGGGTGTCGATGACGATGCCTTCCACGCCCGAGGGCACCTCCAGCGAGTCGTTCTTCACGTCCTCGCCCGCCCGGCCGAAGATGGCATGCAGCAGCTTTTCCTCGGGCGTCAGTTCGCTCTTGCTCTTGGGCGAAACCTTGCCCACGAGGATGTCGCCCGGCTGCACGAACGTGCCGATCCGCACGATGCCGTACTCGTCCAGGTTGTTTAGCGCCTTGGGCGAGACGTTCGGGATGTCGCGCGTGAACTCTTCCTTGCCCAGCTTCGTCTCGCGGATTTCGATGTCGAAATCCTCGATGTGAATGCTCGTGTAGGTGTCGTTCTCCACCAGCCGTTCGCTGATGATGATCGCGTCTTCGAAGTTGTACCCTTCCCACGACATGAACGCGACCAGCACGTTCCGTCCCAGGGCCAACTCCCCGTTCACCGTGGCGGCTCCGTCGGCGAGCACCTGCCCCTTCTTCACCTTGTCGCCCACCTTGACGATCGGCCGGTGATTCTGGCAGGTGTGCTCGTTGAGGCCCACGAACTTCCGCATGGTGTATTCGCGCTCGTCCACGCGAATTCGCAGCGAATCCACATAGGTGACCACCCCGTCACGCTCGGCCCGCACCACCATCCCGGAGTTCTGGGCCACGCCCTTCTCCAGACCCGTTGCCACCACCGGGGCTTCCGCCACCAGCAACGGCACCGCCTGGCGTTGCATGTTCGAACCCATGAGCGCACGGTTCGCGTCGTCGTGCTCCAGGAACGGAATCAATCCCGCCGACACGCCCACCATCTGCTTCGGGCTGACGTCGGCAAACTCGACCTTGGTCGGGTCGATGCCCATGAAGTCACCCTGCAGACGAGCCGTCACACGCTCGCCCACCAGCTGCCGACCATCGCTCTCGGCGTCGGCCGGGGCCAGGTACACCTGCGACTCTTCGTCGGCTCGCAGCCACTTCACCTCTTCGGTGAGTTTGGCCTCCTTGATGCGCCGATAGGGCGTAATCAGGAAGCCGTAGTCGTCCACCGTCGCGAACGTGCTCAGGTGCGAGATCAGACCGATGTTGGTGCCCTCGGGCGTCTCGATCGGGCAGATTCGGCCGTAGTGCGAGATGTGGACGTCGCGCACGTCGAAGCCGGCACGCTTTCGGTTCAGACCGCCCGGTCCCAGGGCCGAGAGACGCCGTTCGTGCGTCAGCTGGCTCAAGGGGTTGGTCTGGTCGACCACCTGCGACAGTTCGCCGCGACCGAAGAAGTATTCGATGGCCGCCGAGATGCTCTTGGGGTTGATGAGGCTGCGCGGCGTCATGTCCTGTTGCTCGCGCATGCTCATGCGCTCTTGCACGGTGCGGCGGAGCTTCAGGAAACCCTTGCGCAACTCTTCAGCGGCCAACTCGTCGATGGTTCGCACCCGGCGGTTGCCCAGGTGGTCGATATCGTCGATGATGCCATCGCCCTGCGGGTCACGCAACTTCAGCAAGTAGCGGATGGCGTTGAGGTAGTCCAACGCCTTGAGCGTCATCTCGTTGTCATCGATGTTCTGGTCAAACTTCCGATTAATACGGAAGCGGCCGACCTTCCCGAGCCGATATCGGTTCGGGTCGCCAAACTTCTCCTCGAAGAGTTGCTTGGCCTTTTCCAGCTGAGCCGGGTTGCCCGGCCGCAACTTCTGGTAGATCTTCAGCAGCGCCGCCTCGTGCGTTTCCGTGGCGTCTTCGGCCAACGATCGCAGGATGATGTCGTCCTTCACCTTGCCGAGGATCGGCACAGCCGACACCTTGCCGGCCATCATTCGGTTAATGATGTCGTCGGTGAAGGTCTGACCCGCGTCGATGTAGACTTCGCCGGTCTCCTCGTCGATCACATCGGCGATGGCCTTTTGCTCCAGCAGCTTGCTACGGCAGCTGGGGTCATCAACGGGCACCATCTCCTGCGGGTAAAAGGCGCGCAGGATGTCGCCCGAATCGCTGAAAGCCGGGTCCATGGCCCGCAGGAGCGTGATGGCCGAGAACTTGGGCGACTGGTCGATGCGGACCTGAAGGGTGTCCTTCTTGCTGACTTCGCATTTGATCCAGGTGCCGCGTTCGGGGATGATGCTGAAGCTGTGCATCTTCTTGTCGCCTTCGTCTTCTTTGACGAAGTCGACGCCCGGCGAGCGGTGCAACTGGCTGACGACGACGCGCTCAGCCCCGTTG
>ERZ1066117.732-NODE-732-length-21694-cov-38.019640_pt1 | contig 21694 bp, 15 predicted proteins | sample MGYA00382764_ERZ1066117 | MGnify/ENA primary metagenome ERZ1066117 (study PRJEB33369, sample SAMEA5778347) | biofilm metagenome | biome: Industrial cooling water; feature: Water cooling tower basin; material: Biofilm | place: United Arab Emirates | collected...
GCTGCGGCGCGGCCGGGGCGACCGGCGCGGGGCCCGGCGGCTGCGGCGCGGCCGGGGCGAACGGCGCAGGCTGCGGGACCGGCTGCGGCGCGGGTACCCCGGCGACCGGCATCGGCGCGGGCATCGGCGCGGGCATCGGCACCGGCTGCGGCGCCGGCGTGACCGACGGGAACGGCGCGGCGCCGGGCTGCGGCGCCGGCGGGCGGAGCCCCGCGGGGCCCTGCATCTGCGCGGTCGGAGCGAAGGCGAAGCCGCCGGGCCCGGGCGGGCCGGGCGGCCGCGGCGGGGCGTTCTTCATCGGCGCGGGGAAGCCGGGGACCATCCCGGGGCCGGCGATCATGGTGCGACCCTTGCCGGGGCCCGCCGCGACGCCCTCGATCGTCTGGACGGTGATCAGAGAGTTGCCGAGCCGCAGGGCGATCCCGGGCGTGAGCTCGAGGTTGGCGACGCGCTGGCCCTGCAGCAGGAAGCTGCCGTTGGTCGAGCCGAGGTCGGTGAAGCGGAGCGTGGTGCCGTCCCAGGTGATCTCGCCGTGACGCCCCGAGACCTGACTGTCATGGAGGATGATGTCGCCGGCGTCGCGGCCGATCATGACCTTGGGCTGGGTGATCGTCCGGGTCTCCGCCGGGCGGTCGACGTATTGGATGTGGAGCGTGTACGAGGCCATCGAGGTCTCCGAGTCGCGGTAGGCTTGGGGCAGAGTGTCACAAATGCCCGACCTACGGCGCAACAATCGCGCCGATGCGCTGTCTGTACAAGAGTCGCCGCCGCCGTGGGGGCCCCCGGAGATCCGCGCGCTGTGGGACGAACTCCGGCGGGCCGACCAGGGGCGCGGGCGCCCCGACGCCGGACCGGACGCCGCCCGCGAGGCCGCGTGGGATCTGATCGTCGTCGGGGCCGGCATCACCGGCGCGGGCGTCGCCCGGGACGCGGCGATGCGCGGCCTGCGGGTGCTCGTCCTCGAGGCGAAGGACCTGGCCTTCGGGACCAGCTCGCGCTCGAGCCGGCTGATCCACGGCGGCGTCCGGTACCTCGAGCAGGGCGAACTCGGGCTCGTCTACGAGGCCCTGCGCGAGCGGCGACTGCTCTACAAGATCGCCGGTCACATCGTTCAGCCGGCCCGCTTCGTGTTCCCAGCCTACCGCGGCGACCGCCTGCCGCTGTGGAAGCTCCGCCTCGGCCTGTCGCTCTACGACGCGCTCAGCCTGTACCGCAGCCGCGGCCACCGGATGCTCAGCCCCGCCGCCGCGCGCCAGCTCGAGCCGCTCCTGCGCGCCGAGGACCTGCGCGGCGCCGTCACCTACGAGGACGCGGTCACCGACGACGCGCGCCTGACCCTCGCCACCTTGCAGGACGCCCGCCGCCGCGGCGCCGCGGTCCTGACCTACGCCCCGGTCGCCGCCCTGCGGCGGGACGGCGAGCTGCACGTCGCCGAGCTCGCGGGCGGCACGCGGGTGCGCGCGCGGGCGGTGGTGGTCGCCGCCGGACCGTGGACGTCCGAGCGGCTGCTCGGCGCGGCGGGCCGCCAGCTGCTGTCGCTGTCGCGGGGGATCCACCTCGTGCTGCGCGCCGAGGACGTTCCGGTGCGCCAGCCGCTGGTCGTCCAGGCCAAGCAGGAGCGCCGGATCCTGTTCGTCGTCCCGTGGGGCGCGCGGACGTACCTCGGCACCACCGACACCGCCTACGAGGGCGACCCGGGGGCCTCCGGGGTCACCCCGGCCGACATCGACGACCTGTTTGCCGTGATCGGCCACGCCTTGCCGACCGCGCGGCTCGGCCGCGACCGGATCGTCAGCGCCTGGTCGGGCGTGCGCCCGCTCGTCCGCGCGGAGGGCGAGTCGACCGTCGAGCTGTCGCGCTCGCACCGCCTCGTCGAGACCGAACACGGCGTGCTCGCCGTCGTCGGCGGCAAGCTGACGACCTACCGCGCGATGGCCGAGGAGACCGTCGACGCGGTCGTCCGCCGATTGCGGCAACGCGGCGCGCTGCCGGCCGACATCGGCCGCTGCCAGACCCACCGCCACCCGCTCGCCCCCGGCTTGCCGCTCTCGGCCGAGGAGCTCGCCGACCCGCTGCTGGGCGATCTCGCGCCGCGCCACGGTCCGTACGCCCGCCGGCTCGCCGAGCAAATTCTGCGAACCCCGGCGAATGGCCAGAGAATCCTCGACGAGCTGCCGTTCCGCTGGGCGGAGATCGACCACGCGATCGCCTTCGAGGGCGTCGTCCACCTCGAGGACCTGCTGCGCCGGCGGATCCCGATCGCCCTGACCGACGCCGAGCTCGGCGGGAAGGTCGCGCGGCGGATCGCCGAGCGGCTGGTCGACGCGTGGGGCGGTTCGGCCGCCGACGTCGAGGCCGAGCTCGAGCGCTACCGCGACGCGATGGCGATCGAGACCGGCCGCGTGCTCGCCCGATAGGCTCGCCGGCGTCAGCCGCCGAACAACGAGGCGACGCCGCGGACGCCCCAGGCGATCCAGCCGTCGGGGTAGTGCGCGCCGAGCAGGACACCGCCGGCGAAGATCCCGCCGAACACGACGCCGGGCACGACGATCCAGCCGATGAACCAACTCAGGCGCGACGCCGGGGCCTCGGCTGGCTCGGGGTTCCTGGCCGGAAGGTCCTGTTTCTTGGGGCTGGCGTTGGCGGGGCGGGCTGGGGCGGCCATCTCACTGGGCTCCTTCCGGCGCGTCCGCGGGGGCCGGCGCCGGCTCGGTCGCGAAGGGCAGGTGCTTGCGCTCGAGGAGGGTCTGGCGCTCCTCGGCGCGGAAGGCGAGCGGGGCGGCGTCGCCGGACCCGGCGCCGAGCGGGTCGGCACCCATCGCCTGCGCGACGGCCCGCACGAGCCCGCGCAGGTGCGGCGCGCGCGAGGTCGGGTCGGCGAACGCGACCGCGGCCGCCGCGTGCTGCGACGGGTCGGCCGCCGGGGCCTCGGGCGCGCGGACGCTGCGACCGCCGAGGCCGACGACCAGGTCGGCGCCCTCGCGGTCGATCGCCCGCAGCTCGGCGAGCGCGACATGTCCGTTGGACCAGGTGGTCGGCCAGGCGACCACGCCGCGCAGCTCGAGCTGGACGCCGAGCTGCGCGCCGAAGATCTGCGAGGCCCAGCCGACATGGCGCTGCGCGTAGGCGATCCAGTCGGGGCGGCGGTCGAACACGTCGGCGTCGACGACCACCTTGACCCGGACCTTGACCGGCTCGGCGAGGCGGGCCTGCAGCGCCGGGGCGAGCGCCGCGGGCTCGGCGACCGGCACCGGGACCGCGTCGCTCGTCGCCTCGGGACGCGCCGGCTCCGGCTTGACGGGCTCCGGCTTGACCGGCTCAGGCTTCACCGGCTCGGTCTTCACCGGCTCGGGCTTGACCGGCTCGGGCTTCGTCGGCTCCGACTTGACGGGCTCGGACTTCACCGGCTCCGGCCTGGCCGGCTCGCCGGGGACGGCGACGTCGAGGCCGAGCCAGTCGCGCTCGAACGCGAGGATCGACCCGCGGTGGCGCTGACCGACGTACACGCCGGCGCCGAAGAGGCCGGTGACCAGGGCGACGGGCAGGCCGATGAGCACCACCAGCTTGCCGAGACTCTTCAGACGCGACGCGCTCATGACGGGCTTCGAGAGGCAGTATACCGCCTGGCTCCGAAACACCAGAACGGCCGGCGAGATTCCCGGATCTGGGCAGATTTCGGGCACCTCGCGGGCCGGGGGCGCCGCCGCTCACAGGTTCTCGAAGGCGCTCGCCGGGACGGTGCAGCTCGCCGGGTCCCCGAAGCCGTAGCCGGGCGCCTCCACCGCATAGGGCTCGTTCAGCGCGCGCCACGTGAGGAAGCCGTCGGCGCCGTGGCACTCGTCGAGGGACAGGTCGCCGTACTTCATGTCGCCGACGCCGTCGACCTCGAGGATCTCGCCGTGGGTGCGGCCCGCGCCGTCGACGGTCCAGGCCGACTGGACGAGCATCTTCTCGCGCTCCGGCCCGCTCCAGCCGTGGTCGTCCCACTCGCCCCAGGCCGCGAGCACGAACGTCCCGGACCCGTCCGCCTTGCGCTCGTAGGCGTAGCGGTCGTTGCTGTAGAAGGAGTCGTCGTCGAGGTAGCCGAGGTACTCGACGCTGACCTCCTTGAAGTCGAGGTCGATCCGCTTCGCCTCGGTCTCGACGTCGCGCGTGAACGTGACGTCGATCGCCCCGCTGATCACCGACAGGTCGCCGTCGGGGCCCTTCATCTCGGCGTGCTTCTCGACGACGTCGAGGTCCATCGTGAACCCGCCGCTGCGCGCCGTGCCGTCGTGGTGGAGGTCGCCGGTCATGAACAGGTCCATCTCGGCCTGCGCCCCCGCCCCGCGGGCGCCGACGAACAGCTCGTACTTCGAGCCGCCCTCGATCGTCTCGAGGCGGACGAGCCACGCCAGGTCGCGCCCGTCGTCGTCGTCGTAGGGCCCGTAGATCCGGACCGCGCCCTCGCGCGAGGTCGCCGGGATGTCGTCGAGGAACATCACGACCTTGGCCGCGTGCTCGACGATCGTCGCCAACCACTGGTTGGTCTGGTCGGCGGTGTACTCGACCGCCCGGTGCAGGTCGCCGCGGATCTGGCTGCCGCCCTCGCGGGTCGCGATCGACTGCGGCAGCTCGATCCGCACGTCGTCGCCCTCGAGGAAGGCGGTGTCCTCCGTCGAGCCGAAGAAGAAACAGCCCGAGCTGAGGGTGGACAGGGACAGGGCGAGCAGCGAGGCGGTGCGGGTCATGATGCCCGTCTCCTCTGCGCCCCGCGGGCCACCCGCGGCCCGGGAAATTCCTGATTTCTTCCGGCCACTTACCCAAGGCGCGGCCGCGCGCGGCCCGCCCTGTTGCGAGACGCGACGCCGCGGTCCGCCACGCCGCCCGCCGGCCGTCAACGCCCGGTGAGGACCGCGGCCGGGTCCATGCGCGCGGCCCTGCGCGAGGGCAGCCACGCGCCCATGACGCAGAAGCCGGCCGCGAACACGAGCGCGAGCAGCACCAGCTGCGGGCTGAACGCGAAGTAGGTCTCGGGCTTGTACGGGAAGTCGGGCAGGTACTTCGCCGACACCCAGTCGAACACGCGGCTGGTGGCGAACGCGAGCGCGACGCCGATCGTCCCGGCGACCGCGCCGACGGTCGCCGCCTCGCCGAGGATGATCCGCTGGATGTCGCCGCGGCGGGCCCCGACGGCGCGCATGATCCCGATCTCCTTCTGGCGCTCGTACACCAGCATGAAGAACACGTGCATGATGTTGACCGCCGCGATCCCGACGATGATCGTCGACAGCAGGCTGAACACCAGGACGAACACCGTGATCAAGAATCCCGCCTGCTCGGCGCCGCCGTCGGTCACCTTGTAGCCGAGGTCCTCGATCGCCTTGGCGACCGCGGCCACCTGATCCTTCGCCGCGATCTTGACGATGATCGAGTGGTAGCGGCCGGCCGCCTCGGGCGCGCCGAAGTGGACGTTGTAGCGCGCGACGTAGGCGAGCGGCAGCGTCACGCCGAGCCCGACCGCCTTGTCGGAGAAGCCGACCAGCTTGAGCCGCTCGTACAAGAGCGCGTCCTTGGCCGCCGCCTCGACCATCGACGCGCCGACGCGCATCTCCATCGTCACCCCGAGCAAGAACTCGGGGTTGAGCCGCGGCAGGTTGTACGCCCGCCGCAGCGAGCCGTTGTACAGCTCGATCATGTGCGGCGACGCGAGCACCGGCACGTGGCTGCGGCACACCTTCGCCGGCCCGCCGAGCAGCGGCCGCCCGCAGTACATGTCCTTGTCGCAGTCCGAGTCGGCGGCGCACGCCCTGGCCTTCTCGCCGCGCGGGTCGGCCGGGTCGGTCAGGTCGCGGAAGTTCTCCGCCCCGCTGAATTCGCCCTGGACCAGCGACGGGTCGATCCCGTCGACGATCAGCTCGGTCCGCAGGTCGTTGCCGATGATCTGCTTGCCGCCGACGCCGATCGCCGGGGCCGTCAGCTTCATCTTCGGGAACACCCCGCGGACCCCGTCGACCGCGCGCAGCTGCTCCGCGGCCTTGTCGTCGAGCACGTCGCTGGCCATCCCGAGGCTCAGCGGGCCGACGTCGAGGGTCATCGACTTGGCGACCACCTCGAGCTGGTCGAGCGGGAAGATCTTGCCGAGCACGACCTGCCGCACGCCCGCGCCGAGCGCGAGGAAGAAGGTGAACGCCGCGATGCCGACGATGATCCCGATCGACGCCAGCGCGAAGTGCACCGCGTTGTTGCGCAGGTTGCCGCGGACGATCGCCCCGAGGCTGCTCACGCGACCCCCTCCGCCGGGCTCGGGCTCGCCGCCCACCCGACCGCCTCGCCCGCGCCGTCGGCGATCCGCCCGTCGCGGATCTCGATGATCCGGTCGGCCGCCTTGGCGATCGACGGGTCGTGCGTGACGACCAGCAGCGTCACCCCGGCCGTCTTGCACAGCCCGGTGAACAGCCCGAGCACCGCCGCCGCCGACGCGCTGTCGAGGTTGCCGGTCGGCTCGTCGCAGATCAGAAGCCGCGGGTCATGGAACAGCGCCCGCGCGATCGCCAGCCGCTGCTTCTGCCCGCCCGACAGCGTCGTCGGCCGGGCGAGCGCCTTGTCGGCGATCCCGACCCTCTCCAGCAGCTCGCGCGCGCGCGTCAGCAGCGCCTCGCGCGGCTCCTTGCGCCCGCGGCGGAACAGCGCCGGCAACGCGACGTTGTCCTGGCAGCTCAGGTGCCCGAGCAGGTGGAACGACTGGAACACGAAGCCGATCGTCTCGTTGCGGTAGCGGCTGAGCTCGGCGTCGGACAGCCGCCGCAGCTCGCGGCCGTCGACCGTCACCTCGCCGGTGAACTCGGTGTCGAGGCCGCCGAGGATCCCGAGCAGCGTGCTCTTGCCCGAGCCCGAGCGGCCGACGACCGCGACGAACTCGCCGGCCGCGACGTCGAAGTCGACCCCGCGCAGCACCGGCAGCTCCGCCCCCGCGCGCGTGCCGGCGAGCCGATAGCTCTTGTGGAGGCCGCGGACGCGGATCATCGCCGGGGGGACGCTAGCCGCAGCGGGCGAGCGGGGTCAACCCCCCGCCATCTGGACGATCGAGAAGCTCGCGCCGCTCGGGTCGCGCACGACCGCGTAGCGGCCGACCGGCGGGATGTCCGTCGGCGGCACGCACACCTGCCCGCCGAGCCGCGCCGCCCGGGCCGCGCTCTCGTCGCAGCGCTCGACCCGGAAGTAGATCATCCAGTGCGACGGCACGTCGTCCCACGCCTCGCCCATCTGCAGCACGCCGCCGACGGTCTGCTCGCCGGCGAACAGCGTCGTGTAGCGGTTGCCGGCGACCTCGCGCTCCTCGCCGATCCACCCGAGCAGCTCGCTGTAGAACCGGTTGGCCGCGGCCGCGTCGCGCGTGTTCAGCTCCCACCAGCACATCGCCGACGGCTCCTCGAGCACGCCGGCGCCGGCGTGCGCGTCGCCTTGCCACAAGGCCAGGCGCGCCCCGGTCGGGTCCTCGAGCAGCGCCATCCGCCCGGAACCGAGCAGCCCGAACGGCCGCATCAGCAGCCTGCCGCCGAGCGGCTCGACTCGCGCCGCCGCGCGGTCGACGTCGTCGACGTTGACGTACACCAGCCACTGCGGCGGCCCGTGCTCCGCCTGCGGCGCGCGCACCCGGTGGAACGCCGCGACCGCGCGCCCGTCCTTGCGCAGCATCGTGTACACCCCGCCGTCGCCCGTCGGCACGTCCTCTGCCCGCAGGTTGAGCAGCTCGGTGTAGAACCGCCGCGCCGCGGACGGGTCGGGCGTACCGAGGTCGGCCCAGCAGAACGCGCCGTGCCTGTAGTAGTGGACTTCGGTCATGACGGCGCGAAACTACCAGCGCGCGCCGGCGCACCCAAGCGGTTTCGCGCGGCCGCCAGGGCGGCCCGCCGAGACCGCCGGGGACCGCCTAGCGACGCGCCAGCAGCCCGAATTGCCAGCGCCGCGGGCAGCCCGAGCCGACCGGGGCGACCTCGGCCGCCGCGACGTGGGCGACGAACGACCCCTTGTCGCCGACGATCTCGGATGTCCCATCGAACAGCCGCAGCGGCGGACCTCCCGACAGCTGGAGGTCGACCGCTCCGCGCTGGCGCGCCCCGCAGGCTGTCTCTTCGACCATGCAGGTGGTCGGCGCCTCGCGGACCGAGAACGGGGTCGCCCACCCCGTCGCGTCGGGCGGCTGCAGCTGCGACCCGGCGACGTACGCGAGCAAGAGCCGGCCCTTCGCGTCCGCGACGCGCAGCCACACATCCGGCGCCGCGAGCTCGCCGGGCGCGCGGATCAGGGTGACGGCGATCGTCTGCCCGACGAACAACCCGTCGCTCGCCGGCGCCGGCGCGACCTCGACGACCAGCTGCGCCGGCCCGTCGTCGCACGCGAGCTCGAGCGCGAAGAGCTCGCCGCCGCCGCCGCGCCCGGTGATCTCGCAGGTGCGCTCGATCCGCTCGTCGGCCGGCGCCGGCGCGAACTCGGCGGCGAAGTACGCCGACTCCGAGGGCGCACAAGGTGCGAGCCCCGACTCTGTCACGGCGAACGGCGTCACGTCATCGTCCGGCGGCGCGACCTCGCAGGCGGCCGCCAGCAGCGTCCATGGGGCCCAACGCGCCGCGCGCCGCCGTGACACCCCGCAGGTGTAGCCGACCGCGCGCCTGTCCACAAGGACATCCGGCGCGCACCCCGGGGGACGACGCCCCCCTCCCCGCGCGGCGACTTGTCCGCGCCCGCGGTCCACGGCACCATCGCTCCATGCTTTCGCGGCGCAAGCACCGGCTCGTCCTCCAGGCCCCGCTCCTCTGCTCCGTCCTCGCCGCCGCGGGGTGCCCCGACAACCCGCAGCAACCGACCGGCACCGAGACCTCGATCACGAGCGCGACCTCGACCGCGACCGCGACCTCGACCGACGCCACGAGCGACCCGACCACCAGCGCCGGCCCGACGACCGAGACCACCGACCAGCCGACCACCGTCGGCGGCGCCTGCGAGGGCGCGGACGAGCGCTGCGTCGGCGACCAGCACCAGCAGTGCATCGGCGGCCGCTGGACCGAGGTCCCGTGCAAGGCCGGCGAGGGCTGCCACCCGACGCTGCAGACCTGCGCGCCGTGCGACTGCGCCGCCTCGCCGAGCTGCCCCGACCCGTCGACGCTCGAGATCTGCGGCTGCTTCGCGACCGAGCAGATCACCTGCCCGCAAGGCCAGGTGTGCGACCCCGCGGCCGGCGCCTGCGCAGAGCCGGTCTGCACCCCGGGCGAGGTCGTGTGCGCCGGCGAGGCCGCGCTGCAGACCTGCAACGAGATCGGCACCGTCCTCGGCGAGCCGGTCGCCTGCGGCCCCGGCAAGCTGTGCGACGCCGACGCGGGGACCTGCGCCGACGCCTGCGCCGTCGTCGCCAAGCGGCAGTCGAGCATCGGCTGCGAGTTCTGGGCGGTCGACATGACCAACGTCCCGCCGCGCGACGCCTGGGTCTACGCGGTCGCGGTGTCGAACCCGAGCGCGAGCGAGCCGGTGACCATCGACATCTTCGACGCCAACAAGAACGGCGCCGAGCAGAAGCTCCTGTCCGGCGTGATCCCGCCGCGCCAGGTCAAGACCTTCATGATCTCCGGCGCGAGCAACGGCCAGCAGGGCTTCTACCCCGGCGACGCCGGCTTCCTCGGCACCGGGATCGCCAAGGGCCGCGCGTTCCGGATCGCCTCCGACCTGCCGATCGTCGCCACCCAGTTCAACCCGCTCGGCGGCGCCGCCGCGCAGACGACCGACGCCTCGCTGCTCCTGCCGACCCACGCGCTCGGCACCAAGTACTTCCACCTCGCGTGGGACGAGGGCATCGGCGTCGGCTCCTCGCTGGTCGTCGTCGCCACCCAGCCCCAGACGACGCTGACGATCACGCCGACCGTCGACCTGCCGATGGGCCAAAACGGCCTGCCCGCGCTCAAGAAGGGCACCCCGACCCAGATCGTGCTCGGCCGCTACGACTACGTCCAGCTGTCCTCGGCCCTCGGCGACCTCACCGGCACCGAGCTGACCGCCGACCAGCCGGTCGCGGTGTTCGGCGGCCACTCGTGCGGCCAGGTCCCGAACAAGTCGGTCAACTTCTGCGACCACCTCGAGGAGCAGATCTTCCCCGTCGACACCTGGGGCGTCGAGTACATGGCGATCCGCAGCCCCAAGCGCCAGGACGAGGCGATGCTCTGGCGGGTCCTCGCGCGCGAGACCGGCGCCCAGGTCACCTTCACCCCGAAGCCCGACGCCCTCGACGTCGCCGTCAAGACGATCCCGCCCGGCGGCTTCCTCGAGTTCCCGGCCGACGACGACTTCCGGATCGAGTCGACCCAGCCGATCATGGTCGCCGGCTATACCTACGGCTGCAGCGCGACCGGCGACCCCGAGTGCCCCGGCGACCCCTCGATGGTCCTGATGGTCCCGGTCGAGCAGTGGCTGACCGACTACGTGTTCCTCGTCGACAGCTCGTACACCAACGACAACGCCAAGCTCGTCCGCAGGGCGATGAACAACAACGTCGACATCGGCTGCCTCGGCCCCGTCCCCGACGCCAGCTGGACCCCCGTCCCCGGCACCCCGTACGTCACCGCGGTCGTCAACATCAACCCCGGCGCGGGCGACTGCCAGCCCGGCACCAACACCGCGTCGACCGCCGAGACCCCGTTCGGCATTATCGTCGTCGGCGAGGCCGAGGGCGCCTCCTACGCCTACCCCGGCGGCCTGGCGCTCAAGGAGATCGCCCCCGGCTGACGACGCGCCCGCGCGCCTTTTCGCCTACCATGCGGCCCGCATGCCGCTGCACACCAGGATCCTGCTCGGCCTCGGCGTCGGGGCCGCGCTCGGCCTCGCCGCCAACCTCGGCCTCGGCCCCGAGCACGCGGCGAGCCGCCTCGTCCACACGTACATCGCCGGCCCGCTCGGCCAGGTCTTCCTGCGCCTCCTGCAGATGGTCGTCATGCCGCTGGTGTTCGCCTCGATCGCGCTCGGGGTCGCCGGCGTCGGCGACGTCCGGCGCGCCGGCCGGATCGGCGCCCGCACCCTCGTCTTCTTCCTGACGACCACCGCCCTCGCCTCCGCGCTCGGCCTCGCGCTCGTCTCGCTCGTCGAGCCCGGCACCTTCGTCCCGCCCGACGTCCGCGACCGCCTGCTCGTCGAGTACGCCGCCGACTCCGCCGCCAAGCTCGACGCCGCCCAGAAGACCAGCTTCGGCGTCGAGACCCTGGTCGGCATCGTCACCCGCAACCCGCTCAAGTCCGCCGTCGAGAGCGACATGCTCGGCGTGATCTTCTTCGGCCTGATGTTCGGCGCCGGCGTCACGCTGATCCGCGAGGACCGCCGGCAGACGATGGTCCAGTTCCTCGAGGCGCTCGGCGAGGTGATCACCACGATCGTCGACATCGCCATGCGCCTCGCCCCGTACGGCGTCGCCGGCCTGATCTTCGGCGTCACCGCCCGCTTCGGCTTCGCCCTGCTCGCCCCGCTCGGCGTCTACGTCGGGCTCGTGCTCGTCGCGCTCGCGCTGCACGCGGTCGGCACCATGGGCCTCCTGATCCGCGCCCTCGTCGGCCTCTCCCCGCGGGTCTTCTTCTCGCGGATCCGGTCCGCCCTCGTCACCGCCTTCTCGACCTCCTCGAGCAGCGCCACCCTGCCGACCAACCTCGCCGTCGGCGCGCGCGAGCTCGGCCTGCCGCCGAAGATCTGCGGCTTCGTCTACCCGCTCGGCGCGACGATGTGCATGAACGGCACCGCCCTGTTCGAGGGCATCACCGTCATCTTCCTCTGCCAGGTCTTCGGCGTCGCGCTGACCCTCGGCCAGATGGGCGTCGTCATCGCCATGGCCGTGATGACCTCGGTCGGCGCCGCCGCGGTCCCCGGCGGCTCGATCCCCCTGCTCGTCGGCATGCTGGCGATGTTCGGCGTCCCGCCCGAGGGCATCGCCGTCGTCCTCGGCGTCGACCGGATCCTCGACATGGCCCGTACCGCGGTCAACGTCCTCGGCGACCACGTCGCCGCCGCATTCGTCGCGCGCAGCGAGGGATTATGGAGCCCCGACCAGCTCCCCGAACCTGTCCGTGCGGACAGCTGACTCGCGCCACCCCGGACTCATTAAAAAAAATGGGGCCACAATCTGCGGTGGTGCGGCCCTCACCCCCCGGTGAACCCCACCTGTCCGCAGATCTGCCCCGGCGCTTGGACCGCGCAGCCCCCAATCCTTCCAACAAATTCGTCGGATGAATTGCGGGGGGAGCATCGTCTGCGGACCCTTCATCGCGGCGCCCGGCAATCTCGGGTATCGTGGCTGTCCCATGGCGACCGTACACGAGCAGACCAGCGACGCCGCCGCGTGGAAGCCCCGCTCCACCCTCCTCGGCGCCCTGCTGGTCCATCGCTACCGGATCACGCAGCTCATCGGCCAGGGCTCGACGGGCGCGGTCTACCGCGCCGACGACGTCCAACAGAACCGGCCCGTCGCGGTGAGGATCCTCGTCCCGGCCCTCTCGCAGAATCTGCCGCTGATCTCGCGGATCCGCGCACGCATCGACGAGCACGCGCGGATCGAGCAGCAGCACCCCGGCGCGCTGGTCAACCTCGTCGACGCGTTCGACGTCGGCATCACCCTCGAGGGCGAGGTCTTCGTCGTCACCGACTTCCTCGACGGCGACCACCTGTCGACGATGCTGGTCCGCGGCGGCAGGCTGCCGTGGGTCCGCGCGCGCACCCTGTTCGTCCGGCTCGCCCAGCTGATCCACGACCTCCACGGCCACGGCATCGTGCTCGGGACCCTGCAGGCCCGCCACTGCTACGCGGTCCGCAACCGGCCCAAGCACGAGGCGATCAAGATCCTCAACACCGCGCTGATCGAGCACGCCGCCTGGAACCTCGGCCCGGCCGCGGGCGAGGCCGGCGTGGCGATCGCCCGCTACGCCTCGCCCGAGCGGCTGTGCGGCGAGCCGATCGACCCGCGCTCCGACGTCTACTCGTTCGGCGTGATCGCCTACGAGCTGCTGACCGGCCGGGTCCCGTTCGTCGGCACCAACGCGATCCGCCTGGCGGCGATGCACCTGCAGACCCCGCCGCTGCCGCCGCGCCAGGTCGCCCCCGACGCCCAGATCCCCGCGGCCGTCGAGGACATCCTTTTAAAGGCGCTCGCCAAGGCCCCGGCCGACCGCTTCCCCGGCATGGACGCGTTCGTCGCGGCGCTGTCCGCCGTGCCCGAGCAGGAGCCGGTCGCCGCCCCGTACCCCGGCATCGCCCCGATCGCCGCCCCGTCGCCTGTCTCTCCGGTCAGCCCGCTCGCCCCGCTCAAGACCCCCGCGCCCCCGCCCGTCGCCCCGCCGACCCTCGCCCCGCCGACCCTCGCCCCGCCGAAGATCGCCCCCTCGGTGGTGATGCGCGCCGCCCCGCCGGCCCCCACCGTCGAGCCCGCGCCCCCGCCGGCCCCGCCGCTCGTCACCCCGCCGAGGCGCCCGCCCTCGCTCCCCGTCCCCGCGGCCGTCCTCCCGTCGCTGCGCAAGCTGTCCGGCCCGACCTTCGCCGCCGCACCTGCGCCTGCGGACAGGACCCCCGAGACAGCCGCGATCGACAGGCCTCCCGCCGCCGCGGCCCCTGCGGGCAGCCCCGAGCCCGCAGCCCCGGCCACCGCGCCGGCCGTCGCAGACAGCCGCGAGGAATCCGCCTCGCCGCCTGCCCCTGCGGACAGCCTCAAGCTCGTGGTCCCCGGTGCCGCGCCTGCCCTCGCGGACAGCTTCAAGGCCCCCGCCTCGGCCCCGACCACCACGCCTTCCGCCGCGCCTGCCCTCGCGGACAGCCTCAAGGATCCCGCCGCGCCTGTCCTCGCGGACAGCCTCAAGCCTTCCGCCGCGCCTGTCCCTGCAGACAGCCTCAAGGACGCCTCGGCGCCTGCGGACAGCCTCACGCCACCCGTCGCCTCCGCCGCCGCGCCCGCCCTCGCGGACAGCTTCAAGGACGCCTCCGCACCGGCCCCCGCCGACGGCCTCACGCCCGCCGCGACGACACCCGCCTCGGCCTCGGCGCCTGCCCTCGCGGACATCCACAAGCCCGCGGACACCTCCGAGCTCGCCCACGCGGACGGTCCGCGGCCCGCCGCCACGCCTGTCCTCGCAGACAGGTTCAAGCCCGCCGCGACCCCAGCCCCCGCAGGCGCCGCGGCGACGGACGGCGACAGGGCCGCCCCACCTGACTCTGCGGACAGCAAGCCCGCCGACGAGCCCGCCGACAGCGCCGACAAGCCCACCCCGAAGCCGGCCGAGCCCCGCGAGCTGCGCCCGGCCCCGGTCTCGCGCGATCCCGTGCTGGTGATGCCGCCGCTGGTCGCCGCCGGGGCACCCGCGCGGCCGGCCCCGGCGCGCGACGAGCTGGCCGCCCGCCGCGTCGCGACCGCCGCGCCCCTGTCCTCCGCGCCAGGTCCCGGCAGCAAGGACGAGCTCGCCGCGCGCCGCCCGACCGAGGTCAACGCCGACGACCTGCGGGCCGCCGCGCTGCGTCAGTCGTCGAGCGACCAGCACCCCTCGCTCTCGCAGATCTCCGACACCACCGACTCGATCATCGCCGAGCTCCCGCGCCGGCGGATCCCGTGGGTCGCGGTCGTCGGCTTCGGCGCCGCGCTCGCGGCCGGCGCCGCGGCGTACATCCAGACGCAGCCGCCCGAGAACCCGCCCGACGGCCGCGCCATCGCCCAGCAACAACCGCCGACGTCGATCCAGCCGCGGATCACCGCGCCGGAGGGCCCGGCCGGGACCCCGCCGGACGCCGTCGCCGTCGCCCCCGAGCCGGGCGCCGAGGCTGCGCGCGACGCCGCGCTCGAGAAGCTCGCCGAGGCGCCCCCGTCGCCCGAGCAACCGCCGGCCTCCGCCGTCGCCGAGCCCCGCACCACACCGACCGACCCGCCCGCCGAGCCCTCGACCAAGAAGCGCCCCGCCAAGTCCGAGCCCGCGACCGAGCCCAAGAAGAAGAAGTCGCGCTCCAAGGCCGCGCCCGAGGAGGAGGAAGAGGACGTGTTCGACCAGCTGCGCAAGCACATGGAGGCCAAGAAGGCCGCCGAGGAGGCTCGCGCCGCCGCCGCTGCCGCCCCTCCGCCGCCCGCCGCCCCGGCGCCGAAGATCGACAGCGACAGCGCCGCCAAGGCCAAGGACGCCCTCGAGCGCGCCCGCCAGGCCGCCACGCAGGGCAACCACGCCCTCGCCTACAGCCTCGCCAAGCAGTCCTACGGCCTCGTCAAGACCACCGACGCCCTCGAGATGATGGGCCTGTCCGCCTGCAAGGCCGGCAACGCCGACAACGCCCGCGCCGCCGCCAACCAGCTCGCCGGCTCGCGCCGCAGCGCGATCGTCGACGCCTGCGCCAAGAGCGGCATCACCCTCTGATCGCCGCCCCGCCCGCGAAGCCGGCCTGCATCGCTCCCGCGACTCCCTTCACCGCCGAACGAAGTGCGCCGCCAGCCGCCGGATCTCCCGCATCAACCGGTTGCGCGAGTACATCCCCTTCTGGATCACCTGCTCGACGCGCCCGCTGAGGCGCTCCCAGTCCTCGCGCGACAGCTCGAGCCCCGTCATCACCGCCACCGGCACGCGCGCGAACTCCGGCCGCCCGCGGATCTGCGTCAGCACCTCGAACCCGTCGAGCCCGGGGATCTTCAGGTCGAGCAGGATCAGCCCTGGCCGGCTCTGCTCGACCATCTCGAGCGCCTGCGGCCCCGTGCTCGCCATCCGGACCGACCAGCCCTCCTCGAGCAGCGTCCGCTGCAGCAGCTCGCGCAGCCCCTCGTCGTCCTCGACGACCAGGATGTACCCGTCGCGGACCGGCACCAGCCGCTGGATGCTCGCCAGCAATTGCTCGCGACGCAGCGGCTTCGTCAGGTAGTCGTCGGCGCCGAGCGCCATCCCGAGCGGCTTCTCGTCGAGCATGCTGACGACCACCACCGCCGTCTCGCGCAGCTCCGGGTCGGCGCGGATCGCCTGCAGCACGGCCCAGCCGTCCATCCCCGGCATCATGATGTCGAGCGCGATCACCACCGGCTTCAGCTTGCGGGCCAGCGCCAGGCCCTCCTTGCCGGTCGCCGCGCCGTAGACCTCGAGCCCCTCGCGGCTCAGGATCCGCTCCATCATGTCGTACACGTTCGGGTCGTCGTCGATGACGAGCATCGCCTGCGGCGCCGGCTCGCTCGTTGGGCGGTCGGTCAGCGCCGGCTCGCGGAGCGCCTCCTCGAGCGGAGCCGTCTGCCCGCTGATCCGGGCCGGCAGGCGCACGCGGAACGTCGAGCCGACCCCGTGGACGCTCTCGACCGCGATCTCGCCGCCCATCATCTGACAGAAGCGCCGGCTGATCGCCAGCCCGAGCCCGGTCCCGCCGTACTTGCGGGTGGTCGACGAGTCGGCCTGATAGAACGTCTGGAACAGCCGGTCGGTCTGCTCGGCGGACATCCCGATCCCGCTGTCTTCGACCACGAACTCGAACCAGTCGAGCGATCGGTCGCCTGCGGCCGCGGGCAGGCGGCGGACCGCGAGCGCGATCCGGCCCTCCGCCGTGAACTTCGCCGCGTTGCTGAGCAGGTTGAACAGGATCTGCCGCACCTTGGTCAGGTCGGCGGTCATCTCGCCGAGGTCGGCCGCCGCGTCGATCTCGAACGCGTTGCTGTTGCGGGTCATCAGCCGCTGCGCCGTCGCGACGACGTCGTCGAGCATCGCCTTGACCGCGAACGTCTCGATGTGGAGCTCCATCCGGCCGGCCTCGATCTTCGACAGGTCGAGGATGTCGCTGATGATCCCGAGCAGGTGGTTGCCGGCGGTGTGGATCTTCTGGATGTCGGTCGACACCTGGTCGGCGCGGCCGCGCAGCTCCTCGAGCACGATCTCGCTGTAGCCGATGATCGCGTTCAGCGGCGTACGCAGCTCGTGGCTCATGTTGGCGAGGAAGGCGCTCTTGGCCCGGCTGGCCTCGATCGCCTCGTCGCGCGCGACCTCGAGCTTCTCGTTGAGCTCGCGCAGGCGCTTCTCCGAGCGGACCGTCTCGCTGATGTCGGTCGCCACCCCGATCGCCCCGAGCTGGCGGCCCTGCTCGTCGTGGAACGGCGCCGTCCACGTCTCGAAGTGGCGGTCGGTGAACTCGAACACCCCGCGCAGCGACAGCCCCGCGAGCGCGCGCCGGACCCCGTCGACCAGCGCCGGCAGCCCCGCGAACACCTCGTACACCGACTCCCCCGCGTGGCTGCGCGCCTCGAGCCCGAGCGCCGTCAGCCCGCGCCCCTCGAGCAGGAGCAGCGTCCCGCGCCCGTCGACCGCGAACAGCACGATCGGCACGTTCGCCACCACGCTGCGCAGCACCTCGCCGCGCAGCGCCCGCGGGTCCTCCGCGGGCCGCCCGACGACGCACGCCTCCTCCTCGCCTGGCGCACGAGACAGGTCCCATGAGACAGGCACCTCGCCGGCGCGCGGGCGCGCGACCACCCGCACCGGCCCGCCCGCGCCGAGCCGCGCCCACGCCTCCGACCACGCCGCGCGGTCCGCCGCGTGCAGCAGCCCGACGAACTCGGCGCCGTCCGCCGGCTCGCCGAGCAGCGCGCGCAGGCTCGCGTTCGCGGCCCGCAGCTCGCCCGCCGGGCCGAGCACGCCGAGCCGCTCGCTAGCGAGGTCCAGGAGGCGTCGGAGAATCGCCGGGTTCTGCATGGCGCCTTCCGGGGAGGCGCACCATGGTAGCCACTGGCAGCGAGATTTCAACGCGCGACAAGCGACCACCGGAGGTCGATATTCGCCCGCCCGGGCCGCGCGCCCCCGGCTACTTCGCGCCGAACACCTGCGTCCACAGGTGCCCGTATTGCCCGCCCGGGTGGTAGCCGACGCCGATGTGCTCGAAGTCGGGGTTCATGATGTTGGCGCAGTGGCCGTCGCTGTTCATCCACTGGTCCATCGTGCCGTCGGCGGTCGGCGAGCCGGCGGCGATGTTCTCGCCGGCGTTGGTGTACTGCCCGTAGCCGGCCTTGCCCATGCGGTCCCACGGGCTCTCGCCGTCGGGGTTGTCGTGGTCGAAGAAGTCGCGATCGGCCATGTCCTTCGAGTGCACGCGGGCGGCGCACCGGAGCGCCGGGTCCATCGTCAGCGGCCCGGCCGGCCCGAAGTTGCCCTCGCTGCCGCAGTCGGCGCCCTGCGCCCGCTTCTGGTTGACGATCGCCAGCACGTCCTCCTCGAGCTGGCGCCACCCGGCGTCCCAGTCCTTCGCCGGGTCGCAGTACGGAACGCCGTCCGGCACGTCCGGATCGGGCGGCGGAGGCGGCGGCGGCTCGCCGGTCGTCGCCTCGCCCGCCGTCTCGTCGCCGGCCATCGTCGTCGCCTCGCCGGTCGTCGCCGGCGGCTCGCCGCTCGTCTGCGGACCACCCGTCTCGTCCGCGCTGTCCCCCTCGGTCCCCACGGGCGCCGACGTCGCCGCCGGCCCCGTCGTCGGCTCACTGCCCGACGTCGAGCCCGGCCCGCCCGTCGAACCCGACAGCGTGCCCGCCGAGTCGAACTCGATGCCCGAGTAACACCCGCCGAGCGACAGCGCCGCCGCGACGAGCCCAGTGAGACCGATCCGCTGGATCATGGCCACACCATAGCCGCCGGACGGCCGCCCGCTCAAGAGCCCCGGGCCGCCGCCTGCCGCTCCCACTCCGCCGGCAGCCCGATCTCGAGGAACACCGGGAAGCGGTAGCCCGGGTACTTGCGCTCGAGCGTCGCCCGCACGCGCGCGAGCGCCGTGGGGTCCGGAGGCATCACCGGCTTCTCCGCGGCGACGAGGTCGATCACCGTCTGCAAGTACTCGCGCTGCGCCTTCAGCAATTGCGGCCCGCCGGAGCGCCCGCGGCCGGGGTGTACGTACCTCGGCGCGAGCGCCTCGAGCTCCGCCAATCGCTCGAGCCACGCGTCGGTGCGACCGATCTCGAGCCACGCGTGCGAGCCATTGGCGACCAGATCGCCGACGAACAGGTGCCCCTCCCACGACACCGCCACGTGCGCCTCGCTGCACCCGGCCCCGAGCACGTGCGCCGTCAGCTTGAGCCCCGCGAGCGCGAGCGTCGTCGTCGTGTCGCCGAAGCTGTCCGGCCGCGGCGTCGCCTCGGGCCAGTCGGGTCGGTAGCGCTCGCCGAACGCCGCGGTCCGCTGCTCGAACACCGCCGGGATCCGGTCCAGCACCTGCTGCGAGGTCAGCACCTCGATCCCGCGCGCCTGCAGCGTCGCGGTGCCGTTGAACTTGTCGGGGTTCGGGTGCAGCACGATCGCCGCGACGACCTTCTTGCGGGTCACCCGCTCGGCCGCGACGATCGCCTCCTCCGCCGCCGACGGCAGGAACTGCGCGTCGATCAGCACCACCCCCGCCGGCCCCTCGATCCAGAACGTCGACGTCGCGAAGCCCCACCCGCTCGACACGTACTGCCCGACCCGCCCGTCGCCGACGAGCACCAGGGTCTCGCCCTTGAGCGGCCCCGACGGCCCGCGCCCGGCGGTGCTGCCGGCGCAGGCGGGCGCCCCCGACGAGGCGACGAGCAGGGCGACGAGGGCGAGGGCGCGGCGGAGCATCGGCGCGCGAGCGTACAGGCGCACGGCCGCGCCTGTCCACCCCCGTCCGCGGTACGCTCCCCGGCATGCCGAAGCTGATCCCGCACCCGACCCGCATCACCGCCGCCGGCAACAAGCCCAAGCTCATCGACGAGTACGTCGGCCGCGTCAACACCCACGCGACGGCCGTCAGCATCGCCCACATGCGCTCGCCGGGCGGGTGGATCGAGCCGGGCCAGCGCCCCGACTTCGACGAGTACACGATCGTCCTCCGCGGGACGCTCCGCGTCGAGCACGAGGGCGGCGCGATCGAGGTCCAGGCCGGCCAGGCGATCTTGACCTGCGCCCACGAGTGGATCCGCTACAGCACGCCCGGCGACGACGGCGCCGAGTACATCGCGGTCTGCCTGCCGGCCTTCTCGCCCGACACCGTCCACCGCGACGCCTGACCCGGCGCGCGGCGAACGGTCCCTGAGGACAGGCGCCGCGGGGCATGCCCCGAAGGACATGCCCCGAGCACCACCCGCCGACTCACTTCGCCGGCGGCTTCGCCTCGGCCGGCGGCGCGGCCCCGCCGGTCGCGGCCCCCGCGGGCGCCTCGCCGTCCGCGCTCGACGTCGCCCCGGTCGGCTGGTCGATGATCACGCGGAACTCGATGCGGCGGTTCTGCGCGCGGGCCTTCGCGGTCTTGGCCGGGTCGATCGGCTTGTCGGGCCCGTAGCCGACGGTCTTGATCCGCGACTCGGCGATCCCCTTGTCGACGAGGTACTTCTTGACCGCGTCGGCGCGCCGCTGCGACAGCTCGAGGTTGAACTCGCGCCCGCCGACGTCGTCGGTGTGGCCGGAGATCTCGATCTTGATGTCCGGGAACTCCTTGAACACCGCGACCGCCTCGTCGAGCGTCTTGGTCGAGCTCTTCTTGATCTTGTCGGACCGGAACTCGAACGTGATGCCCGGGATCGCCCGGTTGATCCACGGCTTGGCCTTCTCCGGCACCGTATCCGGGCAGCCGTCGGCGTCCATGTAGCCGTTGTACGACTCCGGGTGCAGCGGGCAGGTGTCGTCCTTGTCGATGATCTTGTCGCCGTCCGAGTCGGGCGGCGGCGGGCAGCCCGGCGCCTCCGGCCACGGCTCGGTCGGGCACTGGTCGTCGGGGTCGAGGATCCCGTCCTTGTCCTGGTCCGGCGGCGGGCACCCGTCGGGCGCCACGCCGGCCTCGAACGGGCACTTGTCGACCTTGTCGAGGAACGTGTCGTTGTCCGAGTCGAGCGCCGGGCACCCGTCGGGCGGCTCGCCCGCGAGCCGCGGGCAATCGTCGACGTCGTTGAGGATGCCGTCCTTGTCCCAGTCGAGATCCTTCGGCGGCGGCTTCGGCACCGCGCGCCCGAGCACCAGGCTGAAGCCGACCATCACCTCCGCGTGGCTCGTGAAGTTCGGCCGCGGCTGGTACGCCCGCGCCGAGACGACGTGGCGACCCTCGACGCGGAACGCCGCGCGCCGGCTGATGTAGATCTTGAGGCCGCCGCCCCAGTGCCCCGCCGGGTCGATGTCGTTGCCGAGGCCCTCGTCGGGGTCGGACACGATCCCGAGCGCCCCGTAGCCGCCGAGCAAGAACGGCGTGATCCGGTACGGCAGCTGCAGGATCGCGTGCCCGCGGACCCCGTAGACGAACGCCGACGCGTTGTTGATGTTGCGCACGAACGTCGGGCTGGCCGAGAACTCCGCCTCGAAGCCGAGCACGCGCAGCGGGAAGTAGGCGATCCGGGCCCCCGCGAGCGCGCCGACCCGCCACAGCGGCCGCTGCTCCTCGTTGAGCCGGTCGCGCGGGTCGACCGCGAACAGGTCGTGCTTGTCGGGCGGCAGGTACAGGCCGCCGAACAGCCCGAGCTCGAACAGGTGCCGCTCCGGCGAGTAGCGGTGGATCCACTTGCGCGTGTCCTTGACCTTGCCGGTCTTCTCGTCGAGGACGACGCCCTTCGGCGCCTCGCGCCCGCCGCGCTTCTTCGAGCTGCTGGCCTTCGGGACATCCACCTTCGCGCTCGCCCCGCCGCCGCCCGCGCTCGCCCCGCCGCCGGCCTCGACCTTCGCCGGCTCCGCGGCCGGCGGCTCGGCCTTCGCCGGCTCCGCGGGCGCGGCCGCCTCGGGCG
>ERZ1066117.734-NODE-734-length-21649-cov-37.024868_pt1 | contig 21649 bp, 16 predicted proteins | sample MGYA00382764_ERZ1066117 | MGnify/ENA primary metagenome ERZ1066117 (study PRJEB33369, sample SAMEA5778347) | biofilm metagenome | biome: Industrial cooling water; feature: Water cooling tower basin; material: Biofilm | place: United Arab Emirates | collected...
CCTCGACGAACGCGCCGGCCCACGCCTCGGGCGCCGCGATCCCCCGCGCGGCGAGCTCGCGGGCCCACCGCAGGCGCACGTCGGCGGCGACGGTCGTGCCCTCGACCTCCGGCGCCGCGACGAACGCGGCGAGCAGCGCCTCGGCGGCGGGGCGGTCGCCGGCGCCCAGCAGCGCCGTCCAACGCTCGGCGAGCGCGAGGTACCGCTGCTCCGCCGCCGCCTCGCGGCGCGACGCCTCGAGCGCCCGCCACCCGGCCAGCCCGGCGAACACCAGCCCGACCAGCGTCACGGCCAGCAGCGTCGCCAGCCCGAGCGTGCGCACCCGCGCGCGCGCGGCCCGGCGATCGAGCGCGGCGAGCAGCGCCTCCATCGCCGGCCAGCGCTCGTCCGGCGCGCGACCGAGCCCGCGCAGCAGCGCCTGCCGGATCCGCGCCGACACCGGGCTGCGCGGCGGCGCCGGCCGGACCTCCCCGCGCAGCACGGCGGCCCGGTACGCGACGAAGCTGTCGCCGGCGAACGGCCGCTCGCCGTACAGCGCCTCGTACAGCGCGACGCAGAAGCCGAACTGATCGCTGCGCGCGTCGATCGCCGCGCCGTCGCCGAGCGCCTGCTCCGGCGCCATGTAGGCCGGCGTCCCGAGGATCGCTCCGGTCTGCGTCAGATCCGGGATCGTCTGCAGCGCCGCCGCCTCCGCGCGCGCCTCGCCCTCGTCGCCGCGGACCAGCCCGAAGTCGACGACGCGCACGCGCCCGTCCTCGCCGACCATGATGTTGTCCGGCTTGAAGTCGCGGTGGACCAGCCCCGCCGCGTGCGCCGCCGCCAGCCCGCGGCCGGCCTGCAGGTACACCTCGAGCACCTCGTCGACCGAACGTGTCTTTTGGGCCAGCCACGCCCGCGCCGTCACCCCGCGGACGAACTCCATGGCGACGAACACCTGCTCGCCGACCTCGCCGATCTCGAACACCTGCACCACGTTCGGGTGCGACAGCCGCGCGAGCGCCTGGGCCTCGCGCCGCAGCCGCGCCCGCGACGTCGCGTCGGCCCGGTCCTGCGTCGGGTGCAGCAGCTTGAGCGCGACGCGGCGATCGAGCTCGCCGTCGTAGGCGCTGAACACCACGCCCATCCCGCCCTGACCGAGCCGCTCGAGCAGCCGGTAGCGCCCGAATTGCACGGCCTCGTCGCCGCGCCGGAACAGCCGGGCCCGCACCTGCTGCTCGAGGACCCGCGCCTCGAGCTCCGGCAACACCGCCGCGCGCAGCTGCTCCTGCATCGCTACCCGCCCGTGATCGTGCCCGCGCGCACTCGCGGCGAGCCTATCACGGGCCGGGCGTGTAGAGACGTTCGACATCGGCGCTCCAGGCCGGCGCGGCCAGGCCGAGGCATCGGCGCCCCGCCGCGGCCAGGTACCGCACGAGGATCCTCCGGGCCTCGCCGAAATAGACGTACTGGTTCGCCGTGGTCGCGCCGGGCCCCGCGTAGAGGAGGTGGGGCAGGCACTGACGGTGGATCGCCATGATCTTCAGATTCGTGGTCCCCGCGAGGATGTACGGGCGCCCGGTGGCGATCACCTCGCTCACCAGCCGGAGGTAGATCGCCACCCGCCCGGGCTGCCCCAGCTCCGGGTGAAACCAGGTGCAGGCGATCTCGCACGTCCGATCGGGCGGCGGCGTCCAGGACAGGGCCCGACCGGGAGGCAGGACCGAGGAGTAGCGAAAGGGCAGGGCGCAGTTCAGCACCCACCCTCCCATCATTCGCCCGTCGGCGTCGAACGTCGCCCAGACCTGCGCGCGCGCGAGGTAGTCGACATCGCAGGAGAGCCCCGAACGGCGCCGATAGACGTCCGCGAAGCGGCCGAGCTCGGCGCCGCTCAGGCGGCGGCAGCGGATCACGGTCCCGATCGAGAGGGGCGCCGCCGGGGACCGGAGGCCGGCGAAGGCGCTGGCGATGCTATCGAGGTTCCTCATGAGTCGCTCCATTTGTCCCCGGCGCGCCGCGGTGGGTCACGGATCGCCGCACGGCCCGCGCGTACGTCGTGGGATCGGTACACGCCGACCGCCGGGTCGACCTCGGCTCGAGCGTCGTCGTCGCGCGGGCGGGACGGCGGTGGAGTAACGGCGCCCGGAGTTCTCATTGCGTCGACGAGGCGAATGTTCTCCGCGGCCCGGAGCGAGCAGGACCGCGCCCTCCCGCGGCCCACGCCCGCGCGTCGTCGACCGGCGCGAGCGCGGCGCGGTAAAACCCGGCCGGTGCTCCGCCCCGAACGCCCCCCCGAGCTCGTGCTGTGCGAGCTCGATCGCCTGGACCTCCCGCGCCACGAGACGCACTCCCCGTTTTGCCTCAAGATCCACCGCGCGCTCCGGTCCGCCGGCCTGCGCTACACCTCGCGGCTCGCCGCATACCCCGGCGCGCACCGGCGGCTCAATCCGCGCGGTCAGGTGCCGGTGCTGCTCCTCGACGGCGAGCCGGTCGCCGACTCGACGGAGATCCTGCGGCGCCTCGCCCGGCTGCGCCCGACGCCGCCGTGGGCCGAGCACCCGCCCGCCGTCCACGCCGAGGCGATGCTGTGGGAGGAACTCGCCGACACCGCGCTCAACGGCTTCGTCGTCGCCGCCCGCTGGGCCGACCCGCGCAACTGGCCGCACGTCCGCGCCGCCTTCTTCGGCGGCATGCCGCGGCCCGTCGCCGCCGTGTTCCCGCCCGTCGTGCGCCGCAGGGCCATGCAGGCGCTCGTCGCCCGCGACGTCTGGCGTGCCGGCCCCGAGGCCTGCTGGCGCCGCTTCACCGACCTGCTCGACGACCTCGAGCGCCGCGCCCCGGCCGCGGGCTACTGGCTCGGCGACCGCCTGTCCGCCGCCGACCTCGGCCTGTTCGCCCAGCTCCACAGCCTGCGCCTGCCGCTGACCCGCTGGCAAGCCGGGCAGGTCGAGGCCCGCCCGCGCCTGCGCGCCTGGCTCGACCGGGTCGACCACGCGACCTGGCCCGAAGGCCAGGACGCTCCCGCGTGAGCTACGCGACCAGCTGCGCCCGCAGCGAGCGCGCCCACGTCTCGAAGCCGACCGACACCGTCGCGCCGAGCTCGCCCGAGGTCGCGAGCGCCTCGATCTGGGCCTGCAGCAGCTGCTTGGCGCGGCGCAGCCGGGTCGACGCCGTGCCGACCGGGATCGCCAGCGCCTCGGCGATCTCGGCGTGGGTCAGATCTTCCCAGAAGGACAGCTCGAGGATCATCTGGTACTGCAGCGGCAGCCGCCGCAGCGCCGCCAGCAGCAGCAGCTCCTCCTCGCGGCGGGCCGCGACCGCGCTCGGCGTCGGCGACAGGTCGTGCACCGACACCTCGCCGAGGTCGACCTCGGCCGCGATCCGGCGGCGGTCGCGGTAATGGTTGTAGAGCACGTTGCGCGCGATCCCGAACAGGTAGCCGCGGAAGCTGCCCGCGCCGGTGAACCGCGCGTGTCCCTCGAGGCAGCCGAGGAACGTCCGCTGGATCAGCTCCCCGATCTCGTCGCCGACCTTGTTGCGGAAGAACCGCGCGATCGCGGCGAAGTGGCGGGAGAACAGCGCCTCGCCGGCGGCCTGGTCCCCGGCCTGCCACGCCGTCAAGAGCTCGCCGTCGGTCATGCGCCGCCGATCATAGGGAGGCCCGGGCGCGCGATCAACCGCGCGCGGTCCCGCCCGCCCTTCGGGCCGGACGATTTTTCCGTCGCCGTCGCAATGAGAACGCCGGCCCTCGTTACTCCACCGCCGAACCATGACCTTGGCGACGACGATCGGGCGGAGCTCGGACGGGCAGCGACCTCGTGACCTCCGGACCGCGGACGATCGGGCCTGGCCCGTCGCCGCGCGGCTCGCCCGGCTGCGGGCCGCCGCGGGCCGCCGGTGCGATGTCACGGTGCTCGGCGCCGGTATGGCCGGCCTCGTCGCCGCCTGCGAGCTCGAGCGCCTCGGCCACCGCGTCCGCGTGCTCGAGGCCAGCGATCGCGTCGGCGGCCGCGTGTGGACCTGGCGGTCCGGCGCGGGCGACGGCGCCGCGCACGGCGAGCTCGGGGCGATGCGGATCCCCGCCGAGCACGCCCACACCCTGCACTACGTCCGCGAGCTCGGCCTCGGCGCGGCGCTGCGGCCGTTCCGCTCGATCGTCGCCGGCGACGGCTGGCTGCGCCGCGGCGATCGCAGCGCGCCGTGGTCCGAGGCCGAGTCGCAGATCTTCCCGCTCTACCAGCTCGGCGCCCGCGCCCGCGGCCCGCTGCGGCCGCTGACCCTGCGGTTCGCCGGTCGCCTGAAGACGATGCTCGACGCCGTCGGCCCGCGCGAGCTCCGGGAGCGCTTCGACGGCGAGCTCGCGGAGCTCCTGCCCGTCCTCGACGACCTCGATCTCGCGCCGCTGCTCGACCCGGCGCGCCCGCGCGTCGACCTCGCCGGCCTGCGGCGCACGTACCCCGAGCTGCGCCGCCGCTGGAGCCCCGCGATCGACCACTTCCTCGCCGACGTCGCGCTCGAGACCCAGGACGCCCTGTTCACGCTCGACGGCGGCATGGATCGCCTGCCCGAGGCCCTCGCCGCCCGCCTCGCCGCCGCGCCGATCACCGGCGCCCCCGCGCTCGCGCTCGCGTCGCGGCCCGACGGCGCCGTCGTGCACGCGCGGCGCCGCGGCGAGCTCCACACCCTGCAGAGCGACTGGATCGTCTGCACGATCCCCTTCTCCGTCCTGCGCCGCCTCGACCTGACCGGCCTCGCCGACCGCACGCGCCGGGCGATCGCCGGCGCCCGCTACTGCCCGGCGATGAAGGTCCTGCTGGGCTGCCGCGAGCGCTTCTGGGAGCGCGGCAGCCGGCCGCTGCGCGGCGGCGCCAGCCTGCTCGACGGCCCGACCCGCCAGCTCTACTACCCCGCGCCGGACCCCCGACGCGCCGCCGGCGTGCTGCTCGCCAGCTACACGATCGGCGCCGACGCGCGCGCCCTCGCCGAGCTGCCCCCCGAGGTCCGCCTCGCCCGCGTCGTCCAGGACGTCGGCGCACTTCACCCCGAGCTCGTCGCGCCCGGCATGATCACCGACGCGACCGCGATCGACTGGCAGGCTCACCCGTGGGCCGCCGGCGGCTGCAGCGTCCCGTGGGAGCCCGCGGACGGCCGCCCCGTCGAGCTCGACCTGCGCGGCCTCCCGCCCGACGGACGGATCGTCTTCGCCGGCGAGCACTGCTCGGACCACCCGGCGTGGATCGAGGGCGCCGTGACCTCGGCGCTCGCCGCCGTCGAGACGATCCAGGCCGGGGGGTTGCGCGCATGAGCGTCCTCGATCTCCCGCGGATCCACTTCCGCGGCGTCGCCCGGATCCACGCCCCGACCGGCGATCGCAACGCGCTCCCGATCTTCGACCTCTCGACCCACCGCGTCTACCGCGACGGCCGCCCGGTCCCCGTCGGCGCGCCCGCGCGCGACTTCCAGGCCCACCTGCGCCGCGCCCTCCCGTGCGACCTCCGCGGCGCCGACGATCCGGACGGCCCGTACTCCCGCGCCGCCGGCTGGGACCTCGGCGGCAACGGCCACTTCTCGTGGGACGCCCGGATCACCGCCGTCCAGCTCGCCCCCGGCGAGCGCCTCGGCGACGACCCGCTGATCGGCCGCGCGATCGACCTCTGGGGTCATCACAACCCGTACCTCGGCACCACCTTCAACCGCGCCCGGATCGTCCGCGGCGACCCGACCTCGCCGTGGACGACGCAGATCCTCGCCGGCCGCCTGACGCTCGGGCGCAGCGGCGCCTCGGTCGACGTCGGCAACCTGTTCACCGGCGCGATCGAGGGCGCCGCCCCGGCCCGCTTCCTGCGCCGCGATCACCTGCGCGACCTCCCGCCGCACTGGCTCGGGGACGAGCGCGCGACCGCGGCGCTGCACCAATTCGTGATCGCCCGCGACGCCCTCGAGTTCCTGCCCGGCGCCGACGTCTCGCCCGGCCTGCGCGCCCTCGCCGGGGCCCTCCGCGGCGCCGACGTCGACGGCCTCGTCGTGCGCTTCAGCCTGTCCAATCTGTGCGCCGGCGACGTCCCCGACGCGCCCGGCTTCGCCGACGTGTCCGGCACGATCGCCGTCCACCGCGCGCACGAGCTGCGCAGCTTCCCGGCCGGGCGCCTGCTCGTCCCCGTCGCTGGCGCCGGCGAGCGCCTCGGCCCGATCGTCGTCCACGCGTTCGCCGACCGGATCTCGCTCGACCTCCCGATCGCCGTCCCGCGCCGCGGCCGCGCGGCCGTCCCCGGCGCGCCGACCTGCGCCGCGGGCCCGCCGCTCGACCTCGGCCGGCTCGACCTCCGCCTCGCCGGCGGCGAGCTCGTCGCCACGATCCCGCGCGCCCTCTATGCGGACGCCGACGCGACCGCCGGCGTGCTCGATCTCCCCGTCTCCGACCGCGCGCTGCTCGCCCGGCTCGCCGACGCCCCGCTCGAGCTCCACGCCGCGGCGCACCCCGGCCGCCCGCTCCTGCGCGAGCAGGAGCTCGTGCTCGCCACCGACGATACCAACCTGGTCCTCGAGCCAGGTGGGCCCGCCGCGCCCGTCACCGTCCGCAGCTTCTGGCGCGGCCGCCCCGCGCCGGCCGCCGGCGTCCGCCTGCGCGCCGTCTACAACCCCCACGCCGTCCCCGGCTGGCGCCACGACGCGCCCGATCCGGACCGCTACCGCTACCCGCGCGCCGACGAGGTCGCCCTCGTCGCCGTGCCGACCGCGCCGCAGTCCACCGGGCCCGACGGACGCGCCGCGCTCACGATCGCCGCCCTGCGCCCCGGCGCCGGCCGTATCGTGCTGATCGCCGAATCGCCGCACCCCACGCCGCCGCACTCCCCTGGCGACGACCCGTTCCGCAGCTACGACCGCGACGACCGCCTCGGCCTGTGGGGCCACGCCGGCTGCCTGTACGTCCGCGTCCTCCCGGACGACGGCGACCTCGCCGCGATCCCGGACGAGGCCGTCGACTTCCCGCTGCTCTACCGGGCCGTCTTCCACCATTACGAGCTCCTCTATCCGTTCATGGCCGAGGAGGTGTTCAGCCTCGCCGATCGCTGCAAGGTCGAGACCTACGCGCGGCTCGTCTGGCAGATGGCCGACCCGCGCAACGCCGACAGGACGTATTACATGCCGCCGACGCGCGACCTCTCGCGCGCGCGCACCCGCCTGTTCCGCGCCTACCTGCGCAACGTCGAGGCGAGCGCGCCGGTCGCCGCGCCGGTCGCCGCCGCCCGGCCCGGCCTGACCTCGCGCGCCGCGCTGATCGAGGCGGTGCGCGACGCCGTGGCGATCGAGCAGCGGATCATGCTGCAATACATGTTCGCCGCCTACTCGATCCCCAACTACGAGCACGGCCGGCGGCTCGTCGCCTGCGGGCGGTGGACCGCGGCCGAGCTGCGGCTCGCCTGCGGCGACGGCGAGGAGGCGCACGAGCAGGGCCTCCGCGGCGCGCTGCTGGCGATCGCGCACGAGGAGATGATCCACTTCCTCCTGTGCAACAACCTCTTGCGCGCCCTCGGCGAGCCGTTCTACACCCCCGCGCCGGCCGCTCCGCACGGCCCGCGCCTCGCCGCGCTGCCCGGCGCGCTCGCGCCGATGTCGCGGGCCCAGCTCCACACCTTCATCGCCCTCGAGTCGCCCGCCGCCGACGACGCCTCGATCTCCGGGCTCTACCGCCAGATCCGCGCCGCGCTGGTCGCCAGGCCCGGGCTGATCGTCGCCGCGATGGGCCGCGGCGGCGGCGAGCACCACCTGTTCCTGAGCGACGCGCACGACCGCCGCCACCCCGACTATCAGCTCGAGATCGACGATCTCGGGAGCGCCCTGTTCGCGCTCGACTTCATCACCGGCCAGGGCGAGGGCGCCCCGGCCGGCGACCCGCTCGCCGTCGATTCGCACCACCAGCGGCTGCGCCGGATCGCCGCCGACCTCGCCCGTCACGACGCCGAGGCCCCGCCCGCCGCGCCGCTGTGGGAGCCGGCCCATCCGGCGCTGCGCGACCCGACGCGCCGCGATCGCCCGGGCGCCAACCTCGTCACCGACCCGCTCGCCCGCGAGGTGATGGCGATCGTCGACGAGACCTACGCCGTCATGCTGGGCGCGATGGCGCTGCACTTCCACGCGAGCCCCGGCGCCAGCCTGCGCCGGTCGCGGTGGATGAACGCCGCGATCGACCTGATGACCGGCGTGCTGCGCCCGCTGTCGATCCTGCTGATGTGCCTCCCGTCGGGCGTCGCCGGCCGGACCGCCGGCCCCGGCTTCGAGCTCGACGCCGTCCCGCCGCCCGCGCCGACGACCCGCGCGGCGCTCGAGCAGCTCGCCGCCCGCCTCGAGCAGCTCGCCGCCCGCGCGCGCGCCTGTCCCCCCGTCCCGGCGGCCGCGCACCAGATGCTCGCGTTCCACGCCGCGACCTTCGCCCGCATGGCCGAAGAGACAGCCTGATCCTCTCGCCCGAGCACGCGCATGACCGGACCGCTCCTCCCCCCGCGCTGGCGATCCAGCTACGTCTCCTACTGGCACCCGATGCTGCCCGGCGACCGGATCACCAGCGGTCACGTGTGGTTCGACTACGAGCGCGGCGCCTGCCGGATCGACGGCATGTTCAATCCGTGGGACGAGGCCGCCGCGGGGCACCTGCTGTGGATCTCCGAGATCCACTGGTTCGCCCGCGGCGTCATGCACCGCCGGCAGGTCACGTACACCCGCGAGGGCGACGGCTTCGTCGCGCGCGCGCTGCCCCCGGTCGAGTCGCCGTCGCCGGGCCCGCCGCTGCCGCGCGACGCCGTCGCCGCCCCGGACGCCCGCCCCGGCGACGCGCTCGAATTGCTCGGCCGCCTCGCCCGCCCGTGGACGCACGCGCTGCACGGCCGCGCCCTGACCCTCTCGCTGTGCACGCGCACCGGCCTGCCGCTGCGCATGTGCACCGAGAAGCAGCCCGGCCACCGGTCGATCCGCGACTTCCCGACGGTCACCGACGACCCGATCGATCCGGCGATCTTCGACCCCGCCGCGCCCGATCCGCGCCCGGACCGGTGACGCCGCGAGCGCGCCCGGACGCGGGCCGCGAGCGGCGCGAGGAGGCCGGCGCGCGGCGTCGTGCGGACGCGGCGCTGCTGCTGCCGTGGGCGCTCCATGTCGCGGCGGGCGCGCGCGCAGGGGATCAGGGCTCGAGGACGAGGCCCTGATCGTCGCAGCGCCAGCGCAGCGCGGGGTGGTCGGCGAGCAGCGCGGGGGCGTGGCGCTGGCAGAGGGCGCGCGGGGTGGTCTCGGGCAGGACGAGGCGCGGCGTGGCGGCGGCGGGCGGCGGGGGCAGGCCGGCGAGCTGGAATTGTGGGGAGGCGAGCAGGGCGCCGGCGAATCGTCGCAGGGCGGCCTCGAGGTCGGGTGCGGGGTGATCGGCGGCGCGGGCGGCCAGCGGGAGGGCCAGCAACGGTTCGATCGCGGGCCGCTCGGCGGGGAGGATCGCGGTCTCCTGGATCAGGCGGTCCTGCAGGGCGATCGCCAGGTCCTCGACGGTGGCGGCGGGGTCGGCCCTGGCGAGGGCGACGAGGCGGGCGATGACGTCGCCCGCGGGGTCGGCGACGAGCGGGGCGTCGCCCTGCCAGCCGGGGTCGACGCCGGGGCCGAGGGCCTGCTCCCAGGCGAGCGCGCCGACGAGGTCGACGCCGCGGTGGCCGGGCTCGCTCTCGTCGAGGAAGACGCCGAGGGCGCGGACGAGCGGCTCGTCCTCCCAGCCGTACGGGACGGGCACGTGCCGCTTGAGGCGCCAGCCGAGCGCCTCGGCGGCGCCGTCGAGGAGCCGCCACGGGTCCTCGCGCCGCAGGCCGTCGCCGGCGGTGTTGACATTCACGAATGGGTCGAGGATCGGCGCGAGGTCGCCGGCGCAGGCGGCCGGCTCGGCGAGGTCGAGCGCGGGGTGGGTGGCGACGGCGACGAGCAGGGCGCGCAGCGAGAATTGCCGATCGACGAATTCGCCGGCGAGGTCGGCGAGGATCGTCCGCTGCCACTCGTTGCGCGGCTGGCCGTGGGCGAGCGTCAGCGGGCGGCCGCTCGCCTCGGCCCAGACGGCGTCGGCGAGGTGCAGCGCGACCATCGCCGCGAGCGCGGCGGCGGGGTCGTCGGCGGCGTCGAGGCCGCGCTCGCGCAGGAGGTCGAAGCCGGCGCGCAGGCGCGCCTCGAGGTCGAGGGCGTGGGCGCCGGGGGGCAGCGGGCCGGCGAGGTGGCCGGCGACGCCGAGCGGGTCGCCGGCGCGCGCCGGGTCGAAGCCGCCGCACGCGTCGAGGCCCCACGGGCGCAGCGGGCCGTCGATGAAGCCGTCGACGCGGAACGCGGCGTAGGCGCGGTCCTCGGCGAGCTCGGCGGCTGGCCCGAAGACCCTGGCCTCGAGGTCCGGTTTCACGGGCCAGGTTCGGTCGAGCCGCGGGTCGTCGCTGTCGGTCGGGGTGGCGCCGCCGCCGTCGTGGCAGGCGAGGCACTCGAGGCGGCGGCCGAGGTAGCCGGCCTCGAAGCTGCGGCCGAGGAAGAGCCGGCGCGAGCGCTCGAGGTCGGCGGGGTCGACGTTGTTGCCGCCGACCGGGCGGACCTGGCGGGTCAGCAGGTGGGCGCGCAGCACGGGGGTGAGGTCGTCGAGGCGCAGGCTGCTGTCGAGCAGGTCGGCAAGGGTCGCGGGGGACAGGTCCGCGGGGACAGGTGCGGTCGGGTCGTGGTCGCGGACGTGGCGGGCGAGGCGGTCGTCGTCGGCGGCCGGGCCGGGCTGGCTGGTGCAGCCGTGGAAGGCGGTGCCGCCGAGCCGCGGGACGCGGAGGTGGTCGAACAGGAAGGTGCGCCAGCGGGCGATCCAGCGCTCGCCGGAGGCGAGGCCGCGGGCGAGGACGGCGCGGCCGGGCAGGCCGGCGGCGTCGAGCGTGGCGATCGTGTCGGCGAGGAAGGCGAGCTCGCGGACGCCGTACGGGCGGCGGCCCTCGAGCAGGCGCAGGGCCCGAAAGGCGAACGCCTCGTCGCTGCCGGGGCAGGGCGAGCGCAGCTCGAGCGGCGCGACGAGGGTCGGGGCGAGCGGGTCGTCGGCGCAGGCGGCGAGGGCGAGCGCGACGGCGAGGCCGCGGGCGCGGGTCGGTCGTGCGGCCGGTCCGGCGCGGTGGTCCGTGCGAGGAGGGTTCCGGGGACATGGCCCCGGGGACATGGCGGGTGCGGGGGTGCGCGCGCCGTCGCCGGGGCCGAGGGGCCGGTCCGTCGCGGCGACGCGCGGGGTAGTCCGCTGGCCTGGGGGACATGTCCTCGAGGTCCGGTCGGTCACGGGGCGACTCCGAGCAGGTGGGCGCGCAGGCGGGCGAGGGCGGCGCGGGGGTCGGCGGCGCCGCGGACGGCGCTGGCGTCGAAGCTGGCGCGGTCGAACGGGTAGACGCCGAGGGCGACGAGCAGGGCCATCCGCAATTCGGCGGGGGTCGCCCAGTCGCTCGCGGCGCCGGTGGCCGGGTCGATCGCGCCGGCGACCGCGGGGGCGTCGATCGGGCCGCCGATCAGGACGGCGACGTAGCCGGCGGGCCAGTGGCCGAGGCCCTCGCGGTGATCCTCGCGCTGCGGGGTGCGGCCGAATTCGGTGGTGATGGCGACCAGCGTGTCGTCGAGGTCGAGCTTGTCGGGGTCGGCCTCGCCGGGGGCGTTGATCGCGGCGGCGAGCTGGCGCAGGGTGTGGGTGTAATTGACGGGGGCCCAGCGCAGGTGATCGCGGTGGGTGTCGTGGCCGCCGTCGAGGGTCGGGCGCAGGCCGGCGTCGACCCACAGGGCGTACTGGAAGGGGTCGGGGCGGGTGAGCAGGTGGGTGGCGACGCGCAGGCCGAGGGCGGGGGTCGAGAGGTTGGACTCGCCGCAGGCCTCGCCGCTGCCGAGGGCGAACACGGACGGCGGGAACAGCCCGGCGAGCTCGGGGGCGCGGCGGCGCGCGGCGTCGACGGCCTGCCAGGCGACGAACTCGGGGGCGCGCAGCGGGGCGCCTGTCCGATCGCGCAGGCGGGCCCGCGTGCGCTCGGCGAGCGCGGCGACGACGGCGTCGTGGGCGTCGCGGCGATCGGCGGTGGCGGGGCGCGCGAGCAATTGCAGGAGCTGGGCGGCGCGATCGAGCGAGAGCTCGAGCGGGCGCGCGGCGGCCGGGTGGAGGCCGACGGACAGGGCGCTCTGCACGTTGTCGAGGCGCGAGAGGCTGCCGGGGTGGACGACGACGGTCCGCGGATCGACCCGGCCGTCGCGCTCGCGGAGGTGGCGCTCGACGGCGGCGCCGGTGCCGGCGAGCGCGGGCTGGCCGAGGCGCGCGCCGGTCAGCGCGAGCGGGACGGCGGTCGAGTGGGGGAACTGATCGTGGCGCAGGACGACGACGCGGGTGCGCGCGAGCAGGTCGGGGCGATCCCACAGCGGCGCGGCCCACGGGCCGAGGTGGACGAGCGCGCCGGCGGCGTCCTCGGCGAAGGGGCGGGCGAGTTCGGAGGGGAGGCCGCAGGCGGCGAGGCGGGCGGCGAGGGCGGCCTCGCCGAAGGCGTACAGGTAGCGCGATCGTCCGAGGCCCCATTCGGGGACGCAATAGAAGGTGTCCCACGGGCACAGGCCGCCGTAGGCGTAGAGCTCGAGCACGCGCGCGGCGGTGCGCTCCGGGGGGAGGGCGAGGTCGGCATGTTCTTCGGGCCAGGTGCCCCAGGCGGCGCGGGCGCGACGGACGGCCGGGAGGCCGAGGGCGAGGCCGGCGGCGCCGGCGAGCAGGTGGCGGCGGCGCAGCATGAGCGTCACTGCGGGAGGCCGCACAGGCCGACGTTCTTGAACGGCTCGGGGGCCATGCCGGGCTCGTACCAGGGGAGGCACTCGAGATCCGGGCCCGGGCAGACCGGGGCGGTGAGGTCGCACAGGGGGAGGCAGCAGCCGAGCATGCTCGGGTCGCACTCGGCGGCGAGCGCCGGGTCGACGCAGAGGAGGCCGGCGTCGCAGGCGTTGGCGTACTCGCACGGGTCGAAGGCCTGGCCCTCGTCGCCGCTGGCGTCGAGGACGCAGAGGAAGCCGTCGCCCTGCGGCTCTGCGATGCAGAGGTCGCCGTTCGGGCAGTCCTGGGCGAGCGGGTCGCAGCTGGGGAGGCAGAGGCCCATCGCGCAGTCCTGGCACCAGGTGCAGGACGCCCACGCGTCGGCGCAGGTGAACTCGGCGGGAGGGTTGCCGCCGCACAGGCCGATGCAGGTCCCGACGCCGGTGTCCGCGTCGACGTCCCAGCAGACGAGGGCGGGGCCGCAGTCGTCGAAGCCGCTGAGCCAGCCGCCCATCAGGACCTGGCACGGCTCGTACAGGCCCTTCGGGCGGTCGACGACGTCGACGCAGTGGGTGTTCCAAAACTCGTCCTCGAAGGTGCACTTCTGGCCCTCGGGACAGTCCTGGAGCGGCTGAATGAAGCCGTCGCAGTCGTGGTCGCCGGGGGTGGCGGTGGTGCTGTCGTCACAGATGAAGCCGCAGTCGGTCATGTCGGGCTCGCTCGTGTCGACGGGCAGGGTGGTCGCGCCGGTCGTGGTGCTCGTGGTCGTCGGCGCGGCGGTGGTGGTCGGCGCGAGGTCGTCGGTGGTGGCGGCGTCGGTGGTGGCGGCGTCGGTGGTGGCGTCGCCGTCGGTCGCGCCGTCCCAGGGGAGGGGGCGGGCGGTGCAGGCGAGGGCCGCGGCGAGGGCGAGCGGGAGGGCGGAGCGGCGCATGTCGGGATCCTCGAGGGGTGCAGGGGCGAGGGAATCACTGCGGGAGGCCGCAGACGCCGAGGTTCTGCAGGTCGGGCGGGCCCATGCCCGGCTCGAACCAGGGGAGGCAGGTCTGACCCTGGCCGGGGCAATCGGCGGCGGTGAGGTCGCAGAAGGGGAGGCAGCAGCCGCTGATCGTCGGGTCGCACTCGCTGGCGAGCTCGGAGCCGGCGCACATCAGGCCGGGGTCGCAGGCGTTGACGAATTCGCAGGGGTCGAAGACCTGGCCGGCGTCGCCGCTGGCGTCGACGACGCAGAAGAAGGTGTCGTCGTAGCTGCTGGGGATGCAGACCTCGTCGGCCGGGCAGTCGGGGGCGAGCGGGTCGCAGCCGGGCAGGCAGACGCTCGGGTTGCACTCCTGGCAGATGACGCAGGTGGCGTTCGGATCGGCGCAGCCGGGAGACTCCGGCGGGCCGAGGCAGAAGCCGACGCACGCGCCGACGCCGGTGTCGGGGTCGATGTCCCAGCAGACGAGGCCGGGGCCGCAGTCGTCGAAGCCGCTGAGCTCGTTGCCCATCAGCACCTGGCACGGCTCGTAGAGGCCCTTCGGCGCGGGGACGACGTCGACGCAGTGGGTGTGGCCGAACTCGCCGTCGAAGGTGCACTTCTGGCCTTCGGGACAGTCCTGCTCGGGCTGCTGCCAGGGGTCGCACTGCAGGGCCGGCGGGTCGGTGGTGTCGCCGCAGACGAAGTTGCAGCCGGAGCTCGAGGTGTCGCCGGGGGTCGGCGGGGCGTCGGTGGTGCCGGAGGTGGTCGAGGCGCCGGTGGTCGGCGCGCCGGTCGAGGGCTCGGCGGTGCCGGTCGCGGGCTCGGCGGTGCCGGTCGAGGTCGCGTCCGTGGCGGTGTCGCCGGCGAACTGGATCACGCAGGCGAGCGGGAGCAGGAGGAACAGCGCGGGCGTCCGCGTGGCGAGTCGCTTCGAAGCGGGGACCTCGCGGGGGGCGGTATCGCGCGGGTCCTGCATGGCGCTGGGTGCGCGGGCCCGACGGATGGCACCCGCCAGGGTAGGTTTGTAGAGTTTTGAAGCGAACACAGCTGATCAATCTATCCCGGTCGAGCGGCGGTGACAAGCTGTGAAAACGAATTTTGCACCCGGATGAGGCGGAATGTTGGTTTTCCCGGCGCGGATATGCGCGGCGGTGCGCCTGAGCCTGCGCGGGAAATCGCCCGAACAGGGAGGCGGGGCCCGGGAGGTCTCGCGGGGGCGGACGAGGGGCGTCCGCACGCTGATGACACTCGCCTGACGCGACGCACTCTCCCTCGCCCGGCGACAAGCGGGGCCGGCGATGACCTTCGCAGGGCGGACGAGGGGGCGGCGCGGTGGGACGCAGCGGGGGGCTCCGCGCCTGACGCGCAGACGGCGAGCCAACCCCCGGACGCGCGCCAACCTTCATCGCCGTCGAGCATCTGGCGTGGAAGGACCCGCGTCGCGAGGGACCCGCCGCGCCGCCCCCTCGTCTGCCCTCTCGAGACCTCCCGGGCCCCGCGTCTCCGGACGCGCGTTTCCTTGCGCAGGCTCCCAGGGCGCACCCGTCCGTCGGCGCGCGGCCGGGCGCCGACGGATCGGCGAACACGCCGTCGCCGATCGCGTCAGCTCGGCGGCGGCACCGGCATCGCGTCGCCGGGGATCGGGAGCTCGACGTCGCCGTAGACGCCCTTGTCCTGGTCGACGACCTGGTGGTCGAGGTCGATGATCGTGCTGGTCTCGATCCCGCCGCCGCCGTACGGGGTGCCCTGCAGGCCGTACACGACCTCGGGGGTGTAGAAGTCGAGCGCGTCGCCGGTCATCCACACGTAGCCGTTGGGGTCGAAGTCGTGGTCGACGCCGCCGGCGGCGCTGTAGGGGAGGAGCTCGCCGACGACGTAGGTGGTGCCCTGCGAGACCCAGCTGCCGTTCTGGAAGTCGTACTCGAAGGTGGTGCTCTGGTGCGCCGACGTGACGTTGTCGTTGAGCATGGTCCGCTGCGCGACCAGCATCCAGCCGGTCTGGGCGAAGCTGATGTCGGACACGGGGGTCGAGCTCGAGCCGTTGACGACCGGCAGCGAGAACTCGAGCTTGGCGGTGGCGGGGTCGGGCACGCCGCCCTCGTCGGCGTAGGCGACCGACCAGACCTCGTTCTCGCGGGCCGGGTTGGTCGCCATCAGGTGCTCGACCCAGACGCTGTAGTAGAGGCGGCCGGCGTGCGACTGGACGGCCCACGGGCGCTCGCCGAGCGGCGCGAATTGACCGTTGGGCTCGCCCGGGTTGTTCGGCGGGCCGAGGGTGACGTCGCCGGTCGCGTGGTGGTAGGTGCTGACGACCTGGCCGTTCATGTCGAGCTGGTAGATCCGGCCGTCCTCGAAGTTGCTGACGTAGATCGTCTGGCTGACGCAGTCGTAGTTGAGGTTGCCCATCGCCGGGCCGTTGTTCGGCAGGACGGCGAAGGTCGAGATCTCGCCGGTCAAGCCGTCGATCCGCTTGATCGTCGCCGGGCTCGGGTTGGCCCCGTAGGCGGTCGTCGGCGCGACGTAGATGTTGCCGTCGGAGTCGAGCGTCAGCCCGAAGATCCTGCCGAGGTTGTCGAGGGTCCAGCTCGGGTGGTGGTAGAGCGGCGCGTAGTGGTTCTTGTTCGGCGGCGGCGGGGAGCCCGAGATGTCGACGATCGTCAGCGAGAAGTTGTTGGGCGGCGGATCGTAATTGGTGTGGGTGACGATCGCGACGGTCTTGTCGAGGAAGGGGGCGTACGCCGGGTCCTGGAAGGCCGGGAAGCCGCCGGCCGCGCCGTAGGTCTCGGACGGCCGACACGAGCCGGGGCCGCCCTGCTGGCCGCCGATGTCCGTGCCCTGCTCGCCGAGGTCGAACTTGAAGCCGCCGCCGCTCGACGCGTCGCCCGTGCTCGACGCGCTGTCGCTCGCGCCCGAGGCCCCGCTCGTGGTCGGCTGCGAGGTGTTCGAGTCGCTCGCGCTGCCGCTGCTGCCGTTGCCGCTGCTGCCGCTGCTGCTGGCGCTGTCGCCGACGCTGCTGTTCGTGGTCGTTCCGCTCGCGCTGAGGCCGGTGCCCGAGCCCGAGCCGGCGTCGCCGCAGGCGACGAGCGCCGCGGCGAGGGAGGAGAGGACGAGGGGCGACAGGACACGCAAAGCAGAGCCAGGGGAGTCGAGCATCGGCGGATACTAACACGCCGCGCGCAGGCCCCCCAGGGTCGCGCCCGCGGAGCGACGGGGGCTCGTGAGGTGGCCCGAGGTCGCGGGGCAGGGGCATACGCCCGGCCCTCGCGGGCTCGTGGGTGGACGCGAGGCGCCGGGCGCGAAGGCGAGCGTCCGCGGACGGATGGCTCAGTCGAGGGGATCGGCGGGCGGGCACATCGCGGTCAGGGACTCGAGGGTCTGGCAGTGACACTCGCAGCTCTCGCGGACGTAGCACGGGTCGACGCCGACGGTCAGCGCCTCGCAGTCGCACTCCGGGCGCGGCGCCAGGGAGCGCAGCGCCTGCTCGTCGCGCTCGCTGCAGCGGGCGCACGGCGAGCAGTCGTCCGGGCACGCGCCTGGCTCGAAGGACATGCCGTTATACCACGGTTCGACGGCGTAGAGGCTCCAGTCCTCCTCGCCGACGCGATAGTGACAGCGGGCCTCGGCGGCCTCCGGCGGCTGCGCGAGGCAGCAGCGCGAGCAATTCGGCTCGTCGGGGGCCCGGCAGCCGACCAGCGCGGCCGGATCGACGACGAGGGGCTCGCCCGCGAGGAGGAGGCCGAGCGCGCCGGCGAGGAGGTGGGCGGCGGTGACGATTGCCATGAGACGACTTCCCTTCCCGGACGACGGGCGCGCCCGCGCGTCGCAGCGCAAGCATGCGACGCGGCCCGGGTCCGTCAAGCGAGCTCTCGGGCGCGCCGGGGCGGGCGCGGCGGCCGCTCACGCGTCGTCCGGGTCGGGCGCCCGCATCACCTGATTCCGGCCGGCGCGCTTGGCGGCGTACAGCGCGGCGTCGGCCCGGGTCAGCGCGTCGAGCAGGCTCTCGCGGCCGGTCCGGACGCGGGCGACGCCGACGCTGACGGTGAGGCGGAGCGGGCCCGCGGAGGTGTCGACGGGGAGGCCGGCGATCGCCTCGCGCAGGCGCTCGCCGACGACCTGGGCGGCGGCCACGGCGTCGGTCTCGGGCAGCACCATCGCGAACTCCTCGCCGCCGTAGCGGCCGGCGATGTCGCTGCGGCGCAGCGCGGCGAGCATGCGCCGGGCGGTCGCCGCGAGCACCTGGTCGCCGACCGAATGGCCGTAGTTGTCGTTGACCGCCTTGAAGTGATCGATGTCGAGCATCAGCACGCTGATCGGGTGGCGGTAGCGGCGGGCCCGCTCGATCTCGTCCTCGCCGAGCTTGAAGAACTGGCGGCGGTTGTGCAGGCCGGTCAGCGCGTCGGTGGTCGCCATCTGCTGGACCTCCGCGAGCAGGCGCTGCTGCGCGGCCTGGCTCTCGAACTCGCGGCGCTCGAGGCGGCGGCGGTGGTGCTGCGAGGCGACGGTGACGACCATCGTGCTCAGCAGGAAGAACTGGTTGGTCAGCACCGCCGGGACGTCGCGGATCGTCAGCAGCCCGAGCAGCAGCGGGCCCATGTAGAACAGGTAGATCCCGAGCACGAACCGCACGGCCGTGCCCGTCCGCCACGAGAACAGCAGGCCGACGCACAGCACCAGCAGGTTGATCCCGGCGTAGTACGGCGACTCGTAGCCCTCGTGGAGGAAGCACATCAGGGCGATCGACCACGCGACCAGCAGCGAGAAGCCGACCGAGAGCGGGCCGACGTGGCGCGCCAGCCACTCGGGGCGCCAGGCGCGGGCGAGCAGCAGCGCGGCGCCGCACAGCGTGCAGAGCAGGCGGATCCACAGCGTGACCCACACGGCGTCCGGGATCACGAACCAGTCGAGCGCCCAGAACGACGGGACCATCACCACGCCGAGGGCGCACTCGAGCCGCAGCGCGTCGAGGTTGCGCAGCGCGAGGTTCGCCTCGAACGCGCGCTCGTCCGGCGGCGGGGTCCGCGGGGCGGGGCTCGCCGCGCGAGCGTCCGGCGAGGTGCCCGCGGTCATCACGGCTTGCGCAGCAGCAGGAAGTCGTAGGCGCCGGCGTCCTCGCGGCGGAGCTCGATCGCCGCCGGCGCGGCCGCGGCGGCCAGCCGGCGCAGCGCGGCCTCGTCGCGGTAGAGCAGGGTCCAGTCGAGCACGAACTCGCCGAGCCAGAAGTGGTCGTTGGGCGCGAGCGCGTTGCCGATCGCCAGCAGGCCGCCCGGGCGGAGCCGCTCGAACAGGCTGCGGAGCAGCGCGGCGGCGCGCCGCTCGGGCAGGTAGTCGAACAGGCCGACGCAGTAGATCATGTCCTCGGGCTCGCCGGTGATCGCGCCGGGATCCTTGATGATCTGCTCGAACGACAGGTAGAGGCACTGGACCGAGCACGCGCCGCCGCGGGCCGCGATCCCGCGGACGACGTCGCCGTGGGCGACGCTGAGCGCCTTCTCCTCCTGGTCGATCAGCGTCCAGTGGATGCCCGCCGGCGGCTCGGGGTGCTCGGCCAGCAGCTCGACGACCTCGCGGGCGGGGCCGCAGCCGAGGCTCATCGCGCGCAGCGGCGCGCCCTCGGCCCGCCGCCGGGCGTACTCGGCGGCGGTCAGCGCCTTGACCAGCTCCTTGCGCGCGCGCACCCCGGCGGCGAGCGGCTCCTCGCACGCGAGCTTGTGCCACACCCGGTCGAACGCGGTCTCGCCCTCGAACGCGTCCTTGTAGATGTGCTGCATCACCAGGAAGTCGCCCGGGTAGCCGAGCGGCTTGGTGTACGAGCGGCCGATCACCGGCGCGCCGAGCAGCAGCGGCGTCAGCAGCGACTCGGTCAGCGCCTTGGTCGCCGCGAGCGCGGCCCTGTCCTCGAGGACAGGCCTGGCGGCGGCGGCGGCGGCGAGCCGGAGCTCGTGCCAGCGCGGCCGGATCGCCGTGATCGACCGCCGCACCAGCGCGTCGCGGGCCTCGTACGCGGCGGCGTCGTCGTCCGCGAGCCGCGCCTCGTGGTACGACAGCACGCGGCGGTAGAACGCCGCGAACTGGACCGCGCGCAGCAGCACCTCGCGGTAGCCGGCCGGGACCCGGCCGAGGATCCTCTCTGGCCCCTCGGCCAGGTCGCGCCCGAGCGCCTGCTCCTCGTCGAGGCGCTGCATCGCGTGCAGGTCGAGGAAGCCGCCGACGAGCTGCAGGCCGACGCGCCGGCGGCCGTACACCGCCTCCTCGCGGGCGACCCGGGCGCGGCCGCGGAAGGCGCTCGCCTCGTGGACGCGGATGTCGACGTCGATCACGAGGTCGACCGGCCACGCGGGCGCGTCGGCCGGGGCGAGGAACGAGACGCCGCTCATCGCCATGTCGTAGAGCGGGAAGCTCGCGCCGCCGATCACGATCGACGCGGCGTGCTCGCGCACCAGCTCCCGCGCGAGCTGGCGGCGCGCCCGGAACGCGACGGCCCGCCCGAACCCTCCCACCAATTCCTCGTAGCTTCGCACCCCGACCTCCTCCGCGCCCGCCCGATCCCGTGAAGGTACACAGGATGAGCCCCGACTATAGTCGATTGCCGCGCGCGCCGGGCGTGCGCTCGCGTGGGGGATCGCCGGAGAAGTCGCGCGCGAACGAGGCGCGCACGAACAACCCGGGCGACCCTGGCCGCAATGTCGATCGGCGCCTCCCGGCGCGCGCGGACGCGGGGCGTCGCCCTTCGTGGGTCTGCCTGGATCGCGAGGCCGCACCGGCGGACGGCGCCGCGGCCCGGCCCGCGTCCGACGGGCGTGCGCCGTGCGAGGCCGGACGACGCGGCCCGGCGAAGCCGCCCGTTCGTGAGCGCGCGCGTGCGGCCTGCGCAGGGACGCCGGAGATCGAGCGGCGCGCGCAGAGACGCCGGTGACGTCGCGCCCCGGGGAGCCCGCGAGTCCGGCGAGCCGGGCCCGCCCGGCGGGTCCGGGCGCACGGGAGCGCCGCGCCGACGCGGAGATCGTGGCGGCGCGTCCGCGTGCACGCGTTCTCGAGTCGCGGTACGGTCCAGCGGTGACGTCCTATCCTGCGACTGCGAGCGGCGAGTTCCGGCCGCTCACGTGCCGTGAGTGCCGCAACGGGGCCGGCCTCGACTTCGAGTTCACGATGGCGTTCCAGCCGTTCGTCGAGGCGGGCACCGGCGCAGTGTTCGGCTACGAGGCGCTGTGCCGCGGGGTGAACGGCGAGCCGGCGAGCGACGTGCTTGCGCGCGTCAACGAGTCGAACCGCTACCGCTTCGACCAGGCGTGCCGGGTGACGGCGCTCCAGCTGGCGAGCGAGCTCGGGCTGCAAGGGGTGCTGAGCATCAACTTCCTGCCGGGCGCCATCTACCGGCCCGAGACCTGCATCCGCGCGACGCTCGAGTGCGCGAGCGAGCTCGGGTTCCCGCGCGAGCGGCTGATGTTCGAGGTGACGGAGGGCGAGCGCGCGACCGACCACGCGCACCTGCGCGGCATCTTCGCGGAGTACCGCCGGCAAGGCTTCCGTACGGCGATCGACGACTTCGGCGCCGGCTACTCGGGCCTCAACATGCTCGCGGAGTTCCAGCCGGACTTCATCAAGCTCGACATGGAGCTGACGCGCAACATCGACGCCGACCCGGTGCGCCAGGCGATCGTCGGTGGGATCATGCAGACGTGCCGGGCGCTCGCGCTCGAGGTGATCGCCGAGGGCGTCGAGACGGCCGGCGAATACCGGCTCCTCCGCGGATCCGGGGTCCGGCTGTTCCAGGGCTACCTGTTCGCGCGGCCCGGTTTCCGCAGCCTGCCGGCGGTGTCGCCCGCCGGCCAGGCACTGCTGCTCGAGGGGGCGTAGTGCCCGGGTGGGTGGCATCACGGGTTTACGGCGGCGAGACGAGCGCGGTGGAACGACGAGCGGGG
>ERZ1066117.735-NODE-735-length-21644-cov-11.517625_pt1 | contig 21644 bp, 24 predicted proteins | sample MGYA00382764_ERZ1066117 | MGnify/ENA primary metagenome ERZ1066117 (study PRJEB33369, sample SAMEA5778347) | biofilm metagenome | biome: Industrial cooling water; feature: Water cooling tower basin; material: Biofilm | place: United Arab Emirates | collected...
TGGATATTAGCAACGGGTGGCTCAAGTTCACCCCGGTTGCTAATGGGAATGGCACAAACTATGCCAGCTTCAGCTTCCAGGTGCAAGATAATGGCGGTACTGTCAATGGTGGTATTGACCTGGATTCTACACCCAAGGCTCTTACGCTCAATGTCACCCCTGTCAACGATGCGCCACAGGGTACGAGTAAAACGGTCACTACGTTAGAAGACACCCCTTACACCTTCACAGTGGCAGATTTTGGCTTCAGTGACCCTAATGACAGCCCTGGTAATACCTTGCAAGCGGTGAAGATTACAACGCTACCCGACGCAGGTAGTCTGACCAATAATGGGGTAGCCGTCATAGCTGGACAGTTTATCTCGGCAGTGGATATTAGCAACGGGTGGCTCAAGTTCACCCCGGTTGCTAATGGGAATGGCACGAACTATGCCAGCTTCAGCTTCCAAGTGCAAGATAATGGCGGTACTGCCAATGGTGGTATTGACCTGGATTCTACACCCAACACTCTCACGCTGAATGTCACCCCTGTCAACGATGGCCCTTCTATCACTGCTCCGGCTAGTGCGAATGTGTCCAGTGGCAGTGCCATTACGGGTATCAGCATCAGTGATCTAGACATTACCTCAAGTAATGCCAGCACCGCCCGGTTCACCACCAGGCTTTCAGTGACTAGCGGTACCTTGAGCTTCAGCCGTCTAGCCAGTGGCGTCAGTGTCAGCGGCCGAAATACAGGCACCGTAATCCTCAGTGGTACTTTGGCGCAGATTAACAGCACCCTGGCTAACCTCCGCTATAGTAGTGGCAGCTTTACAGGCAATGCCAACCTAACAGTCCGGGTTAATGACAATGGTAATGTCGGCGGTAGCCCTCTGGAAGCAAGCAAGACGATCGCTTTGAGCGTAGCAAGAAATCAGGGGACTTTAGGCAGATCAGCTATCAATGTCAGAGGATCCGTCAACATCAGTGACCGCATTGACCGTTATCAGTTCACCCTGGCTACTGCCACCAGCAACTTCCGGTTAACCCTGAGAGGGCTGCGTGCCAATGCCGATGTCTATATCCTCAACAGCAATGGTAATGTAGTGACTTCCTCAACCAACTCCGGTACTGCCGCCGAAGCGATCAACGGATTGAGTCTAGCCGCAGGCACCTACTACATCGAAGTGCGCCAGGTTAGCGGCAGCACCAACTATAATCTCAGCTTCCGCCGCTAACGATGTAACCGAAGCAGGAGGGCTACTCCTCTGCTTTGGTTTTAGAACCGAACGTAAAACGTTAGCCTGATCCGTCTTCTCGTGGTGGCAGGTATCATCTAAACATTCGGACTCGGGGATATGGGGCCATCATCACTTGCATAGGTGTAGGAGCCTGAGAATCATACCTGTTTGAGCGGAAGTTTAGTTGGCTTTGTCCGCTCAGCCAAACTCTTTAGCCCTCCAGGAGAACTTCCATGCCCGCCCCCGTTACCCCCGCTTCTGTTGAATCGATGCCTGTTTCAGCGGAGAAGGCCCAGGAAATTTCCCTGGAAGCGTTTATCCGGTTTAGTCATGCCCAGATCCAAGCAGGGCGGTACTCCTACGAGCAGACTTTGCAGTTGTTGGATCGAGCGTGGGAGGCGCAAAAGCTACTGTGGCAATTGCGCTACGAGCAGAGTTTGCGTGTTAACTAATCCGCTTGGCAAGACTAATTGCTCAAGGCTTTAGCCCTTGCCCCTACTGCCGTGTCCCAGGAAATCTGTGGTGGGAGATGCTGCTCCAGCCTCTTAGCGGTTGGGAAGTATTCTGGGGCTATGAAGGACAGATCGAAGAGACAGGGGATTGCAAGGCGGAGATGAGAGGACGGGGTTAGATCACCGCAACTGGTGTATCCAGATCACGTTCAGAAGGGGAACAAAGTTCCTACGATCGACTGCAAGCCCCAATATAAAGATTAAGAGAGGACAGAAGTGATGCAGGCTCTACGGCAAGGCGATGTGTTGTTAATTATGAGCGAGATGGGATGCTGTATTTGAAAGTGTTTTCCCCTACTGCCCTATTGACCCATGAGGAACATAACCCCATCTCGATTCCCCAGGGAGATTGGATGGTACGAATTCAGCGCGAGTATGAGCCGCAGGGGTGGCGCTATGTTGCAGATTAACTGTACCAGCGCTGCCCTAGAACTTACCGAGCGCAGATAGATTTAAAACTTGCAAACGTTCCATCTTTTTATCGTCTTACGTCAGTTCTATTCAGCGATGTTCCTGTATGGAAACCAGATATACTCTTGCTCTGGATGGGATGAACGATTGGGTTGAATTGCCTCCGGATAGTCTGCCTTTAGGCAATGCGATGAGTTTAAGCTTCTGGGCTTTTGGCGGCGATTGCTTACCCGTCAGTACCAGTGTGTTCTGTGCTGGAGACATCTTTAGGAATCGACTACTCAATGTTCATTTACCCTTTGAAAATGGTTATGTTTACTTTGATTGTGGCAATCAAGGCACTAGCCATGATGACAGATATTACTTAGCCAACTTCAACCGAATCTACAAGCCTGCCCATCTTGAAGAATATCGAGGCAAATGGTCTCACTGGACATTTACCAAAGATATCACCACGGGAACAATGGAGATTTACCTGAATGGTGAGCTTTGGCATCGTGGAACTGATCGGTTTCTCCCCGTATCCAAACCGTTCTCTGTCAAACTGGGTTGTGATTGCAGAGGTGATGGGTTGTTTTATCATGGCAGGTTGGCGGAGGTACAGCTTTGGGAGTATGCCCGGACTGGAGTCGAAATCCGTCGGGATATGTACCGCAATTTGCAGGGAAATGAACCGGGATTAAGGGCTTACTGGCCGTTGAATGAGGGTACGGGCAATATCGTCTATGACAAAACGCGTGGGGCTAACCACGGCAGAGTTCATGGCGGTACCGAAGCAGATTGGGTCGTGACACAGTTGCCGATTGTTTCTCCTACAGCCCAGCTAGAACAAACGGCAGAGTCAGGGTTGTTATCATTGCAGGAGTTACAAAACCAGGCGTTGCAGTTGTCGCTGGAGGATCGTTGGTATTTAGTCCACGCTTTAATGAGTTCGATTCAGCAGGAAACCCTGCCCTTGGCACAACCTGCTGGGTCAGAAACGATTCCTGAACCACCTGTCACCCACCACCCAATCCCTACTCCTGTAGGTTGGTGGCCCTTGCACGATGAGAATGGCAGATTGACTGATCGCCTGGGTCAGGCGGGTGGGGTGGTTGCTGGCGCAGTACCGCACATTCATCCTCAAAGCGATCGGCTGGAGCCAAAGCGTAGCCTCTATTTCCATCGGGGAAGCTCAGCCACCATCGCCAGTACGCCTGGGCTGAATGTAGGAACCGGAAATTTTTCGATCTGCTTGTGGGCTAAGACAGACGGCCACTCTGGCGTGACTGAAGTTTTGCTCGACAAGCGGGTGGAAAATTCAGGCCCCACGCGGGGCTGGTGCGTCTTTTTGTATAACGGGCAGCTAGGGTTTCAAATCGCCGATGGCAACTGGACGAATTTTGCACTGGTCACTTCGGGGCAGCAAGCTGAAGTCGATGGTAACTGGCATCATCTTGCAATTACGATTGATCGTGCTCAGGAAGCTGGAGGACGGTGGTATGTGGATGGGCGAGAAGTGGGCACCCCGTTTTCTGTGAGGCATCGTTCTGGGTCGTTGAGTAATCAGATACCCCTGACATTGGGGCGGAGATCGGATGCAGCTGGCGGTCTTTTCCAGGGGTATCTGAGTGATATTCGCCTCTACCAACAGGTACTGACAGCTGAAGAGGTCTACCAGGTCTATAGTTCGATCTCGGCCGATGAGCAAGCTGCCCGCATTCTGGTGACTCCCCCTCCTGGGGGCAGGGTTGCGGCAGGCTCGATCGAGAACAGTGAGCCACTACCCTTGCCAGATGGAGTTGCACGGATTGAAACGATTTCTGAGCCACCCGTCACCCACCATTCGATCGCTACTCCTGATTGCGCCATGCTCCCCAACTGCGAAACTTGTCAATTTCACTTACCTCATCGGTATCATCCTGAAATTGAGATTGGCTGTGCAGTCAATCCGCTCTACTGGTCAGAGTGGCGACAGGCACGCTCGACTGGCAACGCATCCTATGACTCAGACAGCCTAATGACCTGTCGCGATTACGAAGCGATCTCCTAACAGGATCAACCGTCTGCCAGCAGTGATCGCTGCGAGCATGACAGGCAAAACTAAGCTTCTACCCTGTCTACGGCAGAAAAGCTGATTGGCATCTGGGACTACCAGGTCAGTGTTGCCCGAAACAGCTATCGCCTGCAAGTTGTTGCCAATGACAATAGCGAATTGGTTGGACGCTACCTCATTCCCGCTGACAACAGCAGTAGGTTTGAAATCCGGGTCTATGAATCATCCAGGCGTGGTAGACCCGTGTTAAGTATTGTCCAGAATCATTATCATTACTCCGGTTCTTCTTATCATGCTGTGTTAACGGGATGGCTGGAACGAGATGATTTGATTACGGGGAACTTTGTCGATATTGATAACAATCGTGGCACCTTCACCCTAATGAAACAGCAATGACAGATCCTGTCACATCTTGCGATAGCTGACCGAAATCCGCCCATGGGATGTGCAACGAGTGATTATCTTAGGAGATTTCCAGAAATGAATTTACCCAGGAGCGTAAATCCGGATTGCGTTCCAGTCTCTTTTCGATTCCTTGCATCTCCATCTTGCTCAGGGAGATTCCCTTTAAGTAGGACTTTGGGTTCAATTGGATAATGGGATAAATCCCTTTTTAAGTCATACTTCCTGCCCATTGCAGCATTGTTTCTGTATCCTTCAATTGAGTCCCATTCTAATGTTGTTCCAATATGCCCCAGCACCGTTCAATGGGATTGTATTTGCTATGATAGGGCGGGTAATAGCCTACATGGATTACTCTCAAATCTGAGAGTTAAAAGCTGCATAAGGCTTGATTTCGGGAATCTTCCAACTGGCGTACCACTGCTTAAGATAGGGGTATAGTTCAGCAACAAATGCTTGGTTGTTCTCTCTAGATGAAGTTGCATTCATCTGATTAACAATTTCCTCTTCCACAGCTTGCAGATTAAATCCAGTCGGCTGTCCTTCTTGCAGGACAACCTTACCATTTACGAAAACTGTATCTACATCTGCGGCACGAGCACGCATCAGTACAACGTGTAGGGGGTTTGCTTCTGGTGCAACCCAAGGAGAAGTAATGCGATCACACTTCACTAACACCAAATCCGCTCTGTAACCCGGAGCAAGTTTACCAATCTTTTGTTGTTGTCTTAAAAGCCTTGCACCACCCGTTGTTGCCATGCGGAAAATGTCTGCAAAGGTTGGAGCAGGCGTATCGATCAGAGGGGTGCGGTGCAATCGTGCTGCTAATCGCATTTCAGCAAACATATCCTCATCATCGCCTAACGTTGTCCCGTCCATTCCCAAACCGACGGTAACACCAGCTTGAAGTAACACATTCAAGGGAGCAATCCCAGCCCGCAGACGCAGATTAGAACTCGGATTATGGCTGATGGATGCTCCTGTTGCTGCCAGAATCTCAATATCTGTCTCAGTGAGCCACACCCCATGTGCCATCGAAAATCGAGGACTGAGAACCCCGAGTTCCTGCAAATGAGCAACCACTGATTTGCCATAAAACCTGGGACCCATGAGTTTTTCATAGAACGATTCCACCACATGAGTTTGAATTCCTGTGTTGAGTGATGCTGCCGCTTCAGCAATTCTGACCATCAAAGCATCACCGACCCATTGTGGACCTGGAGGACCAAACCAGACATCAATATGGGGATGAGCTTGATAGCTGACAACTAGATCACTGATGATTGACAGGTAGTTTTCTGGAGACAGTATTTCCTGAAGTGGGATCAGCGCCTTAGCCTTCTGCCGGAGCGAATCAGGCAGACTGGCTAAAAATGTATCATCCTCAAAATGAACCAAGAAACTGGAGTAGTTGGCACCGGGGGCTAATGCTACCCGTAAGCCAGCCTGCTCGTAAGCATTCAGTCTTCCCTTGAGATTGTCGATACAAGCTTCAGGAGTTCCTGAGATGCTGGCAACATCCAACACTGTTGTGACGCCACTTCTTAATAGAGAAGCTGCACTCCATAGTGTTTTTAAGGTTGGATCTTGTGGTCGTGATGCAGAATTGGCAAACAACCAGAGTTCTAGAAAATCATCATCTATCCCCTGTAAGGAGTTGGGAATTCCATTACTGTGATGATGAGCATTAATCAATCCTGGTAAGATGGCAAACTGTCTGGAGCCGTGTACTTTTGCATCACGGTATTTGGTTTTTAGGGATTCCCAAGAGCCTACTTCGAGAATCGTGTCATCTTGAAATGCGATCGCTCCATCGAATAGTGTATCCTCGTCTGTAAAAATCCAGCGACCACGCACCAGTTGAATTGAAGTCATCGGAGTTGTTTCATCCCTAATTTAGAATTAATCAGTTGTTGAACCAGAAGTGGAATCGCCTCATGTGCCTGCCCGATGGATTGTGCGTGACGGCTATCTTCAAATTCCTGGTACTCAATGCCAATATGATGGAAATCTGTTTCAACATCAATACCAAGAAACGGGGAACAGGTTTTGATGTGTGGCACTAAATGATCCATGCGTTCTCGAATACCACCTGTAGCAAAGCCAAATTCTCCACAAGAGGTCAGAAGCACCAGCGTTTTGCCTTTGAGAATCGGTTCTAGCGGGTAATCTCCTCTAGCCAGATCAAAACTAAAGGTTTTGTCAGCACGGATAACCTGATCGAACCAGGCTTTGAGAGCAGTTGGCATCCCATAGTTGTACATTGGAGTTGCCAGCACGATCACATCGGATTGCTCAAGCTCAGCAATGAGTTCGTTGGATAGGGCAATCTCCAACAATTGAGCGTTGGTTAAACTCTCTGAGGGTGTAGAGATGGCTTTGATCCAGCTTGCAGTAATGGCAGGCGGCGGATTTTTCCCGACATCACGACGAATGACGAGATCGCCAGGTCGATACTTTTGCCATTCTTGAATAAATTGACGGGATAGCTCACGAGTTAGCGATCGCTCAACTCTTGCACTGGCATCAATGTGAAGAAGAGTGGTCATGATTATTGCCTCTAACTGTTTTTACTCAATCGCCAACCTACGCAGTTTCCCTGCATGTGCAGGCAACTACGCAATTTTCAGCAGGATGATGGTGGCAGCCAAAACTTGAGTTGTCTCTTCCAAAACTGAAGCTACATGAGATTTATGATGGCTTATGCATGGAAGAGAATTTTTTCATTTCTCTAATCTGGAGAATAGCAAAGCTTCTGACCAGATTGCAAAATTAATTACCTCAGGCTTATGATGAGAAAAATTCATCTACAAAGCAATGCGATCGCTCCCCCCGTTGAATGCACTCCACGCGTTTGAAGTTGCTGCCAGACATCTCAGTTTTCAACGGGCAGCAGAAGAATTAGATGTGACCCCAACTGCAATTAGCCATCAGGTAAGGGCGTTAGAAGACTATTTAGGCATTCCCTTATTCCGGCGGCGACCGCGTCCCCTGGCACTAACGGAAGCAGGACAATTCCTCTATCCATTGATGCGCGACCAGTTTGATGCTATTGCTGAGGCGATCGGGCGATTGCAACAGAAATCAAGCTCAACTGAGTTAACCGTGAGTGTCATTAATGTCTTTGCTACCAAATGGTTAGTTCCTCGGTTAGCTGAGTTCCAGCGCACTCATCCTGAAATTGATCTACGGCTGCAAACTTCAGATGAGGTTGTGAATTTACAAACTCGCACCGTTGATTTAGCCATTCGCTACGGCAAAGGCACTTATCCAGGTTTAATGGTGTGCAAACTGATGTCTGATGTATTTGTTCCGGTGTGTAATCCGCAATCACTTAAAGGTAAACATCCGCTGAAAGAGCCAGGAGATCTAATTCATCACCCTCTACTCCATTTTGAATGGATGAACTATGGAGCTGAAGCACCTAGCTGGAAAAACTGGTTGGATTTAGCCAATGTGAAACAGGTTGATCCTAATCGAGGGGCAAGATTTAATGATGAAAGTTTAGCGATTCAAGCCGCGATCTCAGGTCAGGGTCTAGCACTGTGTAGCAGTATTCATGTAGCAGACGATGTAGCAATGGGTTTTCTCGTGAAACCATTTGAGGTTACTCTAGATGGCTTTCATTACTCTGCGGTATACCTGCAAAATCATCCCAAAGAACACCTTATTTTAGAGTTCATTGACTGGTTGGTCCAGCAAGCTCTGCTCACTCAACAAATAACGTAAGTTTGTCACTAGCACGAATCCTTTTTCCTACTTAGCCTTTGTTGAAACAACAGCAACGTGATCAGCACAGTTTAAGCGGAGATTTGCATCACCGAAGGAGGCATTGACTAAAGCACAATGGTGGGGACGTTCTAAACCAGGGTACTGATTGGGGCGAAAGTATTGACAGGTTACGCACATTTTGGCAACTGCAATTTGCTCCTGTTCTTGAAGCTTACGAATCATTTTGATTAATCCACGCAAGAAGATTATTTTTTCTTCTTCCGATAATTCATCAACCGTATGCAGTAAGAAGTCAGACCAGGACGATGCTTGTATAGCTGCCTGCTGTCCTTGAGAAGTAAGAGTGATGGCAATTGCTCGCCCATCCTCTAATGAGCGGTTTTTCTGTACTAATCCCTTTTCAACCAGAGCAGCAACCGCATCGCTTGCGGTTGCTGCTGTCACACCTAAATGTTTTGCAACATCTGATAGCCGTACCTGGGGTGTGCTGCTGTCAACTAACAGAGCCAGAATTTGCCCTTGAGTAGGTGTTAATCCCTGCCGCCCGGCATCCTGCCATGCCTGACTTCTTAATGCCAGCCCAATCTTGGCTAACCCAGTCAAAATGCGTTGCTCAATAGAATCGGGTGCGTTGAATGGAGTCTCAGTCACACAAATAATGAAGTACAGAACTCTCCCTCTATGCTAAGGCTTCTAGGGCTATCATTGCGGCTTTAAAGTCTGGTGGACTGGTCAGATTGAGGACGATTTCTCGATGGGTTACGAAACTATCGCGATCGACAACGTAAACTGCCTGTGTCAGCAGCCCCCATTCTTGAATCAATAGTCCCCAGTTACGGGCAAAATCCATATCCCGATAATCTGAAAAGAACGTTATGTTGGAAGTCTGCTCCGTTTGCTGCCATCGGGCCTGAGCGAAGGGCAAATCTGCCGAAATGAGAAAAGCAGCGGTATGCTCCATCCCTTCCAGCCGTTAATGAAATTGTTTGATGATCTCACTAAAAATTGGAATATCGAGTGAGGGAATCGTTAAGAAGAGGCAAGCCTTACCCCTCGACTGCTCCAAAATCGGTACTAAAGATAAGTTGGCATCACTCACTCGCACATTACGGATGCGATCGCCGACTTTTAGTGGTAAACCAACCAACCCCATGGATTGTCCGTGAACGGTTATCTGCATGATTCTGCTGCTACTGAATTTGCAAGATGAAGGTATGTTTCGATGCGCTGAATCACCTCCACCTCAGATTTATGCCCAAACCAACCGTCCAGCAATTGCAAATTCTGATCAACCAACAGGAAGGTTGGGGTTCCAGGTAGGCGATTGAGCGTAAAGGTTGCTGAAGTTTTGACGTGTTGATGGAGATAAGCACTAATCTGTTGCCGTACTGCATTCTCAGAAGCGGAAGAATTGTTAGAGTCAGCGATCGCTTCCCATAAAAGTGCAATATTTTCAGGGGTGGCAAGGTCTGCACCTGTTGTTAGCTGATCGATCGCAATGGGAAACTCAATTGCCTGAGAATACAAATCTCCCAATGCTTTTCGAGTAGCACCCACCAGTTTCATCTCGGTCAAAAGTAACACTGTATTGGCAGCATTGTTGTATTCAAAATCCTCGAATGCAGTTGAAAGCCCCAAAACATTTAACCCAAATTGCTTATATTGCTGGTATAACTGATTGACTAACGGAAATCCATAAATAAAGCATCCTGGACAATTGACTTGAAATACAAACAGAAGATTCAATGGCTTTAGGTCAAATGACCCTTGAAGAACGCGATCGATGTTGAGTCGGATAGTTTTCATCAATTCATTCCTGAGCAAAGCGAGTTGGTTTACCATCGATGGAAATCAGGCGATCTAGCCGAATTTCAGTGCCATCTTTCAATCTCAGATAATCAGCTTTATTGGCGGTATAGACATCGACAATTTGAGTGCGAACTTCTACAATTTCGCTAGCCGCATCGCGGTAAGTAATCTGGCAAGGCTGACGTAGCGTTGCCAACGCCTCTAGTTGGTCGTGGAAACCACAATCGATGAGACGGTAATCATTCATCATCCACCTCACTCAGTTTTCCAGTAATTGTTGGCAGCAGAGATCGTCGCAAACTCAGTTGCAACGGTTTGCCCGACGGTAATCAGCATCATGGCATCGTTACCATAGATTTCCCGTAATTGCTTGCGCTTCTCCTCATCTGGTTGAGTCAGTTTGATAATCAACCGTGCCATTTTTACCGCGAGTTGCCGTCCTTCTTCGGGTGTGGCAGTAATTAGTGAATTGTTTGGAATCAGTGTAATCTCATCCATGACTGAATCTCCTTCCAGGTATAAGTAGGCGTTCGATTTAGTCAGTAAACCCGACCATCAGCCAGGTTTACTGACTCATTAAGTTCATTGCTTCGGCAAATTCAAGGATTCCGATAGATAGTCTGCCCCTTCCAGCATCAGTTGAGCCACTGCACCATATGCTTCCGTCCAAGCCTGTTGTACTTCAGGAGTCCAACTTGTGCCTAATATTGCTTCAAAGGATTTCAGTAAACTACTTCCCACCATTGGATAGTGCTGGGGCAACACACCATATTGAATGTGCTTGGTTCCTAAACCCCTGAGTGCATTACCAAGCACATCAGGTTGACGTAGGTTATTAATCACAAGGACTAGAGATTGAAATAACTTCTCGCCCTGTGCCTTCATAGGTGTGTTAGCAAATAGAGGCTGCACTTCTGGATAGTCGGCAAACAGGGTTGTGTAGAAGTGGTTAGTGAAGTCTGCACTATTAGGTGTGACTTGAGTAAAGCTGCGTTCCAGCAATTCGATATTCAGCGCCATTGAATTGTCTCCGTTACTGAGTTTGCACTGTATAAGGTAAGCTCAAGTTGCCTGAACTCACACTGTAAATTTGATATACACCAAGCATCGGACGATTTTTGTTTGTGGCGTTCACTTGCATATAGGCAGTTACTCCATCAAATTTGAATGCAACTTGGTGTCGAATCCGCTGGGCCGGAACCAAAACACTAAGAGTGTTACCCTTAAGTCGCACATCAAAACCGGGAGCATCAAGATACATTGGCATACCTGGATTTGTCGGGGGCAACACAGCACCTTTATCAGTCTTATCAAAGGGCTTGACGGATAATCCACCAGGGACACGATCGTCCTGCACTAGCAGCACCCAATGACTATGAAAAATCAATCCATCATCTCCGTAGTTCAAGTTGTTGTTCTCATCCCATAGAGGTGTGTCATCAAAGTCTGGATGGGACGTAACCGCCAGTGCCACAATCCCTTCTGCTGCGCCAAAGCCAACATTTTCGGCTTTCAACGTTGTGGGAAAGACATAGCCCAACACGGGTGCGCCATCAACCTGTCCCTTTGGCTGGGGTACGGTTTTACCCGCTGTCCCTTTAACGGTTTGCTCAAACACGAGCAAGTCCAAATCTTTGAGATAGCGAACACGGGTGCTAGATAGTTCTAAATCCGGTGTTTTCGCAGTAGGTGTAACGGCCACAGTGGATTGAGCAACTGGAACGGGCTTCGGCATAGATTGAGCCTTAGTCAAGGCAGTGTGGAAAATTCCCAACATGATGCTTAAACTAATACCAAGCAAGGCAATAAGAATCCGTTTCATGACAACCTCCTGTTGCATGAGTGAGTCAGAAAATCAGAAATAATTAGAAGACTGGAGGCAGCAACGCTGTTGTAATGTGTAGAGAGGCAGCGATCGCACTGGAGCGGTGAATCAATTATCAGTGATGGTAGTGAGACACTTAAGATCGACCTTCACATATGATCATGCAATTCACTGAAAGTAAGCTTGATGCCAGGACCAGCAAAGCTGAAGGAAAAATAGACTCATTGCCATAGTGACAATGCCCAATATCGACAGGGAGAAGACCAGACAAACACTCACAAATTCCATAAGCGACGTCAGAGTTAGAAATAACTATCCTTGGCGTAGGGGTAGCACCAAAGAGTGATTTGCAAAGTAATTGATTTGAACCACACTTGATACATATTTTCAGTTGCTGAAGTAATAAACCAAATGTGGTTTAGAAGCAACAAAACCATACCAGAGATCTAGCACTGCATCAATTTGATCTTGCAATACCTCGCCTGCCAACCGCAGGAATTGCTCATCGTCCTCCGTAAACAAAACTGTTTGTTTCAGCAATTCCAGGTCATGGAGAGACAGAGGTGATTGGGCTGCTTGTTCAGTACCAAAGGTATATCCAGCGATCATGTTCAAAATTGACCTCCTGAAGGGAAAAGTGAAGGAAAGCAGAGTGTCTAGTGCAAGTGGTATAGGAACGATTAGCGGTGGAACAAACCAACTTGCATAATTACTTAGGACTCCTAAATAATTGCACTGTGGAGTTCAATCTGTCAAGAAGAGGTGAGCGCTGGCAATTCCGATCACATCGTTGGGTAATGCTCATTGCCCAACAAACCCATTGCATTTCGGCTAAATCATCCAGGGTTTGAGCATACTGCCGATCGCGCAAAGCGACGACGAGGGCATAGCGTTTGGCTGCCCGTTCTCTGAAGGGCTTTGATCGCTGACAGCTTGCCCATGTCCATCATCGATATATCGACGCTGATAAACTGCAAACCTCGACCATTTTGATCATCAACGCCTCCAACTGATTTGATTTACTCAAATACTGGGACAGTGGCAAACGGTGCTATCCCTTGGATACGGAAGTGATCTCCACTCTTAGCACCTATTGGACTGAGCATGTCAATCGATTTGGATTGTACGACCTGGATTTGAATCATCGTCCCAATCCTCCAAATTACGAGAGCCTAATAATACAAATGCTCTAACAAATTCAGAAATACTAAAGCTTAAAACTCGCTTCTGAAAAGGGTTTGAAGCCTGTCATGACACTAAATTGCACGAATGCGGCTGCGACTCCTACCCCAGCTTCACTCACACGCGCTCGATTTGCCTAAATTGCCTTGACATTAAGAATTTTGATATTAAGATAAATAGTGTAATCTTAATATCAAGTATCTTGAAACCAAGAAAACTACATTAGGAGGTTCTTAGATGAGTGGGCGGACAATTTATCTGCTAGCAGCCCTTGCAGGGGGAGCTATTCTCCCGGTACAAGTTGCCCTAAACACACTGCTCCGGCGTTATGTTGGTGAGCCAATGCAAGTTACGTTTATCTCGTATCTTGCAGGTACTCTGGCATCGCTTGTGATTTGCCTATTCGCACATTATCCACTTCCTACTTCAACTGCACTCTCTCAAACTTCCTGGTGGATGTGGGTTGGCGGATGCTTAGGGACGTTGTACGTTTGGTCAACTATCTTTACAACACCTAAGATTGGAGCTGCACTCGCGCTTGCATTGACAATTGCAGGTCAGATGATTGCAGCACTATTTCTAGACCACTATGGTGCGATTGGACTGACCAAGTTCGAGGCTAGTCCAACCAGAATCGCAGGAGTTGTACTGGTGGTGCTTGGCGTTTCCCTCGTTGCTTATGTAAAGCGATGACTGCCTTCCGACTATTGCTAATTGGATTGAAAGCAGCAGTCGTACAAAGCAGAAATTTGTATCACTAACCTGGGGAAGAATCATGAACGGTGTTTACCCGTTTTGGGAAGCCTCAACCTGCTACTCCTCAAGCGAAAGAAGAAGCTTACGCAGCAATTGCGCCAGAGCTTGACGCTCCGACTCCTCCAGGCTATTCAGAAGACGATCCATTGTGGCGACGTGTTCTGCAACTGCTTTTTCGATCACGGCGAATCCTTCCTGAGTTAACTGAATCAACGTTCCTCGTCGATCGTTTGGATCAGGAATGCGCTGTACAAGGTTGGCTTGTTCGAGGCGATCGATCCGATGGGTCATCGTACCAGATGTGATCATCAAGGTGTTAAATAACTTAGTTGGTGAAAGCTGATAAGGCTGACCCGATCGGCGCAAAGTTGCAAGCACGTCAAATTCTCCAGCCTGCAAGCCGAACTCTGAAAAGGTTTCTTGAAGCGATCGATCGAGGTGTTTTATCAGTCGCCCAATTCGCCCCACAACGCCCATTGCCGACACATCGAGGTCAGGGCGCTCTTTCTGCCATTGAGCCAAAATTGCATCAACTGGATCGGCATTCATCGCAACTCATCAAAATCTTGGTCTTGATTATCTTAACATCGAGACAATCGTTGGAATTCTGAAAAGTATCTTGTCGTAGAGATAAAGGGTAGTGCATCAAGCTGTGGTGGGTTAGGTAAGGTAGAACAATAACTACTGCTCAGCAAGACCTATGGAATGTCGTTTGTGCGGTAATCCCAGTACTCATAAACACGGTAAAGCCCCCAAGGTACTGCTGTCCTTCAACGAAATCAGCACCTTTGACCAACTGGAAGCCGAACGGGACCAGTTGGCCCTGGACTACGACCAGTGGGTGAAGGAGCGCGATCGGCTCTCCCAGGAGCAGGTGCTTTTAGAGCAGCACTACGACCAGATCCAACGGAACTTAGAAGCCAGAGAACAAGCCCTGCTGGAACGAGAAGAATCCCTGGAGCAGTCTTTTCAAGCCCAACTGGAAGCGGAGCGCGATCGCCTTCTGGCCCAGGAAGCCGAACTGGAAGAACGAGAACGACTCATGCTTCAGGGCTTTGAGCAGGAATGGGCGGAACGGGAAGCCTTTTATGCCCAGATTGCCGATGCCGCTTTGCAGGAGTCCCATAGCCTCAAGCAACCAGATTACCCTCCGGGTCACAGCCATGAGGAGTTATTGGCCTGTGAAGCGATCCGCTGTCTCTATGAGCATGGGATTGTGGTTAAGAGTTCGATCGTCTTTGGGTTGCCATCTGGACGGTTTGAACTGCGGTTTAAGATTTTGCCTGTGCTGGCCGATGGCAAGATTGCTACTCCGGTGCGTTCCCTGGGAGAAGCCCTTAAGCGGATTGAACGGGAGTTGATTAAACCCTTGCGGATGGCGGTGCGAGGGTGTTGTGCTGACCCCAGACTGGAGCCGATCGACGGTGGGTTGAAGCTGGTGTTTGATGTGCCGGGCACCGATTGGGAGGCGATCGAACGGGAGCGGATAGCGCGATCGGATGCTGTCATCGATCCTGACCCGGTTCACCTGGCGACATTTATCAAGACCAACCCCCAGATCTGCTTAATGGGCGACTCCGGGGAGGGTAAGACAACCCTGATTAATACTCTGACCCGACTGATGGAAGGAGAGTTAGACCCAGACGCTGAACTGGTGATCATCAACCCAAAACCCAGCCCTGAAACGGATCTAAGCAAGCTCAAGTATGCTGACTTTGAGAGTAGTATTTTCGGACTGTTAGAAGCGGCCACTGAGATTCTTTACCGCCTGGAACTCAATACCCAGGCGCTCTTAAAACGGCGAGAGAGTCCAGAACACCCCCTCCCAACCTTCCCTCCCCTGATCTACTTCTTCGACGAATTCTCAGAGTTGGCAGGAGTCTGGAACAAGTGCAAGCCTGATGTGATGGAGGAGGTGCTGGATAGCTTTGAGGACTCCCTCTCTCCAGAGAAGCTGAAGACGATGAGCTTTATCCGTAAGCGAGTGGCTCCGACCAGCTTTGCCGCTGACCTGCTCAAGTTCTGCTGGCGGGTCGGTCGAACCGAGCAGGTGAAGCTGCTGATAGCGGGACAGAACTTGAAGGCAGGGACGATCGGGACGACCGTTCAAGATTTACACCAGACAGCAATCATCTACCTGGGAGAAGCAATTCGAGAAGAACTGGAGAACCGTATCTCCTCCTGACAGAAGGAATCCCGTACCCAGGAGTATGCCCATCGTAGTCAAAAGGTCGCCACTGGAAAAGCCAGCCGGTTCTATGGCTTGTTTGTGCCCAAGGGAAGTAAAGCGTATTTTCTACCCTGCCCGATGACCTGGCATTTTCTAATCGGGATTCGGGATTCGGGCAGGTGCAGACCCAGGAACCCTCCGCACCGGCCGCACCGGCCGCACCGGATGTGGTGCAGGAGTTAGAACGCTTGTGGCACCTGCCTTTTAACCCTATTGACCTTGACCGCACCAAGGAAGACCGCGCCCGCACAAATGGGGTGCGGAGTCAGTTTGACCCCCTGGAACCCGAGATCACCCCCCAACTGATTGAGGCGGTGCTGCAGAATTTTGATGTCTACAAATCCCAGACTAAGGTTATCGAACTGGTATGGAATATTGGGCGATCGGGGACTAATCCCAGGTATCGGGCGGCGAAGTGGAAGTTTCGGCGGATCTTGCGGAAGCGGGGGCGATCGCTGCCTGGGAAACCGTGGGGAGAAGACCCGGATGATTTCAAGTCGTTTGGAGAGGTGGTTCAGGCTTGAATTGGAGGTTGAGCAGTTTGATTTCTCTTTGTGGAGACGGTTGTCTAACACCTCTATACAGGCCTATTATTCGGATTGAAAGCTGGGTAAGATCCCATATTGGGTGGTTATCTAGCTTTTTATTTGGATAAGCTCTCCAATCAGGGCATTATGCAGATTGAAAGCCGGATAAGATCCCCGATTTGGGTGTTATGCGGACAAAATTTCTGCTTATCTTCCTGATTTCAGACATTATCTAGATTCTGGTCTGTCTAATCACCCAAAATTGGTTGGTTACCCAGTATGGAAGGGCTAGGATCGATCTAAACAACAGTGATGCTGCTGAACCTTTGGTCAAGAGGCAAGCAAAAGGCTACGTGTCGATGTTCAGGATTGAATATTTTGAGGTTTTGGTAGGGCTGCAGGTAAGGGGCTTTGCGGAGCGGTTTAGGCTTTATTGTAGTTCTTAAACCCTTTGCTAACTTGATAGGAGGACACTAATGTGACTGATGAACAAAATTCTTTGCTGAGAGCATCTAACATTAATTCAATGGATGCGTTTGAATTTCATCATCCGCTTAACCCCAATTCAGAAATTTATCTACGCTTCCTTGGGCGTGCTGTCGGTCTTAAACGCATTGGTGTAACAATTGCTCGTGTACCATCAGGCAAAGAATCTTTCATTTTCCACGCTCACCAGAATGAAGAAGAATGGGTTTACATTTTGTCAGGGCGAGGGATTGCGGAAATTGGAGATAAGGAATACGAAGTTGAACCAGGAGACTTCATGGGCTTTGGACTACCTCAACAACCCCATCATCTTCGTAATCCATTCGATGAAGACCTTGTATACCTGATGGGCGGAGAAGCAGGACGCTTAGATATTGGCGTTTTTCCTCGGCTTGGTAAACGAGTGATTCGGGATGGGGAGTCAGCTTACATATTTGATGAGTCAGCGCTTCAACTTTTTTGGAGCAGCAAGCAATCTGCCGAGGGTTGATATCTGCTGGAGTGGTCGAGGCATAACAGCCCCGGTGCGGTGGAGTTACCCCAGCCGCTTGTGAGATTTCAAATATCTCTGTAACCGCTGACCAGGAATGTTAGGCATTGAATAAAAAAGATTGAGTGATTGTTTATATGTCCAAGACCAACGCAAGACCAACGGATATACTGTTAGCGATCCCTTCCGACCTGCCTGTTCCTGAGGACGATGGTGGATGCTCACATATTCAAGATATGCAACTCCCTGATGTTAGTCTTCTTAGCACCGGAGGAGTGGATGTGTGGTTAGCAGATATCCCTGGCTATGTTGTTATCTTTTGCTACCCGATGACAGGCCAGCCTGGTCGTGCAATTCCTGCTGGTTGGGCCGACATTCCTGGAGCAGCTGGTTGCACCCCACAAGTTTGCTCGTTTCGCGACAACTACACGAAGCTGAGGGAAACCGGAGCCACAGTTTTTGGCCTGAGTGCTCAACCATCCATGACGCAGGTTGAAGCTGCTAATCGGCTGCACCTTCCTTATGCTTTGCTCAGCGATCACTTGCTCGAATTCGCTATAGCATTGAGGCTGCCACTTTTAGAGGTCGCTGGGATGCGCTTGATTAAGCGCCTAACATTAATAGCTAAGGACGGAATCATCAAAAAATGTTTCTATCCGGTTTTTCCGCCGGATAAGAATGTTGATGAAGTGCTGGCTTGGCTCAGTACCAATGATGTCTAACAATGCTTTCAGCAGACTATGTTGAGCGCGATTGCTCATCTTGTAGTGGTGTATTCCCTAATAGAACTCCTGCCACCTAACGGAAGGATTTTTGGCAACACACCACGCATAAAATTTTTAAAGCAAGCAGTCGCAACCTAACAGCGCCCATGCACACCGATCGACCAAAGTAGATCGATATCGTGCAGGGGTATCTGCGGCAGGTGATGGGCATCGTTAGACCGCCAGACCTCGGTTGGGGCAGCTCACTATCGTTATTCATTGGTTTTGGTGATAAGTTGGCTTAGTATTATTGACAGAACCTTGCTGTTCCAAAAGGTATAAGTGGATGATGTATGAACCTTTTTATGCATTTATTCTGAAAGTTTTTCCCGAATTTAAGATTGATCCTACTCTCTTCGATCCTTTCTTAAGATGTGTTGAGGTAAAGAAAGGCGACTTCTTATTTCAAGAAGGGGATGTCTGTAAATCCATTGGTTTTACTTTGAAAGGTTGCGTCAGAATCTTTCTTGTTAAAGACGAAAGGGAACGTACCTTGTCTTTTCATGCTGAAAACCAGAGCTTTGGCGATTTTAGAAGTTTTCTAAATCAAGAGCCTTCTGAATTTTCGTGTGAGGCAATTGAACCTTCTAAGATTATTCTCTTTGATCACCATGCTATGCAGTTTATTGAAGGGCTTCCAGATGGGCAGAAATTTTTGAGGCTTCATGCCGAGGGGTTTGCATCCAAGATGCGCGATAGACTCACTTCTCTATATGTGGATACTCCCGAAGAGCGCTACTGTAGGCTCTTCGAGAGTGAACCTGAAATCATCGATCGCGTTTCTAATTACCATCTAGCCTCCTATCTTGGGATTCAGCCAGAGTCCCTTAGCCGTTTGAAGCGGCGGATTTACCAACGGAGAGTTTCTTAACCGAAGTCAATGCATTCAGAAGTAACCCCCGGCTAGATTTGCAACAGAACACTGGTTGTAAATCTTTTGCGGAGGTACGAATGAAGAAACAGTTGTTGCTAGGACTGGCTTTGACAGCTTCAAATTGTGCATTGTTTGCCTCTTTGGAACTTCCAGCCCAAGCTAAATGTGTAAAAAATCCTTTCACTGGCAAACAAGTCTGCAATATTAAAGACCTTGATCCAACACCGGGTATTCCAGGTTCAGCGGAGGTAGCGGAAAAACTTTGGGGTACGGCTGGACGAGTAGCATACCCAGCAGCAGCAGAGACCATGAGAGCCAAAAATGCTGGGCGACCTGCTAAAGGTTTAAGTTCGGCCCACAAGCGTTTATTGAAGGCTCGGTATGGTGGCATTGTTGACAATGTTCGGGTGGTTTACAATGCAACGACAATGGATAAGTGGTGTGCACTTGGTAAGTGTGTCCAGGCTGGAGGGGTAGAATCAGCAGCCCAAACCTACGGTAACATTGTTTACGTGACGGGTTCAGAACGACCGAGCGACATCAATCAATTCTTGCTTCTAGCTCACGAGCTAAAACACGTTCAGCAACAAAAAGGACGGCTTGATACCTTTGGTTATGATTACTTCAAAGCCTATAAGCAGGCAGGGCAAAATTATGCGAACAATAGAATGGAGCAGGAAGCAGAAGCAGAAAGAGGTTGGTTTGCTCAGCGAGTAATCTGCCCTTCAACTGGATGTCAGTGGCGGTAATTCCAGGGTGTAGTGCCCGGTCTAACATCGTCTCTGAGGCTGATGGGGCCGGGTTCTTAAGCCTTCTCATCGCTTGTTTCAGTCTAGCCTGCTGCTGTTAGGCTAGGCGGAGGGCGATCGGGCATCGAACAAGAGGCAATCCGACAAGTCAGAGATGCCGGGATCGGGCTAACCCAAGCATCCAGGGGGAAGGGAAGCGAAGCTGCAACAGGCCGCAAAGTAGGAGAAAAAAGCTTGATATAGCAAGGAGGTACGCGGCAACCAATATCGCTACTACGACGAAGGGGGTGAGCATGAATGGCGACCCACGAGTCAGCTCACGGCCATTAGTCCGGGCCATGTGTTTGATGGAAAGAACTACTGGTGCCACAGCGATAACGTCCCTAAGGGTGGTGGCATCTGCACAACCAACGACTGGCAGGCTTATAGCAGCATTGGCACCCTCTCATGTCGTGAATTCTTTCTGGACGGCGTTGAGGCAGGAGCCTCGGCAGCTAAGGTCGTCAAGCACCTTGGTCAGCCCGACCAGATTGATCAGGACAGTCCTTTCTCAAGGCGATTCACTTACCGGGGGCTGTCGGTCAGCTTCTTTGAAGATGCTGCTCTGACGATCCGCAGCGTTCGTCCCAATTACTGCACACCTTTGGGCTTGTGTCCTGGCGATGCCGTCTCTAAAATTTCTGCTTATCTTCCTGATTCTGGACATTATCTAGATGCTGGTCTGCCTAATCACTCAAAATTGGGTGGTTGCCTGGCATGGAAGGGCTAGGATCGATCTAAACAATAATTATCTTGCGCCGTTTTCGGGTTGGGGCAGTACAGTTAAGCCATCTGGGAGGTGTTCGCTATCCGGTAAGCGGTAGTTGTAGTTTATGAACTTCGATCAAGCTGATTTTGAAGTGCGGTGTGAGTGGGGTGAGAAGGGCGTTTCGCAGTTGGCTCCAATCAGCGATGTAGTTGTCATCATTGACGTTCTTTCATTTTCAACCTGCATTGATATTGCTAACAGCCGAGGTGCGATCGTTTTCCCTTATCAGTGGAAAGATGAATCTACTAAAGCGTTTGCCCAATCTGTTAGCGCGGAAGTTGCAGAGAAGCGTGGTGATAGCCGTTATTCGTTATCTCCAGCTTCATTGCTTGCCATTGATTCAGGAACGCACCTAGTCCTACCCTCTCCTAATGGATCATCTCTGAGTTTGGCGACAGCCGGAACTCCAACTTTAACTGGATGTTTGAGAAATTGTAGAGCTGTTGCTTTGGCTGCGATGAATTATGGGCAGCGCATTGCCGTGATTCCAGCCGGGGAAAAGTGGCATGATGGCAGCCTTCGCCCTTCGTTTGAGGATTTTATTGGGGCAGGTGCGGTGATCAGTTATCTTAGAGGGAAATTGTCACCGGAAGCACAATTAGCAAGCGAAGCATATCAAGGTCTTCGTCAATCCCTAGAACAGTTGATAAGGCAATGCGGTTCTAGTCAAGAACTGATTGAAAGAGGCTTTGAGCAAGACGTTGATTTAGCATCAGAGATGAACATCAGTGATTGTGTTCCTACGTTAGTTAATGGGGCTTACACAAATCACGCAAGATAATCGGGTCGAGGAGGGCATTTAACCCTCCCCTCCCACACCACCTGCCATGCG
>ERZ1066117.747-NODE-747-length-21138-cov-44.236684_pt1 | contig 21138 bp, 9 predicted proteins | sample MGYA00382764_ERZ1066117 | MGnify/ENA primary metagenome ERZ1066117 (study PRJEB33369, sample SAMEA5778347) | biofilm metagenome | biome: Industrial cooling water; feature: Water cooling tower basin; material: Biofilm | place: United Arab Emirates | collected...
GGGGCGGCCCGAGCGTCCGCGAGCCGGCGGCCGCCGGGCCGAAGGTCGAGGCCGCCCCGCCGAGCGGGCCGAAGTCGCCCACGATCCGCGAGTTCGCCAGGCGGTTTGAACAGGATCATATCGACATGTACCTCAAGCCACGTACGGCCGCGAAGTACCGCAGCACGCTGCGGCTGTACATCCTCCCCGAGCTCGGCGACCGGCCGCTCGACGAGGTGACGCCGGCCGACGTCCAGCGCGTCCACAACAAGCTGAAGGCGATGCCGTGTGCGGCGAACTACATGAAGAGCGTGCTCAGCGTGATGTACTCGAAGGCCGAGCAGTGGGGCGTGACGACCTGCCGCAACCCGGCCGAGGTCGTGCAGCGGTTCGAAGAGAAGTCTGTCGAACGTTTCCTAAACCCCGAGGAGCGGCAGGCGATCGAGCGCGTGCTGGCGGCGGCCGAGCGGATCCCGTCCGGCAAGCCCGGCCACATCGGCCGCGAGGCGATCTGGGGCGTGCGGCTGCTGATGCTGACGGGCATGCGGCGCGACGAGATCCGCGATCTCCAGTGGGAGCAAGTCGCCTGGCGGCAGAAGGTGCTGCGCCTGGTCGACTCGAAGACCGGCAAGCGGGACGTCGTCGTCTCCGACGAGGTGATGGCGCTGCTCGGCGAGATCGCGGCGGCCAAGGGCAACCCCAGGCGCGGCCTCGTCGTGTGCTCGAAGCGCGGCAAGAAGCTCTACAGCCTCGACCGGAGCTGGGCCCACGCGCGCAAGCTGGCCGGGCTGCCCGACGTGCGCCTGCACGACCTCCGGCACTCGGTCGCCAGCGACGCGATCATGAACGGCGTGCCGCTCGAGGTCGTCGGCAAGATGCTCGGCCACAAGAACTACCGCACGACCCAGCGCTACGCGCACATCGCCGACTACGTGCTGCGCGACGCGGTCAACCTGACAAGCAAGGTGATCGTCCGCGCCGGCCGCTCCGGGTCGAAGATGAAGTCGCCAAAGGGGCCGCCCACGCGTCCGGGCCCTCGGTAAGCTTCTAAGCGCCAGTCCTGAAGCCTCGCCAGCGCGGTCGGCGGCAGCGGGTCGCCGGACTCGACAAGCACGGGCGGTTGCTCGTGAGCTGTCGCTCACTGCCGCGCCCCCAGAGCTTCCGAAGGCGTGGTTTTCGGTGAGGTGTTGACGCTGGCAGCCGGAGCGCTGCGCCATCACGCCTGCGTGAGCCTCGCGCGGGGGGCGACGGCCGCCGACAGGCCGCCGCCCCGGCCGAATAATCTCTCGTATACACGGCCGCCGTTCGTGCGTCATCTCCGAACGAACGTCGGTTGCCTCCTCGTGACATGATCTCGCCATGTCCGCGACGTGGCCCGACCCACTGCTCTCCCCTGGCTTCCTCACCGGCGGCGGCGAGTGCGGCGAACTGATCCGCTCCTTTGACTGGAGCGCGACGCCGCTCGGGGCGCCGGAGCGCTGGCCCATAGCGCTGAGGACGCTGGTAGCGGTGATGCTCGGCTCGAACCAGGCGATGTTCCTGGCGTGGGGTCCGCAGCGCACGATGCTTTACAACGACACCTACGCGCGGATCTGCGGCGCGCGGCATCCGGCCGCGCTCGGCAAGCCGTTCCGCGAGGTCTGGTTTGACATCATGGACGAGGTCGGCCCGATCCTCGAGCGGGCCTTCGCCGGTGTTGCGACCCAGATGGACGACATCGCGTTCACGCTGCACCGCCACGGCTATCCGGAGGAGGCCCACTTTGCGTTCTCATACACGCCGGTGCGCAGCGATTCCGAGTCGATCGAGGGGATGTTCTGCGCCTGTACCGAGACGACCGGGCAGGTGCTCGCCGCCCGGCGCGAGGCCGCAGAACGCGAGCGGCAACGCCTGATGTTGCAGCACATGCCCGGCTTCTGCGCGCTGCTGGTCGGCCCCGAGCACCGCTTCGAGTACGTCAACGACGCCTACGTCCAGATCGCCGGACGATGCGAGTTCCTGGGCCGCACCGTCCGCGAGGTGTTTCCCGAGATCGCCGACCAAGGGTTCTTCGAACTGCTCGACCGTGTATACGCCACCGGCGTGCGGTACGAGGCGCGCGCCCTGCCGATCCGCCTCGACCGGCCGGACCGCTCGCGCTTCATCGACCTGCTCTACGAGCCGCTGCGCGACGACGGCGGCCGGGTGATCGGCATCTTCGTGGGCGGCTACGACGTCACCGACCGCGTGCGCGGCGAGAGCGCACAGCGCGAGGTCGAGTCGGCCCTGCGCCGCAGCGAGCGGCGCTACCGTTCGTTCGTCGAAGCGTCTGCGCAGGTGATCTGGCGCGTGAACGCGGCGGGATGTATCGACGAGCCGTGTCCCGAGTGGGAGCGCTACACCGGCCAGAGCTTCGAGCAGTCGCATGGCCTCGGCTGGATGGACGCAATCCATGAGGCCGACCGGCCGGCGGTCGCCGAGGCGTGGCGCCGGGCGCTCGCTACCGGGGAGACCTACGAGGTCGAGTACTCGCTGCACCGGCACGACGGCGCCTGGCGGACAGTCATCGCGCGCGGTGTACCGGTCCGCGACGTGTCGGACGACGCGCATCCGGACGAGATCGTCGAGTGGATCGGCACCTGCATCGACATCGAGGATCGCAGGACCGTCGAGGCACGCCTCGCGCTCGCGCTCGCGGGCACGAGCGACGGCATCTGGGACTGGGACCTCGTCACCGGCGTCGTCTACCACTCGCCGCGCTGGATCGCGATGCTCGGCTACACGCCCGACGAGTGGGAGAGCAGCTACGAGAATTGGCTGCGCCACGTGCACCCCGACGACCTGCCAGCCACCAAGGCGACCCTCGCCCGCTACCTCGCCGGTGAGTCGGCCGAGTACGTGAACGTATTCCGTATGCGCCACCGCGACGGCGGGTGGCGTTGGCTCATGTCGCGCGCCAAGGCGCTACGCGCATCGGACGGGCGGCCGGTTCGGATGGTCGGCGCGCACACGGACATCACGGCCCAGAAACTCGCGGAGGAGCGTTTGCAGGAGGCGGACCGCCGCAAAGACGAGTTCCTGGCGACGCTCTCGCACGAGCTGCGCAACCCGCTCGCGCCCATCCGCACCGCTGCGCAGGTGGTCGGCGACCCGCGCGTGAGTCCTGAACGGCTCGCCCGGGCATGTCAGGTGATCCAGCGGCAGGTCTCACACATGGCGCGGCTGCTCGACGACCTGCTGGACGCTGCGAGGATCACGCGGGGCAAGCTGACGCTGAAGCGCCAGCAGGTCAAGCTGACGGACGTGGTCGACGCGGCGCTCGAGGCGGTGCGGCCGCTGCTCGACCGCCAGCGACATCGGCTGCACGTCCAGTTGCCCGAGGCGCCGACGTGGCTGGACGCCGACCCGTTGCGATTGACGCAGGTGCTGTCGAACCTGCTGACGAACGCGGCGAAGTACACCGACCCCGGCGGAAACCTCGATCTGGCGGTAGTGGCCGACGGTCCCTGGTTGCGGATCGAGGTACGCGACGACGGCATCGGCATTCCCTCGGAGTCCCTCCCACGACTGTTCGACATGTTCTCGCAGGCGCACACAGGTGACTCCCGCGCCGAGGGCGGCCTCGGCATCGGCCTCGCGCTCGTGAAGGGCCTCGTGGAACTACACGGGGGCGCTGTCGAGGTCGCTAGCAAGGGACCGGGTCACGGCAGCACGTTCGTGGTGCGCCTGCCAGTTCGGGTGGTGGGTGACGTGGCGGAGCACGCCGCTGCGCCGGCGCCAGCCGCTCATCCCGGGCGCCGTGTGATGATTGCGGACGACAACCGCGATGCCGCCGACACGCTCGCGCTGCTGCTGTCGCTGTACGGCCATGTGGTGCACGTCGTCTACGACGGCCGCTCGGCGCTGTCGCTGGCGCCGTTGTTCCGGCCCGAGGTGGCGCTGCTCGACATCGGGATGCCCGACGTGTCCGGCCATGAGGTCGCGCGCGCGCTCCGGCAGGAGCCATGGGCCGGGGCCTTGCAGCTGATCGCGCTGACCGGGCGCGGCCAGGAGGAGGATCGCCGCCGAGCGTTCGAAGCGGGCTTCGACCACCATCTCACAAAGCCAGTGGACGCGGCGACAATCAAGGCGCTGTTGAGCGCGTAAGGCCAGGCGAGCGACAGCGGCTCGCAGGGAGCGAGACCAGCGGTCGCGCCACTGAGAGCAACAGCCGCCTCGCCGGGAGCGACACGACCGCGCGATCGCGGCGCGACAACGGCGAGCTTCAGCACGAAATACGCACCACCTCGCGCCGACGCAAGAGAGCTGGCAGATGCCGAGGCCGCCGGCCCCCCGGTGGTACCATGCCCGGGATGTCACCGGCGCCCGTCACGCCCGTCACGCGCCCTGGTGTCCGGAGCACGGGCGGAACGCGGCCTCGCGTCCCCGTGTCGCTCGACGGTCATTGAACTGCCTTCCCCGAACGCGGTATGGAAGCCCATGGGCGCAGCGCGAACTCCGGAGAACGAGCACGAACCGACCCTCGTGGTCGGCGTCGGCGCCTCGGCGGGGGGTCTGTCGGCCGTTCAGGCGCTTCTGAGGGCCACCCCGCCCGGCGCGGGCCTCAGCTTGATCGTCGTCTTCCACCTCGACCCGTCGGCGCGCAGCCTGCTGCCCGACGTCCTGGTCAAGCACAGCGCTCTCCCGGTGCTCGAGGCGGTCCACGGCGCCCCGCTCGCGCGGGACCACGTCTACACCGCCCCTGCGCACAGCGTCGTCACCGTCCACGACGGGCTGTTCCAGCTCATCCCGCTCGAGACCGTCCCCGAGCGACGAACTCCGATCGATCGCGCGCTCCAGTCCATCGGCGCAGCCTGCGCAGGTCGCGCCGCGGCCGTGATCCTGTCGGGCGCCGGGAGCGACGGAGCGCTCGGCCTCAAAGCGGTCGCCGACGCTGGCGGCGTCACCTTCGTGCAAGATCCCGCCACCGCCCAGCACGACAGCATGCCGCAGAGCGCGATCGGCACGGGCGCGGCTGACTACATTCTTCCGCCGGAGGCGATCGGCGGCGAGCTGATCGCCTACGCCGCGCACGTCGCCGACGCCCGCCGGGACGACGCCGTCCAACAACGCGAAATCGCCGACGTCTTGCCCTCGCTCTGCGACCTCCTGCTCGACGCGACCGGGCACAACTTTCGCCATTACAAGACCTCGACGCTCGTCCGCAGGGTCCTGCGCCGCACCCAGGTCCTCCGCCTGCCCTCCGCGACCGCCTACCTCGAGCGCGTGCGGAGCAACAAGACCGAAGCCGCCCAGCTCTTCAACGACCTGCTGATCAACGTCACCGCCTTCTTCCGCGACCCCGACGCGTTCGCCACCCTCGCGCGCGAGGTGCTCCCGCGGCTGTTCGCGGAGCGGCAGCCCGACCAGCCGATCCGGATGTGGTGCGCCGGGTGTGCCACCGGCGAGGAGGCCTACACCCTGGCGATGCTCGTGCGGGAGCAACTCGACACCCTCCCCGGTCCGCCGCCCGACGTGCAGATCTTTGCTACCGACATCGACCAGGACGCCCTCGCGTTCGCCCGCCAGGGCGTCTATCCGATCGGCGTCGCCGACGAGATCGGCGAGGCGCGGCTCAAGCGGTTCTTCCTCAAGAAGGGCCAGCAGTACCACGTCGTCAAGGAGCTGCGCGAGCTGGTCCTGTTCAGCGTCCACAACCTGATCAACGACCCGCCGTTCTCCCGCCTCGACCTGATCAGCTGCCGTAACCTCCTGATCTACCTCGGCACCCACCTCCAGAAGAAGCTGATCCCGCTGTTCCACTACGCGCTCAAGCCGGGCGGGTTCCTGTTCCTCGGCCCGAGCGAGAACCTCTCGAGCCACCGCGAGCTGTTCCGGCCGGTCGACGCCAAGCACCGCCTGTCCCGGCGGCTGCCGACGGCGATCCGCCCGCCCGGGCTGTTGACCGGCCGCAGCGGCCCGCTCACCCCCGTCCGCCCGACCGCGTCGGCGCCAGCGGGCGAGCACGACACCTACCTGCTGATGCAGCGGATCATCCTCGACGAGTTCGCCCCGAAAGCCGTCGTCGTCAACGAGGAGGGCCAGCTCGTCAGCGCCTCGGGCAACCTCGAGAAGTACCTGTCGGTCTCGTCCGGCAACTTCCACAACAGCCTCACGCGCCTCGTCCGCGACGGCCTGCGTGTCGGCGTGCGCGCCGCGTTCGCCGAGGCGGTGACCCACCGCCGCAAGGTCGTCAACGACGGGCTGTTCTTGCGCATCGAGGGCGGCGTCCAGCGGGTGATGATCACCGTCCAGCCGATGCCGCAGATGGGCGAGGACTCGGGGCTGTTCCTGGTCGTGTTCCAGGACATCGGCCTGCCGATCGCCCGCGACGCCGCCGACAAGGCCCCGCCGAGCGAGGAGGCCGCCGCGCTGATCGATCAGCTCGAGCGCGAGCTGACGACCACCCGTGAGGACCTCGAGCGGACCGTCCAGGACCTCGAGGCCGCCAACGAGGAGCTCAAGAGCGGCAACGAGGAGCTCCTGTCGATGAACGAGGAGCTGCAGAGCGCCAACGAGGAGCTCGAGACCTCGAAGGAAGAGGTTCAGGCCGCCAACGACTCGCTCGTCCGGCTCAACACCGACCTCGAGAACCTTCTGACGAGCACCCAGATCGCCACCCTCTTCCTCGACCGCGGCGGCAACATCCGTCGAGTCACGCCCGCCGCGTCGAGCGTCTACCGCGTCCGCCCCGACGACGCCGGCAGGCCGCTCGAAGATTTCACCCACCGGGCGAAGTTCATGCCCCCGCTGCCGCCGTTCGCCGCGGTACGCGACGCCCCGCGGCCGATCGAGGACCTCGTCGACCTGCTCGACGGCGGCCACCTGCTGCGGCGCGTCGTCCCGTACCTGACCCCCGAGGGTGCGGTCGAGGGCGTCGTCGTCACCTTCACCGACGTCACCGAGCAGCGGCGCGCGACCGAAGCCCTGCGCGTGAGCGAGGCGCGCGAGCGCCAGCGGGCGCGCGAGCTCGAGACGGTGCTCGACGCCGTGCCGGCCATCGTCTGGACGACTTGGACGCGGGACGCCCGCGAGGTCAAGGGCAACCGCACCGCCGCCGAGCTGCTGCGGCTCCCGCCGGGCGTCAACCAGTCGAAGACGGCCCCGTCCGGCGAGGCCCCGACGCACTTCGAGGTGCACCATGCCGGCCGGCCGATCGCGCCCGCCGATCTGCCGCTCCAGCGGGCCGCCCGCGGCGAGGAGGTGCGCGATTGCGAGGTCGAGCTCGTGTTCGACGACGGCGCCCGCCTGCACCTGCTCGGCAACACCGCGCCGCTGCGCGACGGCGACGGCGGCGTCTACGGGGCCGTCGCCGCGTTCCTCGACGTCACGGCCCGCAAGCGCGCCGAGGATGCCATGCGGGAGAGCGAGCAGCGCTTCCGCCTGCTGGCCGACACCTGCCCGCTGATGATATGGGTCACCGGCCCGGACGGCGCGCTCGAGTTCCTCAACCGCGCCCACCGCCGGTTCTTCGGCTGGGCCGACGACGAGGCCGGGACCTTCGACTGGCGCGCGAGGATCCACCTCGACGACGCCGTCCGCTACCTCGAGGCCTTCGACGCCGCGCTACGGCAGCGCGCCCCGTTCTCCGACCGGGCCCGGTTCCGCCGGGCCGACGGCGCCTGGCGGTGGATCGAGTCCTACAGCAACCCGCGGAGCGCGTCCTCCGGCGAGTTCCTCGGCGTCGTCGGCAGCGGCCTCGACGTCACCGACCGCGTGCACGCCGAGGAAGCGCTGCGGGCCAGCGAGGAGCACTACCGCCACTCCGTCGAGCTGAACCCGCAGATCCCGTGGACGGCCGACGCCGACGGCAACATCACCGATTTCAACCACCGCTGGCTCGAGCTGACGGGCATGACCCACGAGGAGGCGCTCGGCGGCGGATGGATCCGGGCTCCGCACCCGGAGGACCGCCCGCGCATGCAAGCCGCCTGGTCGCGCTCGATCGCCACCGGCGAGCCCTACGACGTCGAGCACCGGGTCCGCACCGCCGCGGGCGAGTTCCGGTGGATGCGGAGCCGGGCGACCGCCCGCCGCGACGCGGACGGCCGGATCGTGCGGTGGTACGGCACGACCGAGGACATCGACGATCGCGTCCGCGCCGAGGCCGAGCGCGTCCTCGCCGACCGCGCGCTCCTGCAGGCGACCGCCGTCCTCAACGCCGTCGGCGAAAGCACGCCCGCCCTGATCGCCGTCAAGGACCTCGAGGGGCGCTATCTCTTGAGCAACCCCGCGACCCTCGCCGTGCACGGCCGGCCGCTCGCGGAGGTGCTCGGCCGCGACGATCTCGAGCTGCTCGGCCCGGAGATCGGCGCGCCGATCATGGCCCACGATCGCCAGGTGATGAGCGCCGGCCGGGCCGAGTCGTTCGAGGAGCGCGCCGTGGGCCGCCTGTTCCAGGTCACCAAGTCGCCGTACCGCGACGAGCGCGGGGCGATCGTCGGCATCGTCGCCGTCGGCACCGACATCACCGACCTCAAGCGCGCCGAGCAGGCCGCCCGGGCCAGCGAGGCGCGCCTGCGGTTCGTCATGAACGCGATCCCGCAGAAGATCTTCACCACCACGCCGACCGGCGACGTCGACGACTGCAACCTCGGCTGGCTCGCGTACACCGGCCAGCCGCTCGAGCACCTGTGCGGCCGGCGATGGCTCCGGCAACTCCACCCCGACGACGTCGCCGAGAGCGCCCGCGCCTGGGAGGCCTCGCTCGCCGGCGGCGAGCCGTATCAGTCGCAGCACCGGTTCGTGCGGGGCGATGGCGAGTTCCGCTGGCACCTCTCGCGGGCCGTGCCGATGCGCGACGACGACGGCGGGATCGTGATGTGGGTCGGCACCAGCACCGATATCCACGACCTCAAGTCGGCCGAGGAGGCGGCCCATCGGCGCGCCGAGGAGGCCGAGGAAGCCCGCCGGATCCTCGACGGCATCATGGCCTACGTCCCCGAGGGCATCACCGTCGCCTATGCCCCCGACGTCACGATCCGGATGGTCAGCCGCCATGGTCTCCAGCTGATCGACCGGCCGCCGGACACGCTCACCGGCATCCCCGACGCGGCCCACCCTGCGACCTGGGGCATCTACCACCGCGACAGCGTCACCCTCGCCGCGCCCGAGGAGCTCCCGCTCACCCGCGCCGTCCGCCGCGCCGAGGTCGTGATCGACGAGGAGTGGATGGTCCGCCGCGCCGACGGCTCGCTCGTCCCGATCCTCTGCAACGCCGGCCCGATCCGCGGCCCCGCCGGCGACGTCGTCGGCGGGGTGATCGCCTACCGCGACATCTCCGCGATCAAGCGGATCGAGGGCGATCTGCGCGAGCTCAACCGGCGCAAGGACGAGTTCCTGGCGACCCTCGCCCACGAGCTGCGCAACCCGCTCGCGCCGCTCCTGAGCAGCCTCGCCGTCCTGCGGCTCAGCGGGACCCTAGACTCGCACCGGCAGCTGATCGAGCTCATGGAGCGTCAGCTTGGCCACCTCGTGCACCTCGTCGACGACCTCCTCGACGTCTCGCGGGTGACGAGCGGCAAGATCAACCTCCGCGTCGAGCGGCTCGAGCTGCGCGAGGTCATCGACGCCGCCGCGGAGATGTGCCGCCCCGGCCTCGCGCGCGCTGGACACCGGTTCGAGCGCCGCGTCCCCGACCAGCCGCTGCCGCTCGACGGCGACCGCACCCGGCTCGTCCAGATCCTCACCAACGTCCTCGGCAACGCCTGCAAGTACACCCCGAACGGCGGGCACATCGAGCTCACGGCCGAGCGCGACGGGCCCGACGTCGTCGTCCGGATCACCGACACCGGCATCGGGATCCCGCCGGACATGTTGCCGCGGGTCTTCGACGTGTTCACGCAGGTGGGGCGCAGCCTCGATCGCTCTCAGGGGGGCCTCGGGCTGGGCCTCGCCCTCGTGCACAAGCTGGTCGAGATGCACGGCGGCACGGTATGGGCCGAGAGCCGGGGCCTCGGGCTGGGCAGCACCTTCGTCGTGCGGCTCCCGCTCGCCGCCGGGCCGATCGAGCGGACGGCGCGCCTGAGCCGCGACGGCGAGCCCGCCCCGGCGCCCCGCGGCCTGCGCGTGCTCGTCGTCGACGACAACCGGGACGCCGCCGACAGCCTCGACCTGCTCCTGCAATTCCTCGGGAACGAGACGGCGACCGCCTACAGCGGCCCGGAGGCCCTCGACCTGGCCCGGCGATTCCGCCCCCACCTGGTCCTCCTCGACATCGGCCTCCCCGGCATGACCGGATACGAGGTCGCCGCTCGCCTGCGCGACGATCCCACCGTCGCCGGCGCCGTGATCGTCGCGCTCACCGGCTGGGGCACCGCCGAAGATCGCAGCCGCTCCCGCGAAGCCGGCTTCGATCATCACATGACCAAGCCGATCGACGCAGATCAGCTCGCGGAATTGCTTGAACGCATGCGGTGAGCGACCACCGCTCCGTCGCCGGTCGTCGGCCCGAGTACCCCCCCAGCCCATCGTCAGGGGCGGCCTGCGGGCTACGCCTTGCGCTTGCGGTCAGCCTCCCGGACCTTCTGGGCGAGTTCCTTCGACCACTCCGTCATCCACGGCTCGACCACGACCGGCGGCTCGACTACTGGCTCGACGGGTTCCGGGATGAAGACAGGTCCACGGCGAGGGGCCCGGACGCGTTGTTCCTTCTGCGCTGGCGCCGGCTTCGCCTTCTGCTTCGGTGCGCGCCTCACCTCACGGTCCTCGTCGAGCTCGCCTTCTCGCGTGGGCGGGTCATCTTCTCGGCGCGGGGAGGGCTGCGCCTCCGTGACCGGCCGGGGAGGTGTCGGCAGGGGGACAGGTTGCGATGCCAACCATCGAGTGAGCTTGTAACCGGCCAGAGCAGCACCAAAAGCAAGGAGGGCCATGCCCGCCTTGCCCCATCCCGAACCGCCGCCGTCCTCGTTCGACGCCATGAGACAGGAGGATAACGCCGGCCGGCGGGCTGCCAAGGAGGCGAGAACGCGCGGAGGATCGTCGTCCGCGCGGATCGTTTATCGACGTCTACCTGCGATCGGCTCGAGATCAAAAACTCGGCGCCAGTCCTCGGTGATGGCGACGCTGACGGCCGCGTTCAGGTCGATGCCGCGGAACTCGGCGAGTTGCCGCAGACGGGCGTCGACCTGCGCCGTCAGGCGGACGACCCGCTGCGCGCGATTCTCCTTGGCCGGTCGACCGCCACGACGGGCACGGCGGGCCGGAGCAGGATCCTCAGGTTCGTCGTCGCTCTCGTCGTCCTCGACGCCCTCGTCGGGCGGTGGGGGCCGGCGCTCCTGCGCGCGCCTCCCCGCCGCTCCACCCTTGGAGGCAGGCGGCGGAGCTTCGCCTCGATCCTCCCGCTGCATCTTTCGGATCTCCCGGAGCGCGTCCGGGTCGGCTCCAGGAGGCGCGTAGGTGCCGTCGAACCCCTCGGGGACGAACTTCGGGCCCTTGCCCATCAGTTCTGGCTCCCGTCGTCGTCGGCGTCGATCAAGCCGGCGCGCGCGAGGACGGCGTCGCAGAACCGAACCATCGCGCGATGTCCCGCAGTGCCCTCGCCGTGGGGGACCTTCCAGACCGGCTCGTAGTAGCCCTGGGTTCGGCGCAGCGCGGGGTTGAACGGGACCACCTCGTCGTAGAACTCGACCTTCGGGACGTGCCGCGCGGCCTGCTGGAGCCCGCGGAGGGTCGCGATCCCGGCCGCGTCCGCGGTGTAGAAGACGACGTAGCACGGCGCCTTCGGCGTCATCAGCGGCACGACGGACATCAGGTTCTCGATCGCCGTGCGGTTGTCGACCGGGACGATCCAGAGGTTGGGATCGATCGCGTCCGGCATGCCGGCCTCGGGAGGGGTGTCGACGAGCACGAGCGGATAGCCCTCGAGGACGTCGTCCGGGGGCATCTGCTCGGGTGAGAAGAGGCCGGTGATCAGGCCGTTCCGGACCGGCTGCTTCTTCTCGATCTTCTTGTCCTTGTGGAACCAGCGCAACACGTCGCCCTGGCGATCGAGCGTGATCACCAGGGACTTGATGCCGAGGTCGTTCGCCCGCCAGGCCAGGTGCGCGCAGATCGTCGTCTTCCCGATGCCGCCCTTGTGGTTGTGCACGGCGATGATGGTCATGGTCAACGCTCCTATTCGATCGCTTCCAGCGATCACCCTGATATCGGCAACATCGATGCGCGACAAGACGATGCATTCGCGCCCGGCCCCCGGGCCGCGGCGCGACGCTCGGTCATGCAGTGACGGCGAGCGCGGCCGCGCGAGCTGGCAGCGCCGGCATCCGGCCTCGAGCACGCGGCACAGATCGGCTCACCTGCAGCCCGGGGCAAACAACGCCGACGTGACGTTCTGCAGCGGTCACGGGACGAGGGGAGCGAGTTCGGGGCGGGCGCGGACGATGTCGCCGACGAGGGCCGGCATGGGGCCGGCGGCCAGGGCGGCCCCGACGGCTGAACGAGCATCGTCGACCCTCCCCTCCCGGGCGGCCAGAGAGGCGAGCTCGAGCCACAGCACCCAGCGGCCGGGACTCTGCGGGGAGTCGGCGGGCAGGCGTGCGGTGGCCGCGAGTACGCGCTCGAGCTCGAGGCGAGCGCCGCTGATGTCGCCGGTGCGGGCGCGCACCTCGGCCCGCCACCGCAACAGGTCGCAGGCGACAGCGAGGGCATCCGGGTCGGCGGTCGCCAGCAGGGCGTCGGCGTCGAGCGGGGCGAGCACGGCTTGCAACGCGCGGCGCGGGCGGGGGTCGTCGAGGTGGTTGGTGGCAGCCGCACGCCAGGTCGCCTGCACGAGCGCCGGATAACGGTCGCCGGCCAGTTCGGCGAGAAGTGGGGCGTACAGCTCGGGGTGGGCGCGGAGTAGCAGCAGCAGTTCGGCGGGAGCAGGGCCGACGAGTAGACCCGCGAGCAGCCGACGCGCCTCTTCGCCGCGGCCGATTTGCAGCAGGGCGTGAGCCCTCCACACCTGATCCCGTCGGTCGGTCGTGTCCGTGTCGAGGGCGGCGAGCGTCGCGTGGAAGTCGGCCGCGACGAGCGCGCGATGGAGAAACGCGCGGGGGCCCTCGGGGACCACCGCGAGCCGGACGCCGCGCAGCGTGATGCCGTACAGGCGCGCCCGAAGCCACGCGAAACTGCCACCGCGGACCGCGATGTCGAGATGATAGCGTCCGGGGGGCGGCAGCGGACCGGCGAGCGGCTCGCGCTGCCCGGTGCGCACGTCATGGAGGCGCTCGTGGGCCTCGCAGCCGAGTTCGTCGAGCGCCGGGATCACCGAGACCCGCAGATCGAGGCGCACCGCCTCTGCGGTGCGCACGGCGGCGGCGGGGTCGACGACGCGGTCGAGTTCGCGGCCGAAGGCCGTGCAGAGCCAACGGCGGGTCACAGCGAGGCCGCCCCGGAAGGTGCCGGTCATGCCGAAACCGAGCCCGGCCAGCGGCGCAGCGGCCGGGTCGGCCTCGCTGCGGAGTGAAAACTCGAGCCGCGCGCCGTACTCGAGCTCGTCGAGCTCCATGTCGACCGCGAGCTCGACGAGGTCCCCGGACCAGTCGACCGGCAGCGACAGAAGCACACCGTCACCGTTGGTGGCAAGCTCGAGCGCGTCGTCGCCGGGCTCGTGGCGCAGGCCGAGCGGGTCGCCGATCCACCACGCCGGGTCGAGCGGGCCGGCGAAGCGCAGCGCGACCTGCTCGGAGCGGGCGCGGGCGCTCACGGCAGCCAGGCGGGCGAGCGCGTCGTCACGGACGCCCTCGGTCTGGAGGGCGGCGACGCTCGCCTGCGCGGCGTCGTGGTCGCCGAGGCGCAGCTCGAGCGCGAGCGCTTCGCGGCGAGCGACGGCGGCGAGCGCTGGGGCGCGAGCTGCGTCGCGCAGCAGGGCGAGCGCGACGCGCAACTGGCCGGTGCGCGCGCGCAGGCGGCCGGCAGACAGCGCCGCGTGAGCGCGCAGATCGGGGCCGGCGGAGCGGCGGGCGAGTTTTTCAAAGGCGGTGGCGGCGTCGGCCTCGAGGCCGAGATCATTGAGGTCGGCGGCCTGGCGCCACTGGCGGGTCCATGCCGGGTCTTCCGGGTCGACGAGCGCGTCGGCAGGGCCCGAGGCGACAGGAGCCGTTGGGAGCGTGTCCTCGCCCGCGCCGAGCACCCACACCCGCGCGGTGCCGTCGGGGTCGGAGACGCCGGCGATCAGCTCGACCGCAGGGTCATCGTCGAGCTGGGCGAGGCCGAGCAGTTGGAGGTGACCGAGCAGCGCCGGGGTGAAGTCGCCATCGGCACCCTGAAGGTGCAGCAGCGTGTGCTCGGCGCCGCTCTGAGCGAAGCCGATAGCGATGTCCTCGCGACCGTCGCCGTCGACGTCGCCGGCGCTGGGGGCCCACGGGATCGCGGCGTTGCCGTCGACGGGGAGGCGCAGCGGCAGGTGACCGCGGCGCACGAGGTGGCGGCCGTCGAAGCCGTACAGGTAGAGACCCTCGGTTTCGCCATGTGGGTGATCGGGCGGGAACACCAGCGGGGCCTCGTCGCGGTGCAAGTTCTTGGCGACCAGCCGCGGGCCGCCGGCGGTGCGCAGCGGGGCGAGGCCGTAGACGGTGCCCAGCTTGTCACGGTCGACGGTGCGCAGGCGGCCGCCGGGGGCGCGCGCGAGGATCCGGACGTCGTAGGCGCGCCAGCCGGTGAAGCTCGCGGCGAGCTCCTGGCGGCCGTCGTCGTCGAGGTCGACCGCGACGAGGCCGTGCGCGAGCGAATCGAGGGTGTCCGTCGGATCATAGACGACGCGAGTGGTGTAGCCACCGGCGGGGGTAGGCTCGATGACGATCACCTCGAGGCCGACGCCTGTCCCGAAGTACAACTCGCGTTCGCCGTCGCCGTCGAGGTCGGCGCGAGCTCCGGCGAACGCGCGCGGGCCGGTCCAACGGTGCAGTGGGACGAGCGCCGCGGGCTCGACGCGGTAGACGGTGTTGAGGTCGGCCGCGGGATCGTAGGCGACGACGGTCCGCGGATCGCCGGCGGTCAACGCGAGCAGGCGGACCTCGGGCGGCAACGGGAGCTCACGGGTCGTCGTCAGCGCCGCGTCGGCGCGGGCGAGGTGGAGGATCAATCGCTCGGCGCGGCGCTCGACCAGAAGCACGTCGTCGTCGCCGACCTGGATCTCCTCGATCCGCCGGTGCCGGGTCGCGGTCGCAGGCAGCAGGGCCGGGCCGAGCGCGGCGAGCGGGTGGGACGTACCAGCGAGCGGGTCCCGGGCGCCGGCGAGGTCGCGGCGGGCCAGCGCGGCGTCGATTCGCAGGCCGGCGAATGCCTCGCGGACAGCGGCGTGGCGCCGGTCGACGAGGGCGAGCAGGTTGGCGAGCGCGCGCCACTCGAGACGTCGGGCGAACACGTAGGCGAGGCCGTGCAGGGCGCGGGTCTGCAGCGGCTCGGTCGGCGCGGCGGCGTAGGCGGCGGCGTAGGCCGAGCGGGCGTCGCCCAGGGCCTCGGCCGCGCGGCGGCGGTCGGCTTCGTCGAGCCAGGCGAGCGCGAGCGCCTCGGTGCCCTCGTGCAGCGGGTCGTCGACGAACGCGGCGAACGTCTCGCGGGCAGCGGCCGGGTGATCGGCGGCGAGGGCCTCACGGATCCGCGTCTCGGCGGCCGCGCGCGCGAGCTCGGCGCTGCGCTCGCGCTGGTGCTCGGACCAGCGGCGGCGCAGGTCGAGCGCGAGCAGCACGAGCACGGCGGCGACCACGGCTGCTCCGAAGGCCAGACGGGCGAGACTCCGGCGGCGGCGGCGGCCGGCCTCGGGATCGTGGGCGAGCCGGGTGAGCAGTTCGTCCATGCCGGGGAAGCGGTCCTCGGGGCGACGAGCGAGGCCGCGGCGCAGGGTTGCGAGCAACCATGCCGGCAGCGGGCGGGCGGGCTCGGGCGGAGGGCCGGCGACGACGCTCGCGCGCAGCTCGGCGAAGGTGCCACCGGCGAACGGCCGCGCGCCGCACAGCGCTTCCCAGAGGGCGACGCAAAAGCTGAACTGGTCGGAACGAGCGTCGGCGCGACCGCCCGCGAATTGTTCCGGGGACATGTACGCGGGTGTGCCGAGCACGGCTCCGCGGCGGGTCAGGCCGGCGTCGAGCGGCGCTGCGTCACCAGCGCCCTCGGAGTCGTGGGGAGCGTCGCGGAGAGCGACGAGGCCGAAGTCGACCACGCGGGCGCGGCCGTCGTCGCCGACGAGCACGTTGTCAGGTTTAAAGTCGCGGTGGACCAGGCCCTGCGCGTGCGCAGCCGCGAGGCCGCGGCCGGCCTGAACGTACATGTCGAGCAGCGTCCGCAGGTCCGCGCCGGCCTGGCGCTGCGCGGCCGTCCAGGCGCGCAGGGTGCTGCCGGCGACGTATTCCATGGCGATGAACAGACGGCCGGCGGCGGCGCTGACCTCGTAGATCTGGACGACGTGGGGATGCGACAGGCGGGCGAGGCCCTTGGCCTCGTGCAGCATCCGAGTGTAGGCGTCGCCGTCGTGGTCGGTACGGACCAGCTTGAGCGCGACGCGGCGATCCAGCAGCTCGTCCCACGCGGTGTAGACGACGCCCATGCCGCCCTCGCCGAGGAGGCGCAGGAGGATGAAGCGACCGAGGCGCCCCTCCGCGGGCGCGACGTCCGCTTCGGCGGGGGTGTCCGGCGTACCGCCGTCGGTGACGGTCAGCTCGGGTGACGCGTTCGGGGAAGGCAACGCAGGGACGGGCTTCAAGTGATGTTGTACTTCTTGAGCAGGCGCTTGAGCTGATGCCTGCTTTGCAGGCCGAGCGCGCGCCAGGCTTGCTCACGCACACCGCCGACGGCCGCGAGCGCGGCGACGATTTGCTCGCGGCGCAGCGCCTCGGGGCCGTCGTCGGGGTCGGGCGGGGGGGAAGACGCGGGGGCGGCGAGCCCCGGCGGGGCCTGCAACTGTGCGCCCGGGCTGGCGGCGACGGCCTGCCACAGCACCTCGAGCAGTTCGCGTGCGTGGGCGATGAAGCGGCGGCGGACCAGCGCGAGCACGAGGTCGGAGGCGAGCTGCGGCTCGCCGCCGACGAGGAAGCGCCCGAGCGGGCCGGGGCCGGCGGCGACCCGACGCAGCAAGTGGCGCGCGAGCAGGGGCACGTCCTCGGGGCGCTCGTCGAGGCCCGGGACAAGGACGCGGTGAACGAAGCGGGCGAGCAGATCGGGCTTGAGCGCGGCGGGATCGCGGTTGGTCGCGCCGAGGAGGCGGACGGCGGCGCGGCGGCGGCGGGCCTCGCCGAGGCGCTGGTACTCGCCGCCGTCCATCACGCGCAGCAGGCGGGCCTGGAGCGCATGCGGGAGCTCGCCGAGCTCGTCGAGGAACAGCGCGCCGCCGTCGGCCTCGCCGAGCAGGCCGGGGCGGTCGGGAGTGCCCGGGTTGGGATAGTCGCCGATGTTGCCGAACAGCTCGGCGTCGACGAGCGACTCGGGGATCGTCGCGGCGTTGCGGGCGACCAGCGGGGCCGCGGCCCGCGACGAGGCGGCGTGCAGCGCCCGCACGACCAGCTCCTTGCCGGCGCCGCTCGGCCCGTGGACCAGCGTGTGCTCGTCGCGGGTGGCGAGGAAGGCGAGCTGATGACGCAGGTACCACGCTGCCGGAGACTCGCCGACGAGGCCGTGCTCGTCGGCGTCGCCGAACGCGAACGGCCGGCCCGGCTGCTCGCCGTGCGGCCACTCGACGGGCCGCCGGGTGTACAGCAGGGCGAACCGCCCGCGCAGCTCGACGACGTCACCGGGGGCCATGGCCGCGCGCGTGACGGCGTGACCGTTGACGCATACGGTGCCGCGTCCGATCTGTTCGACACGCAGCGCGTCGCCGGCGAACAGGCGCACGCGCAACTGCCAGCGGGACACGTCGCCTGCCCGCAGCGGCCCGGTGTCGACCCGCGAGCCCGGGCGCAACTGCTGGAACGTCAGCGGCAGCGCACCGTCGGGACCAGGCTCGCTTGCGCGGCCGATCGTGAACGGGACGTCGAGCGCGGCCCGCGGCAGGCACACGACCTCGCCGACCCGCCCCGGCTCCTCCCGCGACCACAGCAGCGCGAGCGCCGGGACCATCGCGGACGCGCCGTCGCCGGCCGCGAGCTGGACGGAGCTGCCTTGGAGGGTCGACCGTTCTGGATCGCGGTGTGGCACGGAGTTTCCTCTGCGAGATGGAGGGGGACATCCGCGGAAGCGGGGTGCTGCGGCGTCGGCGCGGAGGGTAGCAGCATCGGCGGCGAACAGGGTTTGCCGGACATGCGCGTTTCCGCGCACCGAGCGGGCGCCCACCGAGCGCTCACCGTGGGCGCGCTCGCTCCGAAGGGACCGACCGGGGCGCGTGACGATTGATGTCACGTCGCCCGTGTCCGCTGGCACGCAGGTTGCTTTAGGGCGCGACGATGCGACCTCACTCCTTTCTTGTCTTCTGTTCCTTCCTGGCTTGCACCGGCGGCCGCGGCTCCGGCAGCGACACCGACCCCAGCACCGGCTCGGCGACAACGGGCGGTACCGACACGACCGACGACCCCACGACCGGAACCGCCTCGACGGTCGATCCCTCGTCGACCGGAACCACAGGATCGAGCACGTCGGCCGACACCACGAGCGGGCCGACGACCGGCGACACCAGCACCGGCGATGTGACCGCGACGATCGACGCCAGCACGACCTCGGACACGACCGGCGACGCGAGTTCGTCCTCCACCACGGCGCCCGACCCCGTGTGCGGCGACGGCACGGTCGACGAGAACGAGGCGTGCGACGACGGCAACGCGTTCGCCGGCGACGGCTGCACGATCAACTGCGAAAAGGAGTGCTCGGCGCTCCGGTTCGAGGGCGCCAGCGCAGCATTCGCGGCCGATCCTGGCACGCTGAACTTCACCTCGGTCACGCTCGGGGCGTGGTACCGCGCCAAGGTCGGCGTGCCCGAGGGCATCATCGCGGCCAAGCAGGGGTCCGTGTTCGGCGGTCACTACACCTACTCCCTCTCCGTCGGCGCCGCGTCGGGCGTCACGGCGCGTCTACAGACCGGGCTCAACGCGGAGTTCCTCGACCTCGGCTTCGCCGACGCCAAGCCGGACGACAAGTGGCATCACATCGCCGTGACCTACACCGCCGCGACCGGCGAGGGCGAGCTCTACGTCGACGGCCAGTCGGTGGACTTCGGCCAGCAGGGCAACGGGCTGGTCGCCGCGATCAAGGACCTGCCGTTCACCCTCGGTGCGGTCAAGGTCGACGGGGTCCTGCAGCTCACCTCCAAGGCAGCGGTCGCGAACGTCGTCGTCTACGACAAGCAGCTCAGCGACGCCGAGGTCGCCGAGCTGGCTCAAGGCGTGTACGCGCCCGGCGCAAAGGCGTTCTTCCCGACGCTCGAGGGCATGGGCAATGAGTCCGCGGATGCCAGCGGCAACGGCCACACGCTCGACGTGACCGGAGTGGCCTGGGAAGCCGACGGCCCGTTCTGCGCGCCGTGAGCAGCGGCTGCTCGAGCCGTCCGGCGGGCGGTGACCATGTCCCCTCTCCATCACGCCATCGCCCTCGGGCGAAACGCGCCTCGCCGCACATCATTCACTGATGCTGTTGCCGATATCTACCATGATAGCTCGCTGATATCAGCAACACCGGCGGCGCACGACGGCGAGTAAGGCGGCCGCCGCCGAGCGACACCGCGAGCGCGTGTCTACGGCCGCGCGATCGCGGTGGCCGCCTGCAACACCGGCGGCCGCGCGATCACGGCGAGCGACAGCCGCGTGGAGCCGCGCGAGCGTGGCAAGCGACAGCAAGGCGGCGCGCGGGCGTCCGTTGCGGGCACAAACGGGTCCCTTGTATGAACGCCGAGAGATCGGCGACAAGTTCCTGTCCAACGACTCCGGGAGACCGAGGGTCCCTAGGGCACCAACCCGATCGCGAGCAAGGTACCCGGAGTCGAGTCTGTCCTCTACGAGCCCGAACAACTGCGAGAAGCCCTTTCTGAGCTCGAATACAAGGTTGGGAGGGAGGACGGGCGCCAACCACAAGGAAGTGAACCATGAAGCGAACAATTTGGATCGGGATCGACGTAGCGAAGGACAAGCTCGACGTCGCGGTGAAGAAGACGGAAGTAGGCCAGCACCCGGCCCCGCCGAAGCGGGCTCAGGAGGCGTGGATCTCGTCGAACACCGACAAGGGAGTAGCGGAGCTGATCAAGCGCGTGCAGGCGCTTGAGCCCGACCGGATCGTCATGGAAGCGACCGGAGGCTACGAACAACGGGTGTTCCTGGCGCTGCGGGCGGCCGGACTTCCGGCGGTGATCGTGCCGCCCGGAGCGGTTCGCTCCTTCGCGGAAGGGATCGGGCGTAAGGCCAAGACCGATCGGATCGATGCCCTGGTCCTGGCGTACTTCGCCGAGGTGCGTCAACCCGAGGTACTCCCGCTGCCGACCGAGAACCAGAGGCGGGTGACCGAGCTTGGTGGCCTGCGAAGCGATCTCGTCGCAACCCGGACCGCCTACAAGAACCGCCTGGAGCACGCCTCGCGGGAGAATCGTGCCCGAATTGAGCGGCTGCTGGAGGCCGTGCAGGCCGAGATCGACGAGCTCGACAAGGAGCTGGCCAAGGCGCTCGAGGCGACCCCAGAGGACGCCGCGAAGGCGGCCCTGGTCCGGTCTGTCCCAGGCATCGGGCCGGTGAACGCGGCCGCCCTCGTCGGTGGCCTGCCCGAGCTCGGGAAGCTTCACCGGAGGCAGATCAGCTCGCTGCTGGGGGTCGCGCCCATGAACAAGGACAGCGGGAAGGGGGAACGCAAGAGATTCGTCCGGGACGGCCGGCGCGCGCTGCGGTCTCTGCTCCACATGGCAGCCCTCAGCGCGAGGACCCACAACCCGGCCATCCGCGCCTTCGCCCAACGCCTCGAGGCCGCTGGCAAGCCCTTCCACACCATCATGACCGCGTGCATCCGCAAGCTCGTCGTCATCCTCAACGCCATCGTCGCCTCGGGCACTCCGTGGTCGCCGATGGCTTGACACGAGACACAACTGCTCGGCCATGAGTCACTGTTCGTCAGGTCGGCTTCAACGAAGCTGGAGGCGAATACGAACGCGGCTCGCGGCCTCGCTTGTGGGGTAGGCGACCGACTCGAGCGCCGCCTTCGCGCAGGCGTGCCAGGGGAGCGCCGGCGAGACGGCGTGTCGGTTGAGGGCGGTGACGGTCC
>ERZ1066117.748-NODE-748-length-21056-cov-9.404885_pt1 | contig 21056 bp, 24 predicted proteins | sample MGYA00382764_ERZ1066117 | MGnify/ENA primary metagenome ERZ1066117 (study PRJEB33369, sample SAMEA5778347) | biofilm metagenome | biome: Industrial cooling water; feature: Water cooling tower basin; material: Biofilm | place: United Arab Emirates | collected...
CACCATCGGCGACATCGCGGCCCGCTGAGGACCGTGCGGCGCGGCCGGCCACGAGGCCGGTCGCTGCCGCCCCGGCGCCGACGCCATGACCACCGCCCCCACGTCGCCGCTGCTGCGCCGCTCGCCCGGCTTCGGCCTGGGCCTGCGACCGCCGCACTACGCCGACTTCGTCGCGTCGAAGCGCGCGGTCGATTGGCTCGAAATCATTTCCGAGAACTTCCTGGTCGATGGCGGCAAGCCGCTGCAATGGTTGGACCGGATCCGCGCCGACTACCCGATGGCGATGCACGGCGTCACGCTGTCCATCGGCGGCAGCGATCCGCTCGACCTCGACTACCTGCGACGCTTGCGGTCGCTGGCCGCGCGCGTCGACCCGCTCTGGGTCTCCGACCACGTGTGCTGGGGAGCCCATGCCGGCGTCCATGCGCATGACCTGCTTCCTTTGCCCTACACCGCCGAGGCCGTGCGCCACGTCGCAGCGCGCGTGCGCCAGGTGCAGGACGTGATCGGCCGCCGCCTCGTGCTCGAGAACGTCTCGAGCTACGTGGAATTCAGCGCCAACGAGATGCCCGAGTGGACCTTCCTCGACGCGCTGTGCCGCGAGGCCGACTGCCTGCTGCTGCTCGACCTCAACAACGTCCACGTCAGCGCCGTGAACCACGGGTTCGACGCGCTCGATTTCCTCGACGGCGTGCCACTCAACCGCGTGCAGCAGATCCATCTGGCCGGCCACACGGTGCGCGACGGCTACCTGATCGACACGCACGACGCCGACGTCTCGGACCCGGTGTGGGCGCTTTACCGCGAATTCGTGCGTCGAACGGGCGGCCGCGCCACGATGATCGAACGCGACGACCACCTGCCTTCGCTCGATGCGCTCGAGGCCGAGCTGGGCATCGCGCGTCGCATCGAAGCCGAGGTGCTCGGCGCCGCCCTGCTGAGCGCGTCGACGCCCGTACGGGCCCGGGGACACGCCGCGTGACCGCGCTCGCCACGCTGCAGGCGCGCTTCCTGCACGACCTGCTCCACGCCGACGACGCCGCTGCCGGCGACGTGCGCGGCACCGCGTGGTTCGCCGTCCCACAGCGGCTGGCGGTCTATCGCAACGCCTACCGTCGCCGGCTCGTCGAAGCCCTGGCGTCGGCGTACGAACGCGCCGTCCGCGTGCTCGGCGCCGAGGCCTTCGACGCGCAGGCGCTGGCTTACGTCGAAGCGCATTCCCCCGCCGATCGCGCGCTGGGTCGCTACGGCCTCGACTTCCCCGTCTGGCTGCGGCGTCGCGCCGTCGGCAACGATGCGGCACGGATCACGCTGGCGGCGGACGTGGCGGTCATCGACGGCCGGCTGCGCCGCGCGTTCGACGCCGCCGACGCGCCGCCGCTGTCGCGGGAGGCGCTGCTGCGGCTCAGGCCCGACGCTTGGGCCGCGCTGCGCTTCGAGTGGGACGCTTCGCTCGGTGTCGATGCGGTGGCCGCGGCCGCGATCGAGGCCTGGCGCGAGCCGGAAGGCGTGGCCGCGCGCGAGGTCGATGGCGCGGTGCACGACCCGGCGATGACGACGCGCGTGCCCGTAGCGTTCTGGCGCCGCGAAGGCCAGACCTTCTTCCGGACGCTCGCGCCCGACGAGGCCGCGCTGCTGGTCCGCCTGCGCGAGGGCGCTGGACTGGCCGAAGCCTGCGCGGGCCGGGGCGACGACGAGTCCCCGCCCCTCCCGTTCGACGTCGCGGCGCCGGCACTGCTCGGCTGGATCGACGAGGGCTGGATCATCGCGTTGCACGAGGCGCCATCGACGTGAGCGCGAGGCCGGCCCAACCTCTGCCGTCGCTTGGGCGCCGATCGCTGCTGCACCGGCTGGGCGACGCGCCGTGGCCGGTCCTCGTGGGCGAGCTGACGCTGTGCTTCAGCCTGTTCGGCGTGGCGAGCGTCAACCTGTTCCTGATGCTGCGCGAAAACCTGCGCTTCATCGCCGAGCACGGCGTCGACGCGCTCGTCGAGGGCGGCGCGCTGCAGCTGCTGCTGCTCGTCGCGACGGCCTACGTCGCGATGGCGTTCTACACGCTCGCGAAGTTCTTCGAGTACCGGCTCATGGATCGGATGGCGGGAAGACCGCCACCGGCTTCGCGCGGGAGTGCCGCATCGAGCGCGCGAACGACGACGACGAGGCGTAGCCCACCGCGCGTGCGACGGCCTTCATCGGCACGCCTTCGGCCAGCAGTCGCGAGCCGAGGTCGTAGCGCACCGCGCTGAGGAACTGCTGCGGCGTCGTGCCGGCCACTTTCGCGAACGTCGCCGCGAAGGCGGAGCGCGACATGCCCGCGGCCCGCGCCAGCGCCGCGATGGTCCAGTGGGCGCCGGGCCGCTCGAGGAAGGCCGCCACGGCGCGCGCCAGGCGAGCATCGGACAGCACCGGCAGCACGCCCGCCGACACCCGCCCTTCCGCGAGGGCGAGGCGCACCGCCTCCATCACCACGGCTTTCAGGTGAAGCTGGACGCATTCGTCGCGGCCGGGGCGCGCGTGGGCCGCTTCCGCCGACAGCAGGGCGCCCAGCGCGGACAGCACCGGGTGCGAACGCAGGTCGATGGCGAGTGGATTCGGGAGCGCACGGATCAGCCCGGCCGACACCGAATCGGCCGGCAGCACGTAGCAGCACAGCAGGCGGCAGCCCGCCGGCTCCGTGGCGAAGATGCGGTGCGGATTCGGCGTCGGGAACGCGATGAATCCCGGCGCGTCGACGTCGCGCGTCTGGCCGGTGCGCAGGTCGCGGACGGCGAGCCGACCCTCGAGCACGAAGTGGAACTGCGCCGGGATGTCGGGCTGCTCGTAATCGGCATCGCCGCACAGGCGCCCGGAAAAGAACACGGTGGTGCGGAAGCGGAGCAGTCGGACGAGTCGCGACAGGGCATCGGCGTCGTCGGTGGCCAGAGTCCGGGTGGGCGCCGGGGAGAGCATCGGGGGTCGGAAGGGAGCGTGCCGGAGGTTCGCCGCCATGATCCTAATCCTGCGCGCGCCGGCCGTCGCCGTTCGCGCACTTTTCGTCCATCGCTGTAACCCTTGACGCAGCCTCGACGTAGGTTGGGGGCGGCACGGCGATTCGCCGAAGCGCGCCGCGCCACTCCGACCACTTTCGAGGACATGCCCATGAATCGCGCCGCCACGTCGTTCGCGCTCACCCTTGCCACCGCGCTGTCGCTCGGTGCCCTCTCCGCCCCCGCTTCCGCCGAAGACGCCCCGCGCGGCGGCAAGGAAAAGTGCTACGGCGTCTCCAAGGCCGGCGAAAACGACTGCGCCGCCGGCCCCGGCACCAGCTGCGCCGGCAGCTCGAAGGTCGACTACCAGGGCAATGCCTGGAAGCTGGTGCCGGCCGGCACGTGCACGTCGATCGAGACGCCGAAGGGCAAGGGCTCGCTGACCCCGATCGCCGGCCGCTGAGCCTGGCCGGGTCGTCGCGATGACCGCCAGCGCGCTGCCGCCGGGCACCGGCATCGGCTTCAAGCCGGCGCATGCGGCCGCGCTGCTGTCCGACGGCACGGACCTCGACCTCGTCGAGGTGCACGCCGAGAACCTGATGGGCGCCGGCGGGCCGGTGCACGCGCAGCTGGATCGCGTCCGTCGCGAGTTCGCGCTGTCGCTGCACGGCGTGGGGCTGTCGATCGGCGGCGACGCTCCGCTCGACGAGCGGCATCTCGAGCGCCTCGCCCGCGTGGCGGCGCGCTTCGAGCCTGCCGTCGTCTCCGAACACCTGGCGTGGTCGACGCACGGCGGGGTGTTCTTCAACGACCTGCTGCCGATCGCCTACGACGCGCCGACGCTGGAACGCGTGGCGCGCCACGTCGGCCGGCTGCAGGAGCGGCTTCAGCGCCGCGTTCTGATCGAGAACCCCTCGACCTACGTCGCGCTCGCCGGCAGCGCGATGGAGGAGGCCGACTTCCTCGCCGAGCTGGTCGCGCGCAGCGGCTGCGGCCTGCTGCTCGACCTCAACAACGTGGTGGTGAGCCAGCACAATCGCGGCGACTCGCCGGCGCGCTACCTCGATCGCTACCCGCTGCACGCGGTCGGCGAGATCCACCTTGCGGGGCATGCGGTCGAAACGCTCGACGACGGCGCACTCCTGCGCATCGACGACCACGGCTCGGCCGTCGGCGACGAGGCCTGGGCGCTGTACGCGCAGGTCATTGCGCGCATCGGCCCTGTCCCGACCGTGATCGAGTGGGACACCGACGTGCCGGACTTCGAGGTGCTGGCGGGCGAAGCGCGCACCGCGCGGCGCTTCCAGCATCTCCACGCGGCGAGGGCCGCCTGATGCTCGCCGACTCGCTCACCGAGGCCACGCAGCCGCGCCTCGCGGCGGCCCTGCTCGACCCGGCCATTCCGGTGCCGCGTCGCTTCGACGTGCATCGCAACACGATGATGTCGAGCCTGGTGCGCGCCTTGGCCGACGGTTTCCCCTCGATCGAGCGGCTGGTCGGCCCGGCGTTCTTCGCCGCGATGGCGGCGGAGTTCGTCCGCGCCCAGCCGCCGTCGCACCCGGTGCTGCTGGCCTACGGTGCGGGCTTCGCGGGCTTTCTCGAGCGCTTCGATCCGGTCGCCCACCTGCCCTGGCTCGCCGACGTCGCGCGACTCGACGGACTGCGCCGGCGCGCCTGGCATGCGGCCGACGTCCCGGCGCTCGACGTCGCTGCGCTGAACAGCGTCGATCCCGAGCAGCTCGCCGAACAGCGCATCGCCCTGCATCCGAGCGTCGGGGTGCTCGGCTCGGTGCACCCGGCGCGCACGCTGTGGGCCGCGCAGAACGGCGACGAATCGCCGCTCCCCATCGACTGGGTGGCCGAAACCGCCGCGGTCTGGCGCAGCGGCGGCACGATCCACGTCGACACGGTGGATGCCGCGCTGCTCGCGCTGCTCGATGCCGCTCGCCGGCAGCCCACGCTGGCCGAGCTGCTCGCCGCCGACAGCGAGATCGAAATCCGCGGCAAAGCGCAGGCCTTCGCGACCGCGCTGGGCAGCGGGCTGCTGGTCGACGCGGAGGCGCTCGTCGAAGCGCTCGCCCGCGCGCCTGACGCCACGCTGTTCGACCACTTCCTCCCCTTCTTCCCCGCCACCGCAGCAACCGAGGCTTCGCCATGACGTCGACCACCCTCTCCGCCCCGGGCCGCTGGCTCGCCCCGGTCCATGCCCTGCTGGCGCGCATCCCCGACCCCCTGCTGCTGCTCGCCGCGCGCGTGTTCCCGGCGGCGATCTTCTGGCAGTCCGGCCGCACCAAGGTGGACGGCTTCGCACTGAACGACAGCGTGGTCTTCCTGTTCGAAGAGGAGTACCAGCTGCCGCTGCTGCCGCCGGAGCTCGCGGCCACGCTCGCCGCGATCGGCGAGCACGTGTTCCCGGTGCTGCTGGTGCTCGGCCTCGCCACGCGGCTCTCGGCGCTGGCCCTGCTCGGCATGACCGCGACCATCCAGATCTTCGTCTACCCCGACGCCTGGCCGACCCATGGCGTCTGGGCCGTGGCCCTGCTGCTCGTGGCGATGAAGGGCCCCGGCGCGTGGTCGCTGGATCGGGTGATCGGCCTCGAAGCGTCCAACGGTCGGGCCTGACGTGCGGCGGCGCGGTTCGCTCGCTCTCGCGCTGACCGGCCTGCTGGTCGCGTCGGCCCATGCCGCGACGCTACGGGTGACAGTGACCGACAGTACGGGACAACCGATGGCGGACGCCGTCGTCGAAGTGCACGACCTCACGGACGGCCGTGATGCGCCGCAGGCCGACCTCGACCAGCGCGATCTTGCCTTCGTGCCGCGCGTGCTGGCCGTGCGCCGCGGCGGCAGCGTGCGCTTCCTCAACGGCGATCGCGTCAACCACCACGTGTATTCGTTCTCGCCGGCGCGCCGCTTCGACCTGCGCCTCTCGAAAGGCTCGGCGGGGGCCTCACTGCAGTTCGACGCCGTCGGCACGGTCGTGGTGGGTTGCAACATCCACGACTGGATGCTGGGCTACATCCGGGTGGTCGAGGGCCCGCACTTCGCCGTCACCGGCGCTGACGGCGTCGCATCGTTCGACTTCGAGGCGCCTTTGCCCGAGGGAGCCACCGTTTCGGCGTGGCATCCGCGCTTCGCCGACAGCGACGGCGTCGTTTCCCAGCCCGTGTCGGCCCGCGTGACGATCGCGTCGGCAAAGCCGCTGAAGCCCGACCCTTGGCCCGCGAGTCCCGGCTATCGTTGACCCATGGACCGTCTCGCGCCGCGCCTGTTCCTGCTGGTCGTCGGCGTGCTGCTCGCCACGCTGCTGGTTGTGCTCGCGCTGGCCGACCGGGCGAGCCGCGACCAGGCCCTCACGGAGGCGAATGATCGGCTCGAAGCCGCACACGGCGTGTTCCGGGAACAGCTGCGGCTGCGCCTCGCCTCGCAGGCGCAGTTGACCGAAGCGGTCGGCAGCGATTTCGGCCTGAAGGAGGAGATCGTCGCGGCGACACCCGGCAGCGTGTCGCTGGAGGTGACGCTGCGTAACTTCCAGCGCCGCGGTGGCGCGGCCTGGGCGCTGGCCACCGACCCGGAGGGACGCATCCTCGCCTCGACGACGACGGCGCTGCCGGCCGACACCCGGCTGCCCTTTGAGGACGTGTTGGTGGAGGGCGGCGCCGGCTCTTTGCGCCGCGTCGACGCGCTGCTGCACCAGGTGATCGCGACGCCGGTGCACGCGCCGCGACCGCTGGTGGTGGGCTGGCTGGTGTTCGGCTTTCCGCTCGACGACGCGAACATGCAGAACCTCAAGCAGCAGACCGGAACGACGTTTTCGCTGCTGGATCACCGCGACGTGCGCACCGCCGTGCTGGCCAGCGGCCTCGATCCGGCCGCCCGCGAAGCACTGCCGGATCGGCTGTTGCCGCAGGAGGGCTTCACCACGGTCGTGCTGCCGCAGCGCGGAGAGGACGTGGTGCTCGTGCGCCCGCTGGACGCCGAGGCGGGCGATCGCATCCACGTCGTGATGCAGAAGTCGCTCTCCGAGGCGCTCGAGGGCTTTCGCCGGCTGCGCTTGCAGCTGCTGGTGACCAGCCTGCTGGCGCTGGCGCTGGCCGCAGCGGCCGCGTGGTGGCTGAGCCGCCGCATCAGCCGTCCGCTCACCGACATGGCGATCCTCGCGCGCCGCCTCGGCGACGGCCAGTTCGACACCGCGCTGCCGGCCGAGGCGACCGGCGAAGTCGGTACGCTTGCGCGGGCGCTGACGGTCATGCAGCACGGCCTACGGGAGCGCGACGAAGCCCTGCGCGCGGTCGCCTACGTCAGCGGCCTGACCGGGCTGCCGAACCGGGCGGGGCTGGTCGACGCGCTTCGCCCGGCGCTGGCAGAAACGCCGCACGTGGCCGTGGTAGTGCTCGATCTTGATCACTTCTCCGATATCAACGACACACTCGGCCACGGTGTCGGCGACGGCTTGATCGCTGAAGTCGCTTCGCGGCTGGCGAACGCGGCGCCGCCCGGCACGCGCATCGCCCACCTCGGCGGCGACCAGTTCGCAGTGGCGATACCGGTGGAAGAACGCGGCGACCTCGACGGCCGCGTGGGATGGATTGCCGCCTCGCTGGCGCAGCCGGTCACGGTGGAGGGCCTCGCGCTGCACCTGGGCGCCACCCTAGGTGCCGCCATCGCGCCGGACCACGGCGACACCGCGGAAGCGCTGCTGCGCCACGCGGAAAGCGCCATGTACCGCGGCAAGGCGCGCCGCGACGGCGGGCTGACGGTCTACGACCCGGCGCACGACCACCATTCGCGCCAGCGGCTCGCACTGATGGGTGAACTGCGCGGGGCGATCGAACGCGGCGAGCTGCAGCTGCACGGGCAGCCCAAGGTCCATCTGGGACGCGGCGAGGTGGTCGGGGTGGAGTGCCTGGTGCGCTGGCAGCATCCGGTGCTCGGCATGATCGCGCCGGATCGCTTCATTCCGCTCGCGGAGCAGACCGGGCAGATCCGCCAGCTCACGGCCTGGGTGATCGATGCCGCCACGCGCGCCATGCGCGCGGCGGAGGATCAGGGTCTATCGATCCGCTGGGCCGTCAACGTCAGCGCCCTCGACCTGCTCTCGGACGATTTCGCCGGACGCGTCACCCAGGCCATGGCGGTCGCGGGGCTGGCCGCGGGGCAGCTCGTTATCGAAGTGACCGAGAGCGCAGCCATGACCGACCCTGAACTCGCCGTCCGCCAGCTCGGCGAGCTGCGCCGCGCCGGCGTCAAACTTTCCATCGACGACTACGGCACCGGCCACGCCTCGATGGCACAGCTCAAGCGGCTGCCGGTCGACGAGCTGAAGATCGACCGCTCCTTCGTGAAGAACCTCGCGTCGGACGCCGAGGACGAGGCCATCGTGTCGGCAACAATCGCGCTGGCGCACCGGCTTGGTCTTTCCGTGGTGGCCGAAGGCGTCGAAGACGCCGCAACCGCCGCGCGACTCGCGGCCCTCGGCTGCGACGAGATCCAGGGCTACGGCGTGGCTCGTCCGATGCCGGTCGCCGAGCTGGTGGACTGGGTGGCGCGCCATCGCTCGGCGGTGCGCGCCTTCGTCGGCGGAGTCGCCGCATGAGCCGCTCGGGCGCGGCCAGGGTTCGCGCATTCGCCTTCCACATCAGCGTCGCGCTCGCTGCCCTCAGCGGCGCGTCGACGGTGTCGGCCGACCTGCGATTCTCGGGGCGCATCGACCTTCGCGCCGTCTCGGCCAGCAGCGGCGAGCCGTGGGCCAAAGGCGGCCCATCGACGCAGCGTTACGCCTCCGGGCGCGACTTCCGGTTGGCGCACGGCGTGCTGGCCGTCGACTGGCAATCCGAAGCGAAGCCGCTCGGTGCGCGGCTGGTACTTCACGCCGCCGACGATCGCTCCGGCGTGGTCGACGCGACGGAGCTCTTCCTGCGCTGGAAGCCGCTGCCCGACGGGCCGTGGCGGAGCAGCGTGCGCGCGGGTGCATTCTTCCCCGAAATCTCGCGCGAGAGCGGCGGCCTTGGCTGGACGCCAACGCGAGGGCTCTCGACTTCGGCCGGCAACGCCTGGATCGGCGAGGAGCTGCGCACGATCGGCGTCGAGGCGACCTGGAGCCGAGTTGGTCGCTTCGTCGACAGCCCGCACGACTGGCTCGCCAGCGCCGCGCTGTTCAGCGGCAACGACACTGCCGGCGCGCTGCTGGCCTGGCGCGGCTGGACGGTCGGCGACCGACTGACCGGCCTGCGCGAGCGCCTCGCGTTGCCGCCGCTGCCGACCTTCGAGGCCGGTGGCGTTATCGCCGAGCAGGTGCCGTGGACGAACCCGTTCCGCGAGATCGACGGCCGCGTCGGGGCCTACGTGCTCCTGGGCCACGAGCACGCCGAGGGCTGGCGCAGCCGGCTGTGGCTGTATGACAACTTCGCCGACCCGAGCATCCTGAAATCCGGGCAGTACGCGTGGCATACGCGCTTCGCCCACGGCTGGACCGAGCGGCGCTGGGCGGGCGGCACCTCGCTGGCGCTGCAGGCGATGGCCGGCACCACGGCGATGGGCCCACGCCGCCAGCTGGTCGTCGACAACGGCTACCGCGCAATGAGTCTGCATCTCGACCGTGCGGCCGGCACCTGGCGCTGGGGCGCGCGGCTGGAATGGTTCGACGTCGGAGATCGCGACGCCGTCGCCGACGACCCGAACGAGGAATCCGGCAGCGCCGCGGCGCTGCACCTCACGCGCGCCTTCGGCGACTGGGAGGCGGTGCTCGAAGCCAGCCGCGTCGACAGCACGCGCCAGGCGCGGCCGCTGGTCGGCGGCGCCGCCCGCAGGATCGACGGCAGCGTGTCGATCGCGCTGCGCCGCGATTTATGAGCGCGATTCAGTCGCGGCGCTCGCCACGCAGCAGCTCGCCGGGCGCGATGCCGCGCCGCGCGCGGAACACCCGCGCCAGCGCCGACGCGCTGCCGTAACCGACCTCGGCGGCGACCTGCTTCACCGGCCGGCCGCGACGCAGCGCCGCTTCGGCCAGCGCCAGCCGGTAGCCGGCGAGGTAATCGCCCGGCGTCTGCCCGACCACCGCGTGGAAATGCGCGGCAAAGCGTGCGCGCGACAGGCCAGCCACCTCGGCCATGCGCTCCAAGGTCCACGGCTCGGCGGGCCGCGCGTGCAGGGCCACCAGCGCTTTGGCCAGCTGTGGATCGCCGAGCCCGGAGAACGCGCCGCGTTCGACTAGGCCGGCATCGAGCACATGCCGCAGCACGTGGATCAGCAGCAGTTCGGCGAGCCGGTCGAGCGCCTGCTGGCGCCCGCAGTGGCCGCCGAAGGCTTCGTCGAACAGCAGTCGCGCGATGCCGTGCAGGGCCGGCGCGGCGGCGAGGTCGATGACCAGCGGCGACGGCAGCGAGCGCGACACCGGATCGCCGGCGCCACCGCCGAAGCGCACGCTCGCGCACAGCAGGGTGGCCTCGCGGTCCTCGGGAACGAAGAGACGATGCGTCGTGGGCTTCGGAAACAGCACGAGAGCCGGGCGCGGCAGCGGCTCGAACTCACCGCCGGCGCGCGGCGCGAGAAAGGCCTCACCGGCGTCGAACAGGTGCAGGTGGCCAACGCCATCGGCCTCGTCGAAGCTGGCCAACCCGCAAAGCGCCCCGCTGTGGAACACCGAGGCGGTGAGATGGAAGCGCTCGAGCAGGGGGGCGAGACGGTCCTCCATAAGACTTTGGGTATCAATCGATAGACGATCAGGCGCCAATCGTATCAGCGCCCTCGGCACAGTGGCGTCCGTGGATTCCCCCACGCCCTTTCGAGACCCGCCATGACCCGCATCGCTCCGCTGAACCCCACCGACGCCTCGCCCGCCATCGCCCAGACGCTGGCCGGTGTGAAAGCCAAGCTCGGCCTGCTGCCGAACCTGATCACCACGCTCGCCCACTCGCCGGGTGCGCTGAACGGATACCTCGCCCTTTCCGGCGCGCTGGCCGACAGCCTGCTCGACGCCCGTCAGCGCGAGATCGTCGCGCTGGCCATCGGCCAGGCCAACGCGTGCGGCTACTGCCTTGCCGCGCACACCGCCATCGGCAAGGGCGCCGGCCTCAACGCCGAAAGCATCGCCGCCGCGCGCCGCGGTGAGGGCAACACCTCGTCCGATGCGGCCCTCGCCCGCTTCGCCCGCGTGCTCACCGAGACCCGCGGCAACGCCACCGACGCCGACTACCAGGCCTTCCTGGCCGGCGGCTTCAGCCCGGCGCAGGCACTCGATGTCGTCGGCCTGGTTGCGCTGAACACGCTGACGAACTACGCCAACCACCTCGCCGGCACCGTGGTCGATTTCCCGGCCGTGCCCGTGCAGCAGGCGGCCTGAGCATGGGCGCGATCCGACACCTCGACGATCGCGACCTGCCCGCGGCCCTGGCGCAAAGCCGGGGCCCGGTGCTGGTCGACTTCCACGCCGCGTGGTGCGGCCCGTGCCGCTCGCTGGCGCCCAGCCTCGATGCGCTCGCCGACGAAACCGGCGAACAGCTCGCGGTGATCAAGGTCGACATCGACCAGGCGCCTGCCGCGGCGAATGCCTTCAACGTGCGCAGCGTGCCGACGCTGGTCCTGCTCGACCAAGGACGGATCCACGACGTCCGCGTGGGGCTGCAGTCGCTGGCGCAGCTCCGTCAGTGGGTGGCGAGCGTCGTGCCGCCATCGATGGCGGCGCAGGCCTGAACTCCCCTCCCACGGCCGCCCACATCCGTCTCTATCGAACCCCATCCCAAGGAACTCCAACAATGAACGTCTTCGCCAAATCCACCCTGCTCGCCGCCGCCATCGCGCTCGGCGCCGGTTTCGCCGCCGCCCCGGCCTTCGCCTACGACGAGGCCTCGCCCGCCGCCATCAATGCCGAGGCCGGCGTGATCCTGCATGGCTATGACGCCGTGGCCTACCAGACCGAGAACCGCCCGGTGAAGGGCAGCGCCGCCTTCAGCGCCACGCATGACGGGGCCACCTACCACTTCGCCAGCGCCGCCAACCGCGATGCCTTCCTCGCCGAGCCGGCGCGCTTTGCCCCGGCCTACGGCGGCTTCTGCGCCATGGGTGCCGCGCTCGGCAAGAAGCTCGACATCGACCCGACGCAGTTCAAGGTGGTCGACGGCCGCCTCTACCTCAACGTCAACGCCGACGTGTTCAAGCGCTGGGCGCAGGACATCCCGACCAACATCGGGAACGCCGACCAGAACTGGCCGGGCATCGCGAACAAAGCGCCGAACACGCTCTGACGCCGCCACGCACCATGTCCAGACCACTCGAACCGCTGCGCCGACGGCGGTTCGAGCACCACCGGGAGATCTCCATGGCTTGGCTTTACCTGGCGCTTGCCGCCGTTTTTGAAGTCGTCTTTGCACTGTCGATGAAGGCCTCGAAGGGCTTCACGGTGTTCTGGCCAACGGTCACCACCGTCATTGGCGTCATCGCCGGCATCACCTTCCTGACGCTTTCGATGAAGACGCTGCCGGTCTCGGTCGCCTACCCGATCTGGGTGGGCGTCGGCGCGATGGGAACGGTCGCCTTCGGCTACTGGTTTTTCGGAGAACCCCTTACACCACTAAAGCTGGCGAGCATCGCGCTGATCGCGCTCGGCGTTGCCGGGCTAAAGGTGGCGTCGGGCGAGTGAGTCCCGATCATTCGAGTGGCGCCGTCGCGTCCGCCGCCCACTCCCACATCGAGCCGTCGTAGTTTCGCGCTTCGATGCCGTGCTCGCGCAGCAGCTCGGTGACGAAGGCCGAGCGCACGCCCCCGGTGCAGTAGACGATCACGGGTTGGCCTTCCAGGATCCCCGCGGCGCTCAATCGCGAGCGCAGCGCGTCACCCCGCAAGACCCGACCGTCGGCATCGGAAAGCGCGCGCCAATCAAGATGCACCGCGCGTGGCACGTGACCGCCGCGCGCTTCGCCATACGGCGTTGCACCATCGAATTCTTCGCGCGAGCGCACGTCGACAACCACCACATCGGCGTCGGCGACAGCGCGTTGCACGTCCGCCTTCGTCGCCCGCGCGTTGAATCGCGGCCGTGCGGTAAACGTGCCAGGCGCCACCGCGAAACCCGGCCCGACCGACCACGCATGGCCCGCGTCGCGCCAGGCCGTGCACCCACCGTCCAGCACCTGCACGTCGTTCTTGCCGAGCACGTCAAGCGTCCACGCCACCCGCACCTCTTCGCCCCAGCCCACGCCGCCGTCACCACAAACCAGCACCGGGCGCGCGTCGTCGACACCGGCGGCGGCGAAGCGCTGCGCAAGGGCGTCGAGATCGGTGGGCAGGCGTCCGCCGGTGTCGGCACCCTCCCGCGTGTCGTGCCAGTCGAAGCGCGACGCGCCGTCGATGTGGCCGCTCGCGAACGCGAGGCGACCGCGGGTGTCGAGGACGGTCGCGTCGTTTTCCTCGACGAGCACGCGCGCGGTGACCGCGTCGATGAAGCGCAGTGACGTGCCCGCAGCGGCCAGGTCGCTGACCGCGGCGAAGGCGATGGCGCCGACGGCGAACGCCTGCGCGTATGCTCGGACGCGGGCCGCTGGGGCCTTCGATGTTTCGAGGTTGGGCATGCGCATCGTGAAATGGTTCATCGCGGGATTCATCGCCACGCTCATTTTCCACCAGGGCCTGCTCGGCGTCCTGTACGCCGCGGGCATCAGCCCGCGCGCGCCGTTCAACCTGGCCGCGACGGCGCCGCTCGGCATCCCGCAGGTGATCTCGCTGGCGTTCTGGGGCGGCGTCTGGGCCGTCGCGCTGGCGCCGCTGCTGTCGAAACTCACCGCCTCGCGCTGGTGGCTCGGCTGGATCGTCGCCGGGGCGATCGGCCCGAGCGCGGTCGCGTTGTTCATCGTCTTCCCGCTGAAGGGCATGGCCATGGCTGGCGGTTGGGATCCGAAGCTGATCATCGGCGCCCTGCTGCTCAATGGCGCCTGGGGCTTGGGCTGCGCCGTGATGCTGCGGCTGATGCGCTCGCGCTGACGCGAGCGCGCGCGGCCCACGACAGCGCGAGGCCCACGGCCACGAGCGTCCACTGCGTCGCGATCGCCCACGGCGCGATGGCGAAGGCCACCATGTCGTCGCGTCCGAGATTCAAGCCGGTGGCGTAGCTGAAAAGCACGCCGAGGGCGGCCCACCACGGCCACGGTTGGCGCGTGAGCGCGGCGAGCGGCAGGAACCACAGCAGATACCACGGGTTGATCACCGGCGACACCAGCAGCAGCAGGCCGAACACCGGCACCCAGCTTTCCGGTGAACCCTCTCCAACGCGTCGATAGATCAGAAGCATCACGGTCGTCGCGAGCGCCGCCATCGTGAGCTTCGCCGCGGGCCACCCGATCCATGGGGCCAGCAGCGCCACCAAGCCGGGATTGAACTGCCAGTGCTCGGCGAACACACGCAGGCCGGCCAAGTCGCTGCCGCTGCCGACAAAGGGCACGTACATCGCCATCAACAGCAGCGTGACGGCCAGAAGGCCACGCCACTGCCGCGCCAGCAGCCACGCGCCGAGTGCGGGCAGCGCGCTCGACTTCACCGCCAGCGCCAGCGCGTACCCGACGGCACTGGCCCACGGCGACGCCACGCTGCGCCACTGCCAGGCCAGCAGCAGCGCCAGCGCCACCAGCGCATCCGGGTGCCCGGTGAGCGCGACGTCCTTGAACACCAGCGGCTGCGCGACGTACAGCAGCACGCGCTCCGGGCGCGCGCCGGCCAGAAGTCGCCACACCAGCAGCATGTGCAGGGCCGACACGAGCAGGCGCAGCGGCAGCTCGTCATCACCGCCGATGGCGTAACCCGCGACGAACAGCGCCTGCAGCGCCGGGCCGTAAATGGTCGGCACGTCGGCGTGGTTCACCGAGCTCAAGACCGCAGCCATCTCGGGCGGCAGCGTGGCGTCGCCGTAGAACGCCGACGGCGCCACGCCGTAGGGCGAGCCGGACACTGCCGTGCGGTAGCCGTCCCACAGGTAGCGGAAGTGGTCGTCCTCATAGAGCGGCAGGCCGAGCGCACCAAGCGCGTGCGCGGCGAGCGCGAACCCCATCACCGTCGCCGGCGACCACGCGATGTGCCGGGCCAGCAGCCACGCCGACGCGCTACCCAGCACCACCAACGCGAGAAAAACCAGCACGCTGCCGCCCCAGGCACCGCGCGACAGCGCCACCATCGCGATGGCGCTCAGCCACCATGCCAGCAGCGCCGCGGTGGGCGCGATGCGGTCGATCAGGCGCGGGCGACCCATCGCCGGCTCATCCACGCGGCAGCGCGCCCGGCACCTTCGCCGGCGCGAGCGTTGAGCCCGCTCGACGCTCCTCCCACCAGCAGCGCGCGACCATGCCGAGGATGCCGACGCCGGCGCCAATCACGCCGCGCACGGTGCCGCTGATTTTTGACCGCCCCAACCGGACGCGGGTGTCCACCGGCACTTCGCGCACCACCAGACGGTGCTGCGCGGCCTTCACCTGCATTTCCACCGTCCAGCCGAACGCCACGTCACGCATCGCCAGCCGGCGATACGCATCCATGCGGATGGCGCGGAACGGCCCGAGGTCGCTGTAGCGCACGCCCCATATTCCGCGGATCAAGCCCACCGCGAGACGATTGCCAAAACGCTGGGGCAGCGTCAGCGCGCCCGCGTCGACGTGGCCCAGGGTTCGCGAGCCGATCACCAGATCGGCACCGGCCTCGATTCCGGCAACCAGGGCGCGCGCCTGGGCTTCCACCACCGAGCCGTCGGCGTCGACGAACACCAGCACATCGACCTCGCCGAGCGCCTGCACCGCGCGCTGGCAGGCGATGCCGTAGCCCGCCTGCTCCTCGCGCACGACGATGGCACCGGCCTCTCGTGCGAGTGCACCGGTGTCGTCGATCGAGCCGTTGTCGCAAACGGCGATCGCTGAAAACAGCGACTGTCCAGCGGCGTCACGGCAGCGGGCCAAGCCCTCGACCACGCCCGTGATGGCGAGCGCTTCGTCGCGGGCGGGCAGCACCGCCCCGACGCGCAGCGGTGCGTCCACGGGCTCAGTACCGGTAGCCGAGCTGCACCGACCAGAAGCGGCTCTTCGCGGTGTTGCGCCCATCGAACTTGGCGCCACCGCCGACTGACAGCGACCACGACTCGTCTATCCGGAAGGCGAGCCCGGCTTGACCCAAGTCGTACTCTTCCTGCACCTCGGGAAAGCGCGCCGGGCTAAAGCCCGGGCCACCGATCTGCAGATCGCCGTCGGAGCGCACCGTCTGCAGGCCAACATAGCCGGAGACCACATCGCTGAACCTGTAGAAGCCGGAGACCTCGGCAAACCACTCGTCGGGAATATCGTTGCCACGGGTGCGGAACCCCGCCCCACCGGCAAGGAAGAAGCGGTTGTCGAAGGCGTAGCCGGCCAGCACCTCGAGCTCCACGCCGCTACCGCCGTCGCCGATCGCAGTGATCGCGCCGGTCTCGTAGTCGCCCTCGATGATCGCGGCGCCGCGCAGCGTCACCACTGCCGGTCCCTCGCTCCACGCAGTCCAGCGAAGGCCGAGGCGAGTGTCGTTCAAGCCTGACAGACCGCCCTGCGGCGCAAGACCGGGGTCGACGAGGAAGTCGCTGCTGCCGTAGCTCGTCTCCAGGTCGACCGTGAGTCGATCGGTCAAACCATACGACCACGACAGGGCGGTGCTGTCGAGATCGAGATCGGTGGGCAGGTCGAGTTCGGTGTCGCCGGCATAGAACCTGTCGGCCGTCTGACTGCCGACGCCGAGCGTGAACTCACCGGAACCTTCGGGCAGCGTCCACGGGTTGGCGGCGTGGCCTGCGACGGGAGCCGCCACGAGCAGGGCGACGGCAAGGCGATTCAAAACAGGATGGCGGGTGGTCATGGCCGGTCTCCTCACAGCGCGAAGCGGTGATTGAGGAAGGCCTTGATGCGCCGGCGCTCGCCGCGTGACAGGTCGAATTCGCCGCCATCAATGCGCATCACCAGCTGCTTCGCAGCGGCGGCGTCGGTGGCGCCGCCGGGCACCGGGCAGTCGTTGCAGGCGAGCTTCCGCGTGTACTCGGCGCGGCCGCGCTCGTGGCTGTCATGCGACTGCGGCGCCCGGGGAATCGACGGCTGGGACACGGTGCCAGACGCGAGCAGCGGGCCGGCAAAAATGGCGAGTACCAGAGGAACAATTAGCAGATGCTTCATGGCGCAACACTCCTTGGAAAGGCCAGTTCGGCCGAGGGGTCGGGGTTCAGATGCGCGCGCTGGCGGTCCGAAGCGAATCGATAGAACAGCGGCTTGGCGGCGAAGCCGTGCTCGTCCACCACGTGCCGAAACAAATGGGTGTCGAGCATCTGCTGGCCCAGCGCCTGCGCGGCGGCGGCGCTCAGCCCGTAGAAGCGCATCAGCCAAGAGTGCGCTTCGCTGCCGAGGAATACCGACAGGTAGGCCTGCGCGCGCCAAAGCCGATCACGTACGTCGAAGCCGCCCTGCCGGCATTCCTTCGCGACCAGGTCGATGTCGATGGCGTCGAGCTCGGGGCGCTCGCCGTTGAACCGGTAGAACTTCCCTTCATCGAGAAAGGCGTGGTCGAGCGTCACGTGATCGAACGCACCGAGCCGCCGAAGCAGCTCACCCACGTCGACCGCCTGCGCACGGCTGAGCCCGAGCTGCGCGACCAGCCAACGCGTGGCCTCGTCGCCGCGGAAGCACTGCGGGTAGGTCTTGAAGCGATAGACGCGATCGGCGATGTCGACGCCGCCGCGCGCCTGCATGCTGCGCGCCACCGCGCGCGGGTCGATGCCGGACTGCTCGAGATGGCGCCAGATGGCGTCGATGCCGGCCGTTCCGCGATCGGTGTCGAGCCCACCGTGCGGCGCGAGGCTGCGCAGCATTTCCTGGGCTCGATCGAGATCGAGCACCGGTAGCCCCCAGGCGGCAAGCATGCTCTGAACCGGCTCGATGCTCGCGCGCAGGCGGGTCAGCGACACCGCACCCATCACATCATGTGCGCCGTGCCGCCGCGCCCACTGCCGCACGCGGAACCAAGGCTGCAACTGGCCCGGATCGTTGAGCAGGATGGCCACGCCGGGATAGCGCGGGTGCAGCGTCGCGGCGAGCTCCGGCCACCACAGCGCATCGTCGGCCACGCGCCCGAGGTCGGCGACCAGCACAAGGCGGCCGCGAAGACCGGGCGCCAGCGCGTCGAGCTGCTCCAGCAGCGGCGCGTCACGGCGGAGACGACGCACCCCGAAGGCGCCAGCGCGGAACACGCTGCTGAGAAGGTGTTCCTGCGCGGCGTCGCGCTGCGCGATCACGACGGTAGCGTCGGTCGACATCCGTCACTCCGCGCGGTTGAGGCGCCAGTCGTAGTCGGTGTAGTCGAGGTCGACATCGCCTTCGCGAAGCGCTCTCGCCACCCGCGCGTCGAGGCCGAGGTCAGCGGCGTACAGCGCGAGGAAGGCCTCGACCGAATCAGCGCCGAGGAAGCCCTTCTCGAAGTCGCCGCCATACCAGTCGAAGATCGCCGAGACCTCGAGCACATCGTCGTCGGCGTTCCAGCGGTTGCGGCTGCGGTCGCGCAGGAAGCGCCGGGTCTGGTCCTGGAGCTGGGCCTCGAGCTTCGCCGCGGTGAAGGCTTCCGGCCGCAGCGCCGGGCAGCCGATCGAGGCGCAGTTCACCGCGAAATGGATGCGCGGCTCGTCGAAATCATCGGCACCGCGAAGCAGGCCGTGTTCGATTTCGTCGAGGCTTCGGGTCTTTCCGAGCAGCGGGAACGCCGCCTTCTTCCAGGGCGACTGCAGCAGGCTGCCGAGGTCCTTGATCGACTCGAGATCGGCCGGGGCATCGGCGATCAGCGCCACGGTGTAGGCGTTATAGGCGTTGATCAGGAAGGCGTAGCGCTCGCGCTTGCTCCAACGCGCGTAGGTGCTTTGCGGCACGCGGGCCAGCGCGTCGGTGTAGCGCTGCAGCGCGGCGCGGTCGCGGCGGAAGCCGGCGTAGTCCACCACCGTGCCGACGCCGTTCTCCGCTGGCCCCCGGGGCACCCAGGTCACGTGTTTAGCCAGCAGGGCCGTCCACGGCGCGTGGTCGACGGTGGATGGGGCTGTAACCGGCGCCTGCCCGCGTACGAAGGGGGCCCATGCGATGGCGAAAACCACAAAAAGGAGCGCACGCAGGCTCATGGAGGACGCCTCAAGGGATGAGGCGCTCAGGTTCCGCCCTCGACCCCCCGCGAACGCGCACCGGAAATCCAGCACCCATGTCCGAAAGTCCGCCGCTCGACCTGCTCTCCGACCTTCTCGGCGCCTACCAGCTCTCGGCCAAAGTGTTCGCGCAGCCGCTGGTCTGCGGCGGATGGCGCGTCGACACCAATGGCGTGGCCCACACGCAGTTCCATCTGTTGGTGCGCGGCACGTGTTTCCTGCATATGGCGCATCTACCGCGCGCGCTGCCGCTGCGCCCCGGTGATCTCGTGATGGTGCCGAATGGCGCTTGGCACATCCTCAGTGCCGACCCGCTGGCCGCGGCGGGGGCCGCCACGGCGGGCCTTGAAGGCAACCACGCCGCACTGCTCTGCGGCGCGCTTTCGGTGCCCGACGCCGGACGCAAGGCGCTCTTCAGCCTGCTGCCGCCCGTCCTGATCGTGCGCGCGAACGAAGCCAACGAGCGATTCGGCCATCTCGTCAGGCTGATCGCCGAGGAGTCGCTCGCCGCGGAGCCCGGCTCGCGCCTCCTGCTTGATGCGCTGTCGAACGCGCTGGTGACCATGACGCTGCGCGAGCACTTCCGCCACGCTGCAGCCGTCGAGGCGCGAGGCGTGCTGGCCGCGGCGACTGACAAGCGGCTCGGCGCGCTGATCTCGGCCATCCATCGCGACCCCGGACACCCGTGGAGCGTCGATGCGATGCTCGCGCTCGCGCCGGTGTCGAGAAGCGCACTGATGGAGCGCTTCCAGCAGCTGATGGGCGAAAGCCCGATGGGCTACGTGACGCAGCTGCGGATGATCCGCGCGCGCCAGCTGCTCGCCGACCCGGCGGTGTCGAAAGCGGCCGTCCCGGGTATGGTGGGCTATGACAATGAGGCGGCGTTCCGCCGGGCCTATCGGCGGTTCGTCGAGGCGAGCAGGCTGGACGATCAGTGCCGAATGGCGGACGCACCATGACGCGACGTGCCGGCGCAACGGCGACAGTGGCACCCGGGCCGGGCGTCGAAAGGCCCTTGCCCCGGTCTTCCATTCCCAAGGTCTTCGCATGAGCACACCGATCCAACGCTACCGCCCGCTGATCGCCCTCGTTCTGGTCGCCTTGATCGGCACGGGTGTCTGGTGGAGCGGCGCGCACCAGTTCCTCACGCTGGAGGCGCTGAAAACCCAGGCCGATGCGCTGGGCGCGGCCGTCGCCGCAAACCCTTGGCAGGCCGCGGGGCTGTTCTTCCTCGCCTACGTGCTGGTGGCCGCGCTGTCGATCCCCGGTGCGGCGGTGATGACGCTGGCGGCCGGCGCGCTGTTCGGGCTGGTCGAAGGCACCGTGCTGGTGTCGTTCGCCAGTTCGATCGGCGCGACGCTGGCCTTCCTTGTCGCGCGCTTCGGATTCCGCGACGCGCTGCGCGCGAAGTTCGGCGAGCGGCTGCGCGACATCGACGCCGGCATCGCCCGCGATGGCGCGTTCTACCTGCTCACGCTGCGGCTGGTGCCGGCGTTTCCGTTCTTCGTGGTGAACCTGCTCTCCGGCCTCACCTCGCTGCCCACGCGCACGTTCTACTGGGTGAGCCAGATCGGCATGCTGCCGGCCACCATCGTCTACGTGCTGGCCGGCACGCAGCTCGCGCAGATCCGCAGCCTGGGCGACATCCTCTCGCCGGGCCTGCTCGGCGCGCTGGTGGCGCTGGGCGCGCTGCCGCTGGTGCTGAAAGCCGCGCTCGGCTGGCTCAAGGCCCGCCGCGTCTACGCCGGGCATCGTAAACCGGAAAAATTCGACTACAACCTGATCGCCATCGGGGCCGGATCAGCGGGGCTCGTCACCACCTACATCGGCGCGGCGGTGAAGGCCAAGGTCGCGCTGATCGAAAAGCACAAGATGGGCGGCGACTGCCTCAACACCGGCTGCGTGCCCTCGAAGGCGCTGATCCGCTC
>ERZ1066117.749-NODE-749-length-21043-cov-7.534544_pt1 | contig 21043 bp, 5 predicted proteins | sample MGYA00382764_ERZ1066117 | MGnify/ENA primary metagenome ERZ1066117 (study PRJEB33369, sample SAMEA5778347) | biofilm metagenome | biome: Industrial cooling water; feature: Water cooling tower basin; material: Biofilm | place: United Arab Emirates | collected...
GCGCCACCATTGGCATGTGTTCAGGGAAGCGCTTGCTGCGGATCGCGCGCGGGTGGCGGCCCTGGTGCCATCGGCCGAAACCGATTTTCTGCCCGCCGCGCTGGAAGTGGCCGAACGGCCGGTCTCGCCCACGGCCCGGGTGACCAGCTGGGTGCTGCTGGCGGGCCTGCTGTTTGCCATCCTGTGGTCTGTGTTCGGGCGGGTGGACGTGGTGGCGTCGGCCCCCGGCACGCTGTTGCCCACCGGCAAGATCAAGCTGGTGCAGTCCCCCGGTGCCGGGGTGGTGCGGGCCATCCATGTGCGCAATGGCGATGTGGTGCGCGCCGGCCAGCCGCTGATCGATCTGGATCCCACCGTGGCCGGTGCCGATCTCGCCCAGGCCGAAAAGGCGCTGGCGGCCGCGCGCATGGATGTGGCGCGCAACCGCGCCCTGGCCGGGGCATTGGCGGGCGGCGCGCTGCGCTTTGCGCCGCCACCGGGCACGCCCGCCGATCTGGCCGAAACGCAGCGCCGGCTGATCGCCGCCCAGATCGCCGAAGTCACGGCCGCCACCGCCGGCCTGGCGCAGGCCCGCACCACGGCGCTGGCCGATGTGGCCGCCGCCAGGGCCAACGTGGCGCGGCTCACCGATACGATTCCCATTCTTGATCGCCAGATCGCCGCCATGAAAACCCTGGACGCGCGAGGCTATGCCCCCGGCATGCGCCTGCTGGAACTGGAACGGCAGCGCCGGGCCGAAGCTGGCGAGCGCGAGGTGGCGCTGGCGCAGATTGCGCGCGGCGAGGCCGATGCCCGGCGCCTTGAACAGCAGGCCCATGAAGCGCGCGAGCAGGCGCTGCGCGGCGCGCTGGCCGATCTGGCCAAGGCCGAAGCGGAAGCCGTGCTGCGCGCCGAGGAAGTGACCAAGGCCCGCCAGACCAACCGCTTCCAGCGCCTGGCCGCGCCGGTGGACGGCACCATCCAGCAGCTGGAGATCAACACCATCGGCGGTGTGGTGGAAGCAGCCCGGCCGCTGATGGTGGTGGTGCCGGCCAATGGCGGGATCGAGATGGAAGCGCGCATCCTGAACAAGGATGCCGGCTTCGTGCGGGTGGGGCAGCCGGTGGCGGTGAAGCTGGATGCCTTCCCCTTCACCCGCTATGGCTCGGTGCCCGGCACGGTGCGCTCGATCAGCCGCGATGCCGTGGAAGACAAGGAACTTGGCCCGGTGTATGTGGCCACCATCCTGTTGTCGCGCAGCGTGATCGAGGCCGATGGCCGCCGTTATGCCCTCACGCCCGGGCTTGCCGCCACCGCCGATATCCGCACCGGCAGCCGCCGCATCATCAGCTATCTGATCAGCCCGCTGCAGGCCACAGTGTCGCAGGCCGCCCGCGAACGCTGAAATTGGCGTCCGAAGCGAAAATAGGCCCTTTCATTGCGCTTTGGCCATGCTAGCGTGGCCATGGGTCAAAAATCGCGGTCAGCCTGAGGTGTCTTTTGGCCCTTCCTGTTTTGCGTTTTTTTGACAAGCCCGGCACTGCCAGCGTGCTGCTGGCGCCGCTGCTGGCCGCCTGCGCCAATGCGGCCGTCCCCCCGCTCGCCGCCCTGCCGTCCACCCTGCACCCCCTCGCCATCCGCGCCGCGGCCGGCGACAAGCAGGCGCAGCTGGAACTGGGCATTGCGTTCGAGGAAGGGCAGGGGGTGCCGCCGGATACACGGCGGGCACGGGCGCTCTACCAGAAGGCGGCCGAGGATGAGCCGCACGAAATCTCTGTCTACGCCCCGTCGCCCGGCGGCGGCGCGCCGGCGATGGTCACCCGCGTGCGACAGGGCATTGCCGTCCATGGCCTGGAGGAAGCCAGGCTGCGCTTGCTGAAGCTGAACGCGTCCACACCCGAACAGGTCAGGCCGTGACGATGGAGACGGGGCAAGCTGGTTCAGCCAGCGTGATCGGCGCACTGTGGCGCGGTCTGGTGCGCTGGGAAGATCGCTGGATGCTGCGGCGCTGGGCCTGGGTGCCGATCGGCCTTGTCGGGGTGAGTATCGTCCTGACCGAGTCCAAGCCAACCGATGTTTATGACAAAGCCATATCGTCTCAGACCTTCGCCGTTGAAGGCAAGATTGTTTTCACCAGTAACAGAAATCGTTCGCTCAAGATTGTAACATCAAAAAGTGAAATTGGTGTGTTCTGCACGTATGTGCAGGCATATTATAGCAAATGCCTCTCGGGACTTAGGCCTCCGTTTTATGCGAAATTTACTTTGTTTGAGTACAGAACGAATTTTTTTATATTAATTTCCGCGAATGATGTGAAGACCGGAAGTGTATTAGTAGAACGAAGAGAAAGACTTGAGCAAATAAAGAGAGACGACGACTATTTCAAAAATACGTCATTATACGATAAGGTGTGGCCGGGGTTAGTAATGAGTGTCCTGCTGACCCCGTTATTCATGGGGGCGGCATTTCAAAAACGCCGACTTGCCGCGAGCCGCAACGTCGATACGCAAACCCATAAGGTGGATTGAGTCAGATGTCCGGTCAAGCTGTTGCCACTGAAACTGCGCAAGCGCTGCTCGATCTCCTGGCCCCGGGCGCGAATGGTGTGAGTTTTGTCAATAAAGCTCAAAAAATGGCCGTTGAGAAAGGGCCGATCAGCAACGAGGATTACATATCGTTTGCACTCAACTCTTTTCAAGTTGTTGAAAGCATATTGACGCCGATGGTCGAGCTTATCGACCAGGTGCCAGGCGCGCTTTCGGACGGTAAGAAAGCCGTTGCTGTTTTGAAGGGGTCCGGCGCTGGTCTCGGCGTCGTTTCAACAGTCAACGATCTTGTGTCGCGTCGGCGGTCCCTCAATAATGAGAACCTTACTCAGGACGAAATCAACGACAAGATTGAATCCACAGTAATTGGAGCTTTATCAACATTCACGGCCGTCTTCCCGCTCTTGATTGCTGGGGCCTCTGCGCCTGGTCTTGTTGTTGCACTTGGTGCGGCGTCATTGGCATTGACGGTCTTGTCAATTGCGGCTGACCAGAGAGAAAGTAAGCCGTTCTTGCCCGGCGCCGTGGCAGAAATGCGGGCCAAGCTGGGCGAGTATGTCGACGCGGCCCTCAGCTCAACCAAAGATGTGGCGGCATCAGTGTTGGAACTGGCGGGTCGCTATTCTCGCCCGGCTGCCGATCTTGTGCGCGAGACCCGGCAATTTCTCGAACCCGTTCAAGACGTCATTCGCCGGGAGTTTTCCCGCGCCGTGGCGGATCCGGTGGGCTGGGTGCCGGACGCGGGCGGCAGGCTGTTCACGTTCGTCAGCACGGTGCTGCCAAGTGGCTTCGACTATGTTGCGCGCATCACACGGGAGCGGATCGGCGATCTCGACATCGTCAAGTCCCTCGCGAAATCCACGGCTCCCGACGAACAGGAAATCGTTGTCACAGGCAACCGCATCACGGGCCAGGTCACGGTGTCGGGCTTGCCGGCCGCATTGGCGAACGATCCGCTCATCGCACGGGAGTTTGGCGAGGCCCTGCTGATGAGCGTTCGGCGGCTCAGCAGCGGGTCATCCGCTCCAGGCGGCGGGCAATCGGCAGTCACCGATCTGGCGACCGCGAAGGCAACGGCCGGCGGCGGTTCCAACGGTCCCTTGTCGACGCCGGTGCTGAAGGAAAACAGTGATGGCACCATTACTCTTGGGAATGTCTCGAAGCAGCTTGAGGGCGATGTTCTTGGCCTGACCGCCGATGGCCTGGTCCGCTACAAGGAAAAGCAGACAGGCGTGCTGTTCGATTTCGAGGTGGGCATCCTCGACGGCGAGACCCGAGCGATCCTTAAGCGAAAAATCAGCTTCGGTGAAAAGCTGGATGTCATCACGGAATACCAGAATGGCAAGCCGGCGAACACCAAGATCCAGAACAAGGACAGCAAGGACCTCGTTCTCTTTCAGGATGCCGCGTCGATCATCGGTTCGAAGCTTGGTTACAGATTGGCCGGCAGCAATCGCATCGCCGGCATCATCACGTCGGCCACGCTCAAGACGGCCGGCGAGAATATCGGCGAGTTGCTTGATCTGGCATTCTTTGACGATGCCGAGTTCAACGGCAAAAACATATCGACTGCCCTTTCGGACATCGACGGCGAGTTCATCAAGAACATCAAATCGGCTGGTCTGGGGGCCTTGTCGTCCTTCTTGACCGCAGAGCTGGTTGACTTCATCGGTATTGGTGGTTTTGCCGGTGCCCTGACCAACACAGCTGCTGGGGCAGTGATCGAACAGATCATCACCAATATCGCCGATCTTGCGCTTGGTGTGACGAAATACAGTGAAACGATCGGCACTGTTACCACGCAAAAAACCCTGACACCCTTCAGCAAGATCAATCCCGGCATGGTCTTGACGGCGGTCGGTTCGTTCATCGGCAGCAAGCTGGCGTCTGAGATCATCAGTTTCGACACGATCGGTGGCCAGATCGGCGCATCGGCAGGTGCCGCGATCGGCGCCGCCGTGGCGACCAGCAAGGGCCTCGGCCTGGTGGTGGCGGCTTCCGCTGGCAAGGCGGCTACCTTTGCCGGCATCAAGCTTGGCGCGTTCGCCGGACCGGTGGGCGCCGCCGTGGGCGCCTTCATCGGCTTCATCTTTGGCGGCCTGATCGGATCGGTGTTTGGCGGCACGCCGCGGTCTGGTGCGGATGCGGTGTGGAACGCGTCGGAAGGGGAGTTTGTTGTCAGCAACGTGTGGGCGCGCAAGGGCGGCTCACGCGAGACGGCGCAGGCAATGGCGGCCGCGGCGGCCGACACGTTCAATGCCGTGCTGAAGGCCAGCGGCGGCACCCTGCTCAATCCCGCGGCGGTGTTTGCCGGCAATTATGGCATGCGCAAATCTGATTTCGTGTATCAGTCGCGCTCCTCCACCGCGCAGGATTTCATCAGTTTCCGGTTGAACAGCAAGAGCGAGAACGCTTTCAGCCGCATGGTGGGCCATGGCGTGGTGCAGGGCCTGCGCGATGCCGATTTCCAGATCGTCGGCGGTGACGTGCTGGTGAAGCGCGCCATCTACAACACGCTGGAATTGGGCAGCATCGATGCGCGGAACTTCGATACGCGGGTGCTGCTGGGCAACATCGCATCGGCCGCCACTTATGCTGATTATCTCGCCAACGCAGCGGTGATCAACGCGCTGGTGTCGGCCGAGCCTGACAGCGTGTTTGCGGTCGAGACGCTGATCACCCTGGCGCGCGCCGATGAACTGGGCCTCACCCGGCGGCACCGCAGCGACTGGTTCGGCGGCTTCAGCTTCCTGATGGAAGAGGCCGGCACCACAGCCGCCGGCGTGAGCTTCAGTTTCGATTATGATCCCGGCAGCCGCCAGATCAGCCGTGTCATCGGCTTGGGCGGCTTCGTGATGGGCGATGCCATCGACATCGCCGGCCAGACCAGCATCGAGGCGACGGCTGCGGCGGAAACCATCGATCTGCGCACCCGCCAGCTGGCCGATCAGCGGGGCTTCACGGTCAACGGCGTGCTGAACACTGATATCGCCGCCACCGGTGCCGATTTCACCGGCGTTGCCACCACGCTGAGCTTTGCCGCCAATGCCCGGCGCACCAGCGTGACGGTGAGCATCGCCAACGATGGCCTTGCCGAAAACACGGAGCGCTTCCTCGCCAGCCTCACCGAGGCGCCCGACATGCGCATCATCGGCGGCGATGCAGTGGCCACCATCATCGACGGCAGTGCCGCGCTGCCCAGCCTGATCGTGGGCGACAGCTATGCCTTCGAAGGCGATGGCCATGCCGTGTTCCGCCTGTCCCTGTCGAAGGCGGCGGCGCAGGCGGTGACCGTGAACCTGGCGCTGCGGGCCGACCGGGCCGAAGGCGGCGGCGTGGATTATGGCAGCACGGGCGCCGGCAATCTGCAGGTGTCCGGCGATGGCATCAGCTGGGTCGATGCCACCAGTGCCACCTTTGCGGCGGGCCAGACGCAGCTGTTCGTGCGCACGCCCGTCAGCGCCGACAACACGCCCAACCCGGCCTATGTGCCCGGTGGCAGCGCGCCGGAGTTCCTCAACGTGGAAGCCAGTGAGCGCTTCCGGCTGGAGGCGACCATCGTTGCGGGCGCCGCGGCACTGGCCAACACCGCGAGCCGTGTTTCCGGCACGGGCACCATTGTCGATGGTGCCGGGACCGAACCGCTGGTGTGGATCGACGATGTGATCGTGGATGAAGCTGCCGGCACGGCCAGCTTCACCATCTCCCGCTCCCGAACGCTGGCGACGGCAACCACCGTGGGCTTTGCCACCAGCGATCGCCGCGTGCTGGACATTGAAGTGGCGGCAACTGTGGATGCTGGTGCTGGTGATGATGTCGTCCATGCTTCAGACTTGGGGGACAATATCTTCGGGGCCGCCGGCAACGACCGGCTGTTCGGCGGCCGACTGGATGATTGGCTGCTGGGCGGCGACGGCGATGACGAGCTGAATGCCGGCGCGGCAGCGGCAGGATCGCTGGGCGGCGATGGCAATTATCTGAATGGTGGCGCCGGGAACGACCTGCTGATCGGTCGCGAGGGATCGGACTGGCTGGAAGGCGGCGACGGCACCGACCGGCTGGAAGGCGGTGCCGGTGATGACATCCTGGCGGGCGGTGGCGGCGCCGGCGATGTGCTGCGCGGCGGCGTTGGCAACGATCAGTATCTGTTCCGCCGCGGCGATCTTCAGGACAGCGTGCGGGACGAAAGCGGCATCAGCATCGAACAGGTGGTGTCGCAGGCCTATGATGATCAGCTGTCGGGCGCGGCGCTGCAGGCGCGGATCGCCGAAGCCTTATCGGGCATGCTGTTCCGTTCCGGCCAGGGGCTGGGCAACTGGCGCGGCGGTGGCAGCCAGGTCACTTCCGATGGGGTGCAGGCCGGAGGCGATGATGTCGTGGTGTTCGGCATTGGCATCACGCTCGAGAATATCCGCATCCGCACGTCCGCAGATGGCAAGGATCTGATCATCGAGGTGATTGCCGGTGGCAACCCGACCGGTGATCAGCTCACCCTTCAGGACTGGTTCTCCAGCGCCAACCGCATCGAATATCTGCGCTTCTCTGATGGCAACGAGCTGCGCCTCGGCGATTTCGACAGCTTCATCGTCGGCACGGATGCGGCCGAGACCATCATCGGCACGGCGGGCAATGATTTTGTCGATGCCGGCAATGGCGATGATCTGGTCTATTTGCTGGCCGGCAATGATGTCGGCAACGGCGGTGGCGGCAACGATACGGTGGCTGGCGAAAGCGGCAACGACATCGTGATCGGTTCCGATGGCAACGACGTGGTGCTGGGCGGCTTCGGCAATGACGTGGTCAGCGGCGGCCGCGGCAATGATGTGGTGAACGGCGAAACCGGCGATGACCTGCTGACCGGCGGCACCGGCACGGACGAGGTGATCGGCGGTGGCGGCAACGATGTCTTCCGCTTCCAGCGCGGCGATGGCCGCGACACGCTGATCGACGATATCAGCGACGAGTGGGTGACCTTCTGGATCGCCGGCCTCGATGGACAGAACGGCTATGTCCGCAACGCCGATGGCACCATCAGCCATGCCAGCTTTGGCCTGCTCTATGACGGGCAGCGCTGGACCTCCCGGGTCCGCTACAGCGCGGAAACGGGCGCCTACCAGGTGCACCGGCCGGCCAACGCTGCCAATGTCGTGGTGGACAGCGATGCAGGCGCTGGCGAGGACGTGCTGGAATTCGGGATCGGCATCGACATCAACGATGTGCAGTTCCAGGCGGCGGGCAGTGATCTGATCATCGGAATCGAGCGTTCCGGCCAGCTGGTCACGCGCTTTGCCGACATCGCCGACCAGATCCTGCTGCAGCAATGGCTGACATCGGCCGGCGGATCGATCGAGCGCATGGTGTTCTTCAACACCGGCGCGGTGGACACCAGCAATGGCAGCGATGGTTATGTGCTGCGCGGTGGCGCTGACGGGACGGATGGCAGCGATGGCGATGATGTCGTTGCTGGCACGGCCGGGCGGCGCAACTGGCTGACCGGCGGCGCCGGCGACGACAGCCTGACCGGTGCCGAGCGCGAGGACATCTTGAACGGCAACGCGGGGCAGGACCGCTTGTCGGGCGGCGGCGGGGCCGACGTGCTGCTGGGCGGCCTTGGCAACGATGTGCTGACCGGCGGTGCCGGGGCTGACCGGCTGATCGGTGGTGCCGGGTTCGACATTGCCGCCTATGAAACGGCGGTTGTGGTGTCTCTGGCGACGCCCGCCATCAACAGCGGCGAGGCGGCAGGCGACACGTTCGACAGCATCGAGGGTCTGCAGGGATCGGCGCAGAACGACACGCTGGAAGGCGATCTGCGCGAAAACGAGCTGCGCGGCCAGCAGGGCAATGACACGCTGCGCGGCGGCGACGGCGATGATTTCTACATCTTTGCCCGCGGTGACGGTTCCGACACCGTCATCGATATCGGCTCCGGCGGCGAAGAGCTGGTGGTTGATGCCAATGGCCAGCTGCAGCCGCCCTATGTGGCCTCGATGCAGCTTGTGCGTCCGGATTGGGCCAACAGTCGCTATGAATTCGAGCATCTCGTCACCCATCAGCAGACGGGCGCGATTGTCTATCGTGCCAGCTTCTTCAGTGCGATGGGCCCCGGCGGCTTCCTGGACGACGGCGCCGGGATCGATCCGCCCATGCCCACCGGCTATCAAGCGAGCGGCTGGATCAGAAATGACGATGGCACAGCCATGTTCACCATCAGCGGCAACCGGGTGTTCCGCAACATCCCCGGTTCCGGCGGCAGCGACACGATCCTGTTTGAAGATGCGACGCCCTCTGGCGCTGCACCGACGGCCGATCTCACCATTGCGCTTTCCGATCTGACCTTCGCCTTTGCCGGCAACGACCTGCGCATCACGCTCAACACGGCGGTCAATGCGACCACGATTGCGGGCGGTGACATCCTGATCAAGGATTTCCGCAGCGGCGGTGCCGTCAACGCCAACACTGTTGTTGAAACCCTGCAGTTCACCGATGGCAGTTCGGTGGAGCTGTCGACGCTGCGCTTCAATGCCAGCGGGCAACTGCTCTCTGTGGCGCCCGATCTTGCAGCCGTGCAGGCTGATTTCATCGTCAGCAATATCCTGACCTCGGCGGGGTCGCTTCAGGGCGGTGCCGGTGATGACGTGCTGCTGGGCGGCGATGGCGCCAACCGGCTGGAAGGTGGCGACGGCGATGATCTTTTGATCGGCGGCCTGGGGGCAGACCAGCTGAACGGCGGCGCCGGTGTCGATACGGTCAGCTATGTCGGTTCGAACGGCGTGAGCGGGACGCCGGCCACCGGCGTCGCCGTCAACCTGGGGGCCAACACGGCCACGGGCTTGTTGACCGAGGCGGATGGCGACAGGTTCGACAGTATCGAGAATGTGTTGGGCAGCCAGTTCAACGACAGCATCACCGGCAACGATGCCGACAACATGCTGAAAGGCAACCGCGGCAACGACACGCTGGTCGGCGGTGGCGGTTCCCACGCCACGACCTCCAACAACGGTGCCTTTGCCCTGGGTGCCGACGTGCTGATTGGCGATGATGGCAACGACACGCTGCGCGGCGGCCATCATGACGACAATCTGGACGGCGGCACCGGCAACGACGTGCTGGAAGGCGGGGCCGATCGCGATGTCCTGTCGGGCGGCGATGGCGATGATATCCTGCGCGGGGATGCCAGCACGAATTCGACGGGAACGACGGAAACGGGCGATTATCAGTTCGGCGGCAATCTGCTGATCAACGCCGGCTTCGAGGCGGCGCTTGATGGCAGCGCCACCGCTGGCTGGACCACAAGTTCGGCTCAGCCTGTGGCCTTTGTCACCTCAGGGGTGACCGGCATCACCGGCACGCGGGCGGTGCACCTGGAAAATGCCGGTGGCAATGTCACCATCAGCCAGGAGATCACGTCGCTAGGCGCCGGCGAAACCGCGCGCATCACGTTCAATCTGGCCGGCATGGTGGCCGGTGCCTCGGCCGGTGTCGAGGTGCTCTGGAACGGCGCCGTTCTCCAGAGCGTCACCAATGCCACGACCACGCTGACCCAATATGTCATCAACCTGCAGGGCAGCCAGGTGCGCGCGGGCAGCAATATCCTGGCGTTCCGCGCCATCGGTGCGGCTGATGGCGCTGGCGCGGTGATCGATGCCGTGGCGGTGCAGCGCTCGGTTGGTGGAGCCGATACGCTGATCGGCGGCGCCGGGCGAGACCGGCTGCTCGGCGGTGCCGGCAATGATCTGCTGCTGGGTGGCGACGGCGATGATGGTGGCACTACCATCACGGCCGGGGCGGCCAGCCAGAGTTTCGCCGCCGGTCTGATCGGCGGTGCTGGCGACGACACGCTGGATGGCGGTGCCGGCAACGACACGCTGGACGGCGGCACCGGCAACGACCGCTATGTGCTGCGTGCGGGCGAGGGCACCGATCGCATCACGACCGGCGGCGGGCTTGATGATGTGGTGTTCGATGGGATCGCGGCCAATCAGCTGTGGTTCCGAAGGGTTGATCTCGATCTGGAGATCACGGCCATCGGCCTTGGCTCGACAGCCATTGTCCTGAACTGGTTTGCGACCACGCCGGTTACCGCCAGGCGCATTGTGGCGGGCGACCGGATGCTGGCGAGCAGCGATGTCGCGGCGCTGGTCAATGCGATGGCAGCGGTGAGCGCCACAGTTCCGCAGGCCTGGCCTGGCAGCCCGCCGGCCAGCTTTGTCGAGACTTTCGACCGCGTGTGGCAAGACAGTGATGCCTATGTCGATCGCGCCATCATCCGTGGCACCACGGGGGTGAACAGCCTGATGGCCGATCCGCTGCATGTCGGCGGCATCAGGTTCGAAGGTCTTGCCGGCGATGACACAATCACCGGCACGGCGCTTGACGATGAGTTTCACTTTGGCGTGCTGGCCACGTCTGAGGGCTTTGACACGATCACGGGCGATGCCGGCTTCGATACCATCGTCGCCCTGGTCGCCAACACCAGCATCGGCCTGCGGGCCATCAGCGGGATCGAGCGCATCATCGCGCGCGATGCCAGCGGTGCCGTGCCGTCGGGCGTCGTCATTTCCGTGGCTTCGGGCGTCAGCATCGATTTCAGTGCCGTCACCATCTCGGGCGTGCAGCGCATCGTCGGCGCGGCCGGCAACGAAACCATCATCGGCAGCGCCGGGAACGACACGATCCAGGGCGGTGCGGGCAACGACATCCTGCGCGGTGGTGCCGGCAACGATGTGATCCAGGGTGCGGCCGGCGTTGATGAACATCACGGCGGCGACGGTATCGACACGCTGGATCAATCGCTAGAAACCCTGTCGGCAAGCCAGGTCATCAACCTGACCAGCAATGTCCTTTCGATCACCATCAGCGGGGTGACGACCAGCGAGACCATCAGCGGCTTCGAGAACGTGATCGGCGGCGCTGGTAACGATACCATCACCGGCACTGCCGAGGCCAATGATCTCGATGGCCGCAACGCCAACGATACGCTGTCCGGTCTGGGGGGTGACGACATCCTGCGCGGCGGTCTCGGCAACGACACGCTGGATGGTGGGGCAGGGGATGACCAGCTGATCGGTGGCGCCGGTCTCGACACGTTCAATGGCGGCGATGGCATCGATACGGTGAGCTTCGAAGGCTCGGCGGAGACGCTGGCGAGCACCCGGATCTGGGGTTCTGGCCCCGATCAGGTGACGATCACCGGTGTGTTCGCCAATCTCTCGCTGCATGTGTCGTCAACGTCGGCCAAGGCGGCGCAGGGCGATGCCAATGGCGAATGGTTCACCGGTATCGAGAATCTGACCGGATCGGCCTTCAACGATCATCTGGTCGGCAACGGCGTCGCCAATGTCCTGATCGGCAACGCCGGCAATGACGTGCTTGATGGGATGGGCAGCGATGACGTCGTCGTCTATGCCGGCCGCCGTGACCAGTATGAGATCATCACGAGTAATTCGGGGTTCGTGCTGGTCCGTGGGCTCGGCGATCGGTTTGCCGTGGATGGTGAAGACCGGCTGCTGAGCATCGAGAAGATCCGCTTTGCCGATGTCACGGTCAGCATGGGCATCGACACCAGCCTCGCCCCGGTGCTCGGCCAGCCCGGCCTGGCTGATCTGGTGCCGACAACCGATGGCGCCACGTTCAGCTATGACATCCCGGCCACCGCCTTCATCGATCTCGATGTTTCAGCCTATGGCACGGCAGTGGACAGCCTGGTGCTCAGCGCCAGCCTGGCCGATGGCACGCCGCTGCTGCCGGCCGGCAACCCCGGCTCCAGCTTCTGGCTGCGCTTTGATCCGGTCACCCGGCGCTTCTCCGGCACGGTGCCGACCGCGACCGCCAGCAACCCCGGCGAAGTGGGCAAGACCTATGAAGTGATCGTCACGGCCACGGATTCGGGCGGATCGGTGTCGGACACGCTGCTGATCCGCATTGATGAAGCGCTGGGCGCCACCATCACCGGCACCGCCGGACAGGATGTGCTGAACGGCAGCTTCCGCAGTGAGACCATCATCGGCCTTGACGGCAACGACCAGTTCAATGGCTCGCGTGGGGCCGATACGATCGACGGCGGCACCGGGACCGACCGGGTCAGCTATGCGGCATCCTCGGCCGGCGTGCGGGTTGATCTGAAGGCGGGAACCGGATCGGGCGGTGATGCCGCCGGAGACCGGCTCCTGTCGATCGAAGAGGTGGAAGGCTCGGCGTTTGACGATGTGCTGATCGGCAGCGATGGGCAGGATGTGCTGCGCGGCGGCACCGGCGGCAGCGATCAGATCGATGGCGGCGCCGGCGATGACTTGCTGTCTGGCAGCGGCGGCGGTGACCAGTTGTCGGGCGGGGCAGGCAATGATGTGATCCTGTCGCTTGCCAATGCCGATGGCTCACTGGCCGACGCCGTGGACGGCGGCAACGGCATTGACGAGCTGAGGCTGAACGGCAGCGCCCATGGCGCGGTGATCGACCTGTCCAGCGGCGGCGACAATCCGCGCTCGATCGAACATGTGGTCGGCTCTGATCACAATGACGTGATCACCGGCAATGGCTTCGACAACATGCTGCACGGCGGCCTGGGCAACGATCTTCTGTCGGGCGGCAATGGCGGTGACGAACTGATCGGCGGTGCCGGAGACGATATCGTGTCGGGCGATGCCGGCATGGATCTGCTGCACGGCGATGCCGGGGCCGATACACTCTATGGCGGCGCGGGCGGCGATACGCTGCACGGCGGCACCGGCAATGATGTGCTGGCCGGCGGTGCCGGGGCGGATGCGCTGGTGGGCGGCGATGGCGTCGACACGGCATCCTATGCCTGGACAACGCTGGGTGTGGCAAATGCGGACGGCGTGGTGGCAGATCTGGCCAGCGCGGCCGGCAACAGCGGTGATGCCGCAGGCGATGCCTACAACAGCATCGAGAATCTCCAGGGCAGCCAGGGGGCGGATGCGCTTCGCGGCGATGGCAATGCCAACCTGCTGACCGGCGAGGCCGGCGATGACCGTCTGGAAGGCCGGGCCGGCGATGACCATCTGCAGGGCGGCAGCGGCAACGACCAGCTGTTCGGCGATGCGGGCAACGATGTGCTGGCCGGCGGTGACGGTGATGACCAGCTTGCCGGCGGCGATGGCACCGACACGCTGGATGGCGGCAGCGGCAACGACGTGCTGGAGGGTGGTGCCGGCGCCGATACCGTCAACGGCGGTGCCGGCAATGATCTGATCCACGCGCTGGCGGTGGGCGAGGATGGCATCGATGGCGGTGCCGATATCGATACTGTCTCGTTCGCAGCCGCAACGCTCGCCCTGTCCATCGATCTGGGCAATGGCACGCACCGGCTGATCAATATCGAGAATATTGTTGGCGGCGCCGGCAATGACAGCATCAAGGGCAATGCAGCGGCCAACCAGATCGACGCCGGCGCGGGCGACGACCTTGTTGAAGGTGGGGCCGGTGCGGATGTGCTGATCGGTGGGGCCGGCGAGCGCGACATGCTGAGCTATGCCGGCTCGGCGGCCGGATCGAACTTCTCCGCGGGCAGCATCGGCCAGGTGATCGTCAACAGCGTGCAGATCGCCGCTGCGGTCAATCCCACCCTGAACGGCGTGGATGTGAACCTGCTGGCCAGCACCGCGAACGGGGCAGATGCCACCGGCGATGTGATCTCCGGCTTCGAGGATCTGCGCGGGTCTGCCCACAGCGACCGGCTGCGCGGTTCGGCGGGCAACACCATCGTCTTTGGCGGCGGCGGCCATGATGTCATCTATGGCGGCGCCGGCGACGACTTGCTGCATGGCGAGGCCGGGGACGACATCATCTTCGGTGAGGCTGGTGCCGACCAGCTGTTCGGGGGCACCGGCAACGACCGTCTGTTCGGCGGCGGAGAGGGCGACATCCTCTACGGCGGCGACGGCAATGACATCCTGGATGCCGGTGATGCCGGTGACCAGCTCCATGGCGATGCCGGCAATGACATCCTGGTCGGCGGCCAGGGTGGCGACACCTATTTCATCGGCCGCAACACCGGTTCCGACATCCTCTACAATTATGATGACGACAGTGCCCGGGACGCGATCGCCTATCTGGACGGCATCGAATATACCGAGCTGTGGTTCAACAAGTCGGGCCGCGACCTGCTGGTCCGCGTGATCGGCGGCACCACCCAGCTGCGGGTGGCCGACTGGTTCACCAACACCACCGCCGGCGACTATACCGCAGCCGACAATTTCTATGTCGACGTGCAGATCGCCGGGGCCCGTGTTACGGGTTGGCAAGTGGAAGTGCCCACGCTGCTGGCGATGATGGATGCGCATGGCGCACCGCCGGCCAGCTATGCCGCGCTGTCGGCGGCCCAGAAGGCGACCATCGAAAGCGGCTGGGGCCGCAACCAGGCGCCGACACTGGATGCCATCAGCAACGATGAAATGGATGCGAATGGCACGCTCGACATCATGGTCCGGGCGGTCGACGATGTCACGCCGGTGAACAGCATCACCATGCTGGCCGAGATTGTCAGCGGCACGGCGATCGCCGTGGGCGGCATCAGTTTTCGCGCGCCCGATTCCTTAGGCAACCGCACCATGACCATCATGGCCTTGCAGAACGGCGGCGGCCTGGTGCGCATCAAGGTGATCGCCCGCGATGCCGGCAATGTCGAAACCGAACGCGAGTTCGATATCATGGTCAACGCCGTGGCCAATGGCGTGACCCTGCCGGTTCTCACTGGCATCGCCGGCAATCAGGACACCGATATCGCCATTGCCGGCCTGCTGCCCAGCCTGGAGGATGATGACGGCTCCGAAGTGCTGGACGCGCTGATCATCGAAGGCCTGCCTGTCGGCGCGACGCTGAAATCGGGCAGCAACGAATTCACCGCGACGGCAGGCAACACGTCGGTCAACATCACCGGCTGGGCGCTTTCCACGCTGATGGTGCGGCCGCCAGCCGGATCGGGGGACGAGTTCAAGCTCACCGCACGGGCGCGGTCACGCGAAACCAGCAATGGCGCCATTTCGGCGGACAGCACGCACGAGTTCGACGTGTCGGTGAATGCCCGCCCGACCGGCGTGAGCCTCGCTTACGCCTCGCCGCTGTTCAAGGAGAATGTGCCCGGTACCCTGGAAGGCACACTGGTCGGCACGTTGAGTGCGATCGACGTGCCTGACCCCAATGGTTCCTATACCTATGAACTGATCGACGAAACCGCGCGCTTCTTCATCTCGGGGAACCAGCTGTTCCTGAAGCAAAATGTTGTGCTGGATTTTGAAGCTGGGGATATTCCCATCCAGGTGCTGGTGACAGACAACAGCATTGCTGGAAGCCCCCTGACGCGGGCAGCCACCATCCAGGTGCGGCCAAAGGACGAGCCAGACGCACCCAACAACATCCGCGACGTGAACACTGCGGCCAACCTGGTGCAGGATCGCGCCACGGGTGGTGCCGCGACCGGTGTCACGATCAAAGCCGATGATCAGGATGCCGGGACCACGCTCACCTATTCGATCGTCCAGGACAGCAGGAACTGGTTCAGCATCCACCCCACCACCGGGGTGATCACCGTGCGGTCCGGCGCCACCATCGATTATGAAGACACCACGAATGGCACCGTCTCAATCAATGTGCAGGCATCTGATGGGGATGCCCAGACTGTCCAGCTCAACAATCTGTCGTTCACCATCGTTGACGTGAATGAGGCGCCGGATATCGCGACCGGCGTCAACGTGAACGTGAGCGAGCGGACAACGGGCGCCGATGTGTTCTGGTTGGATGTCTACGCCAGGGATTTCACCACGGATGGCGATTTCTCGGCTGCCGAACGTGCCGCCATGGCGACCGGCAAGGGCGAAGACACGCACAGGTTCAGCATCACCGGCGGCACCGGGGCCAGCCTGTTCACCATTGATCCGGCCACTGGGCGCATTGGCATCAGGGCCAACACAGTCCTCAATTTCGATGGCGCAGGGGCGACCCGGAGCTACACGCTTGATCTTCACGTGATCGATCAGAACGGCTTGACCGTGAACGGGAGCGCGCCGTTGTTCGACAGCGCCACGTTGACGATCAACATCACCGATGTCGATGAAGCGCCGAGCCAGCCCAACAGCTTTGGCGGCAGCATTGCCGAAGGCTCCACTGGCGCGATCCTCACGGTCGGCGGGTCGGTTGATCCCGAGGGCAACAGCGTCAGTTATGAGCTCAGCACCAATCCCGGCGGTCTGTTCGCTTTGACACCGGCTGGCGTCCTCAGCCTCAACATGCCCGTTGATTTTGAAAACCGCCCGGCCGCCTTCATCTCCGGCAGCGCTTCGGTCGGCATCAGGACGGTGACACGCAATGCGCAGGGCCAACTGATTGGTCCGCCGTCGGCCGAGGTGTTCGGCACCATCACGTTGACCAACATCAACGACAACGCGCCCAACACGCCGGTTCTTGCCAGCTGGGGCTCGACCAGCATTGCCGAGAATGTGGCGGCGGGTGGCCTGGTGATCGCCACCTTCAATCCGCCCACCGATCCGGATGGCGCGCTGAACCTGGTGAGCCTCTATCTCCACGGCACCGATCATGACAGGTTCGAGATCGTCAACAACCAGCTTCGGGTCAGGCCGGGCATCACGTTCGATGCCGATTCGGCAACGGGCGGCGCCGCGTCCTATGTGCTCCAAGTGCGGGCCGGGGACGGCACCAACGGATCGTCACCCTTCAACGTGACCTTCACGGTCGGCAACGTGGATGACAATGTGCCGACCGCCCTGGGCATCGCCAATCATGTTGGCCCGGTGGTGAGCGAGAACCAGCATGGACCGGGCGCGCTGATCGCCACGGCCACGGCGACTGACCGCGATGGCGATGGCCTCGTCTGGTCCATCGTTGGCGGCAACCCCACCGGCGCACTGTCCATCGATGCTGTCACCGGGCAGATCCGCATCGCTGCCGGCTTCAACTATGAAGCGCTCGGCGGGGCGGCCAATCTGGGCGTGGACCCGAACCTGCCCTTCTCGATCACCGTTCGAGCGGCGCAGGCCAACAACCCCGGCCGCTTCGTGGACCAGACGCTGAACCTGCAGGTGGCGGACGTTGTTGAGCAACGGCCTGTGTTTGACGGGAGCATCGATCTTGTAAACACCTATATCTTCTCGACTGTCACGACCGGCTTCGTCTCGCCATTCAAGATGTATCATGATTGGTGGACCTGGAGTGATCCCAATGACAATGAACAGCCTATTGAGTATAGTGGGCTGCGAATATTCCTGGATGTCAACAACGACAACGTGTTTACATCTGGTATTGATCAATCAATCGCATATTCAGTGTTTTGGTATGGCGGCAGGCACGATCAGCAGTTCGCTTCTGGGTATTTCTGGGCCGGAACTCCGTTCCAGAGTGCGCTGATCCAGCAACTCCCTCCGATTGTCCTTGATCTGGACGGCTCCGGGATCAGGCCAAGTGATGTCCGCGTGCTCTTCGATGTGGATGGCGATGGCCGCAAGGATGACACAGCCTGGATCAGCGGTGGCCAGGGCTTCCTGGTGCTCGACCGCAATGGAGATGGCGCCATCACCACTGGGGCGGAGATCAGCTTTATCAACGATCTCCCGGGGGCCAGGACCGACCTTGAGGGCCTGGCAGCATTCGACAGCAACAAGGATGGCGTGTTCGACGCCCGCGACGATCGCTTTGGCGAGTTCCGGGTTTGGCGCGATGCCAATGAAGACGGCATTTCCGACGCTGGCGAGCTGCTGTCGCTGGCCGAGGCCGGCATCGTGTCCATCAGCCTCAGCATCAATCGCACCACGCCGTCGGACGAAGTGGGCCAGGCCATTCTGGGCACCTCCAGCTTCACCCGCAGCGATGGCAGCATCGGCGCGGTGGGCGATATCGCGCTGAGCTGGCGCGCTGTTCCTGCTGATGATCCTGCCACCGTGCCGGCCAACACCCAGCCTCTCACCGCCCAGGCCCTCACCGCCCAGCCGTTGCCGGGCGGCAGCCGGTTGGTGCTGGATGAGGATGGCAATGGCCTCATCGATCGCGACACCGAAGTGTTCAGCATCGGCGCGGCGCTCACCGCCTTCGATTCGGATGGCGATGGCCTGATCAGCGCCGCCGATGCCCGTTATGCCGATCTGCGGCTGTGGGTGGACGCCAACCGCAACGGCCGCACCGAGCTGTTCGAACTGTCCACCCTGGCGGCGGCTGGTCTCACGGCCATCGGCGATGTGCCGCTGCCGCCGGGCGAAACCGATGAACCGCCGCCGCCGCCGCTGCCGCTGATCGACGTGCAGTCGAGCCAGTGGAACGGCAAGCCCCGCCACTATCGGCTGGGCGCCAATGCCGGGCAGCTGCAGATGCTGCTGCGCCGGGCCAGCGGCGCCGTGAATGCCGAGGCCGGCCGCCTGGCGCCGGCCGCCCTGTTCGAGATCGGCGGGCAGCGGCTGGGTGCCCTTTCCACCATCATCCTCGATCTGGACGGTGATGGTCTGGAAGCCCGGCGGGCCCGCCGTTCTGACGCGCGCTTCGACATGAATGGCGATGGCGTGGCCGATGATACCGGTTGGGTGGGCCGCGATGATGGCCTGCTGGTGATCGATCGCAATGGCGATGGTCGTATCACCGACATCTCGGAACTGTCGTTCCTGAGCGAACGCCCCGACGCCGCCAGCGCCTGGGAAGGCCTCTCCGCGCTCGACAGCACGCGCGATGGCCGCCTCAGCGCGGCCGACGCCCGCTTTGCCGAACTGAAGGTCTGGACCGATCGCAACGGTGACGGCGTGTCGCAAGAGGGTGAACTGAAGTCGCTGGCCGAGCTGGGCATCGCCGAGATCAGCCTGCGCCAGAGCTTCACCGCCGATACAGTGCGGCCGGGAGACAATCTGGCGCTGTCCACCGCCACGTTCCGCTGGGACAATGGCGTCACGGCCACCGTCGGCACGGTGGCGCTGGGCTTTGAAGCTGCCCCGTTGCCGGCGGTCGTGTCCTCTGGCACGGAACCGCCTCTGGATGCGGCACAGGCGGCCCGCCAGGCGGCGGCCAATCTTGTGCAGGCGATGAGCATGTTCGGCACGGGCGGCGGCGACATGCTGATCACCGCCGGTTCAAGCCTCGACGGCCAGCGACCGGAATGGTTTGGCGCCGCGGCCTGAGGAGAGACAGATGCAAGCAGATGCCCCGGCCCCCCCGGCAGACAAGCTGGCCCCAACGGTCAGCCACCTGCTGGGCGAGATGGTGTGGTTGCTCACCCAGTCGCCACTGCACCGGGCGTTGTCCATCGCCGATCTGGAATGGCTGATCATGCCCGCGCTGGTGCATCAGCAATTCTACATCTTCCGCGACGGCGCCCAGCCGGTTGGATTGGCGCTGTGGGCCAAGTGCAATGCCGCGGCGCAGGCCAAGCTGGAGCGGGGCATGATCGAGCCCGCCAACCGGCTGAGCCTCGACGAGTGGGCCAGCGGCGATGCGGTCTGGCTGGTCGATCTGGTGGCGCCCTTCGCCAATGCGGGGAATCAGCACCGGGAAGTGATGTTGGCCGATCTGATCACCGGGCCCCTGGCCGGCATCGCCTTTCACTTCCACCAGACCGATCCCGCCACCGGTGCGCGCAAGGCCCAGCTTGTGGCCGCCGATGCCGGCCGCAAGCTGGCAGACGTGGTGCGCGCGGCGACTGCCGATGCCTCATCCGGGCCGCACTAGGCCCTGAACGCCTGGTCTGGACCAGGGCTCATCCAGGCGGAACCTCAGGTGCAGGCCTGTCGGGGTGAGCAGCTGTCATTTCACAATGACGCCCTTCCATCTGGGCGGCTTGAAGATCAGCATCTTCATGGCCCCGTCCTTATCGGGCGCGCCGGTGACTTCAATGCTTTCAAGACCCTCGGGGAAGGCACCGTTCTTGCGGATGCCCTTCAGCATGTTGCGCCAGCCCTTCAGCGCCACGCCCGTGATCTTCTGAAACGGTGCGTGAAACACGATCTTGCCCGGATGTGTTTCCGAAATCTGGCCGCGCCGTATCTTGTCCTCCACATGCCTGTCGATTTGTGCTGACACTGGCGCGTGCGTCTTGGCGGCCTCGCTCAGTTTCTTGCCGGGCCACGCGCCGGTGATCGTGCGGACTTCGACGAATTTTCTCGTGCCATCCATCATCGTGACCTCAATGTCAGGCGTGAAATCATCCTTCTTGTTGCTCGGTTTCAGAAATCTGGCGCTGCGCGCCTTCGGTTCACCCGCTTCCCGGATCAGCGCCCTGAATTCGCCCGAGTTGGCGCGGGCCTTGCCCAAAGCGGTTGTTTCCTTGGCGCGGTTGGCGGCATAGACTGATTCCAGATGTGCAAGGGTGTGGGGATCATCCATATCAATTTTCAGGGCCTTCAATTGCGCCTTTATTTTGGGCGTGATGAAGCCGTCTGCCGGAGCTGGACTCACCTTGGGCGCGGATGCCTTCTTCGGTTTTGCCGGAGGTTTGGCAGCAGGAGTGGCGCTGGACGGCGATGCGGAAGACGGCCGCGCAGATCCGGTGGTAGCAACGGCGGCTGGTGGCGGTT
>ERZ1066117.753-NODE-753-length-20906-cov-8.087334_pt1 | contig 20906 bp, 18 predicted proteins | sample MGYA00382764_ERZ1066117 | MGnify/ENA primary metagenome ERZ1066117 (study PRJEB33369, sample SAMEA5778347) | biofilm metagenome | biome: Industrial cooling water; feature: Water cooling tower basin; material: Biofilm | place: United Arab Emirates | collected...
CTACGAATTAATTGACGGAGAACTAAGAGACATGGAACCTACTGGCCCTCACGAAGCTGTTGCCGGGAGTATTGCGGGTAGAATCTATGTAGAAATTTTTCGGAATAATTTCAACTGGTTAGTGCCAAAAACTTGTTTGATAAAACCATTATATGCTGAAGCCACAGCGCTGCGTCCTGACGTAGTTGTTTTAGATAAAGCAGAACTAAGTAGTGAACCACTGTGGCAAAAAGAACCAGCTATCTGTAACGGTAATACCATTAAGCTGGTTGCTGAAGTCGTTAGCACCAATTGGCAAGATGATTATGCCAGAAAAGTGGAAGAATATGCTTTATTGAATATTCCCGAATATTGGATTGTGGATTTTAGAGGCTTGGGTGGTTTCCAATTTATCGGCAATCCAAAACAACCGACTTTCACAGTCTGCAGCTTAGTTAATGGTGCGTACCAGCAGCAACAATATCGCTTGGGAGATGCTATTTATTCTTATCTATTTCCTAATTTAAAACTGCGACTTGATGATGTTATGCCAACTTGAAATAATAACTTGCATTATAAAAGAATTAAAAGATAAATAGCAAAAACCCAAAAACGCATATGAACAACATTACGCAACGTTTCAACTCGGATACTATCCGGCAAGGGATAAATTTAGGCGCTATCCTTGCCGCACTTGGTATCAACGTCTATACCAATATCAATCCACCCAACGGAGTAACCATAGGCGAAATCTCCAATACAACATTTCGAGATATACTAATCACCCCGGCTAATTATGCCTTTGCCATTTGGGGACTGATTTATCTAGGATTGATTAGCTTTGGAATTTACCAAGGATTGCCAGATCAAAGACGCAATCCTCACCTGCTCAAAATCGGATATCTGATAACAATTGCGAGTATCTGTCAGATTGCTTGGGTGTTTCTATTTCAGTATGGATTCTTTGTGCTTTCCCTGCTAGCAATGCTGGGAATTTTAATACCTTTAATGGTCATTTACCTGCGGCTGGGAATTGGCAAAGAACGAGTATCTAGAAATGATAAATGGTGGATACATATTCCCTTGAGTATCTATTTTGGTTGGATTAGCGTCGCGACGATTGTGAATGTAGCGATCGCACTCTACAGCGTAAACTGGAATGGTTGGGGCATCACTCCCGAAGTGTGGGCAGCGATCGTGCTGGTTATAGCGGGAGCGATCGCCGCTATAATCATTGCCCAGCGTCGCGATGTCGCTTTCCCGTTGGTGTTTGTCTGGGCATTCGTTGCGATCGCCATTCGCCAAATGAACTTCCCGTTAATTGCGATCGCAGCCAGTGGGTTAGCATTTGCCTTATGGGTATTCCTCTTCACTAGAAACCGCCGGTAGACTTTTTAACAACTGGCACGCACTTACCCTATTTGACTCAAAACACCAGCAAAACTGGGGATATAGATACTTGTTGCCCAACATGGAAACCCCAGTTTACAGAAATTCTTCATTGCTGCAATTCCTGCCCCAATTTCTCGTTTACACGCGCTTCGTTATCAGTCCTTTACTGTTATGGGATGCGATTGATGGCAGCACCAGTATTTGGTTTATTCTGGGATATGCTTATGCCTTTTTCTCGGATATCTTCGATGGCGTCATTGCCCGTCGAATTGGTGTCAGCAATGCAAAATTGCGGCAATCTGATAGTTGGGCAGATGTGATTCTTTATTTATGTATTTGCATCAGCGCGTGGTTAGTCCATGCCGATAAAATTATCGCTTTCTCAACTCCATTAAGTTTAATCGCATTCGCCCAATTAATTTGGTGGATAGTGAATTTAGCCAAATATGGAAAACCCGCTTCCTATCATACCTATTCAGCCAAATTTTGGGGCATTACGTTGTTTATCGCCACGATTGGTTTATTTGGGTTTGATTATGCTGGATTAACCCTGTGGCTGGCAATAATTGCCGGGATTGTTCACACAATTGAAGAAATCGCCATGACGTTGATTTTACCTAAATGGACGCACGATGTTTTAAGTATTTTTCATGCGATGAAACTGCGTCAACAGTTGACAGTTGACAGTTGACAGTTGACTTGGCTCATTATTGGACATCGCTACTTTTAAAATCCGTTCAAATAGCTTGCGAAATACCTCCGGCACGCTATGCGATCGCATTCCTTATTCTCCCCCTTGACATTCGTGTATTATTTATGTATTATACATTAAGCTTCTGATGCTCTCTGTTTAAGAAACAGGTAAAGATTTTCTTCTACCTGGGGAGGTTTCTCTGAGCAAAAATAGCTGGCGTAACTTCAAAAGTTCTATAAAAGTTAGCCAACTGGCATATTTTTCTGTAGGGTGCGTGACGCGGCGAGAATATTTGAACGTAGTAATGAGACTTCATTAGCGTCACGCACCAAGCACCGATTGTGACAGTTGCGTAAGTCCTGTTCTATAGAAATAAACATCGCCCGGGGCGGGTTTAACAAAATATTTAGCGATTCCGTAGATTGATTGGTAAAACCCGCCCCTACATCATTACCAATTACCAATTACCAATTACCAAATTATGAACCGCCTAGAAGTTGAAAACAGAACAATTCTGATTGCCTTGACAGGTTCTAGAGGTTATGGATTAGCGACAGAAACATCGGATTACGACTATCGCGGCGTTTTTATTGCGAGCAAACCTTACTATCTGGGATTTGAGAAAATTGAACAAAAAGATAGAGGATGGACGGACGAACCAGGAAACTTTTCTTATTTAGCTAGAGACACTTGTATCTATGAGTTGAGGAAGTTTTTAGAATTATCTGCCGATAATAACCCGAACATTCTAGAGTTGCTGTGGTTTAAAGACTACGTGCATCTAACCGAAATTGGCAGAATCTTACAACAACAGCGACACATATTTTTGTCTAAGAAAGTCAAGCATACTTATGCAGGATATGGATATGCTCAAATCAAGAAACTAGAATCGCACCGCCGATGGTTACTAGATCCGCCTCAAGAAAAGCCAAAACCAGAAGATTTCGGATTAGAACCAAATCAACCTCTGGGGTTAGTTGATATTAATTCATTTTTGGAATACCTGTATTTGTTGATACGCGATCGCATCCAATTTCTCTCAGAATCCGAAGAGCTTTATAACCTATTGATGGCTGAAATCGACTACAAAGGAGTATTAAAACAATACCCGCTTCCAGAAGAAACGCTCGATTATACCCAAAAACTAACAAATAGCTCAAAAGACTTCATCAAACTGTTGCAAAAAAGCCAGAAATATAACAGCGCTTGCCGCGAATACGACAACTACCAACAATGGAAAAAAAATCGCAACCCAGCTAGAGCAGCAATGGAAGCAAAAGTCGGTTACGATTGTAAATTTGCCATGCAAGCAATTCGGCTGTTGCGAACAGGAATAGAAATCTTAGAGACAGGAAACGTGATAGTTGACCGCCGAGAAGCCGGAGATGCGAGCGAGTTATTAGCGATTAAAAATGGCGATTACAGCTACGAAGCAGTGATGAAGATTGCCTCAGATTTGTATAACGGACTAGATGTTGCTTATACAAAATCTACCTTGCCCAGAGGAGTAGATAAAGAGGCAGTAAATCAACTCTGCATCGATTTAGTTGAACGGCAAGGATGGTAAAAAATTTGGAATTAGAAACCGGGTTTCTTGCTGCGCTCTCTCGTTACCATAAACGATTTTTCATAGAAACCCGGTTTCTTTGGTCAGAAACCGGGTTTCTGTAGAGAAACCCGGTTTCTATAATTAGCCATAAACGAAGTAGGTAAACCTTCCTTTGGCAGGACTCAATCCCTTTGTTGCCAAACCATTAGCAAAATTAATTGCACCAGCTTGAGCAATGCGAGGATTGTTTGGTTCCCCTGGCTCAGGACGAACTACAACGATATGTCCAATTCCTCGCGGATTTTTCCAACAGCCCAAAGTCGGAATTCCCTTACTTGCTGCTTCCGTTGCTGCGGTTGCAGTAACTTTACGCCATCCATTTGCCGGGTTATTTAACCAGTCAAACATGGCATTTGCATCTTGCTCTTTTTCTCCAACCCAGTGAGTTAAAGGCGCGCGCAGACAACGCATAACATCCCTGGCAAATATATTGCAGCAGGTAACACTTCCGTCAGGCCAAAAACGTTTATTCCCAGAATCTTCCACATTGAAGTAGTTAATTACTGCACGAATTTGATCGGCAGAACGAGATTCTGAATCGGCAATAACAGGCATATCCGCGTCTTGAATATACCGCGCTCGTTGTCCAGGATTTCCGCTCCATTCTTTAGGGTTAGAATTGGATGGATTTGCGTATCGGTTGCCGAATGTAGGCGGGAAGAAAAAGCCAGCTTCTACCCGTTGCTTTTCGCTTGCAGATAAATCGCCAAACTTGACTAACTGAGCTGCTTTAAACTTACCGCCAAGCGCTGTCCAAGTTTGTTCGCCAACTACCCCATCTACAGTAAGATTGGCTTCGGTTTGAAATGCTATAACAGCCGCTTCGGTTTTAGGGCCAAAATCTCCATCTACTGTTCCGGCATTAAACCCTCTGGCATTCAAAACTTTTTGCAGTGCTTGAACATCTTCCCCTTTACTACCTAGACGCAGAAAACGGCTGAGAGTTGGTAATTCAAAGTCAGAATAGACTAAATTCCACGCTTCGCCACGCTTGCCTACATCAGGAATGCGCCAAATTGACGAACCAGGAAAATTACTCAGGTAATCTTGAAGTTCTGCTGCCGTCGCCGGTTTTGTTGCATCGCTTTCGGAACTCCAGATTGGCAGAATTGGTTTATTCAAACCTAGCCGCTTATGAGCATCCAAACAAGCCTTAACTTCTTCTGAAGTAGTCAACAAGAAATTGAATTTTTCAAAATAGATTTGAGGTAAAGCAATATCGCAATACTCATCCAACATTTTCCAAGGAACGTTAGGATGAAATCCAGGATGTCCAAAACTGGTATATCCGAGCGTTCCTTCTTTAACTAATGAACGTAGAGTAGCAAGAAGCTTTTCTACATTTGGGTGAGTAGTTTGGTTCTTAACTTCTTCTTCTACATCCAGGATATAACCATCAAGTCCGCAGGCAAGCGCTTGTTTAACTTTGGCTACCTGTTCGTCAACATCAGCAGTGCCGTAGTGATATCCCCATCCATAAACTTGAATCCCTTGGGATTGGAATTCTTGAACGATTTCAGCAGAACATTGCCAATCCCAAAATGTGGGTTGGAGTTTACCTTTAAATTTGCCATCAAAGACTTTTAGATAAACTCGCTTAACCTGGCGTTCAACTAGCCGAGCTAGATAATCGCTGCGAATTTCTGACAAATTCCAAATCCAAATTCCACGAGGTTGATTCACCACGATAATACTCCTATTAAATCTAATTAAATAACCACCCCTCAGCCGCTGGCCTTTCAGTACCTGTAGCGTGTAACGCTACAAGAGATAGAATCAATAGCATTCGGGTTTGTTCCCCACAATTGGCTAGAGTAATGTTTTAATTTCACCAATGCAGTTCTCTATGAATTTAACTTTTGAGAAAGCTTGTTACCAGTCGCTTTTTTTTGTGACACATAAATGTGCTAACACATAATACGTAACTCAAAAGGGTGAGTTAAAAAAATTTTTATAATGTTAAATCTGAGATTTTGAAATTAATAAACGAAAAACTCCCGCAGTCGGTTGATATGCTGGGGGAGTTGTGTTACAGGGGTAGGATCGCTCACGCCAAAGCAACAGCAGTGCGATCGCAAATCATCTGTTATATCCTGTCCTTAAGCAACGGTAGTGTAAATGCTAATGGCTAATAGCTAATGGCTACTCTGAAGGCAATTAGCCATTAGCTATTAGCCATCCATACGCTACCGATACCACCGGACATAATATTACTTGGTTTGTTGCTCTTTCCATTCAAAGTACTCGCGCAGCAGGGTTTCTAACCCCTCGCTGTAATCTAATCCATTGTCGATGCAGTAGATTTTGAACTTTCTAAGCAAGTCTTGCGGTATTAACCCCCTGACCATGCTGTAATTAGGATCTTTCTTCTTGTCAGTCACAGTAGCGACGTATCGATGTAGCAACTACCGCTCTATTATTTCACTTTCCCTTTGTGCCGCTGGAAACTGCGGACAGTTTGCTAGCTGGGACAGATGATTGGGAAGTGGTGCGGGTTCTAGTAATTGGTTCCCACAGAGGAGTCAATTCTACAATTCGCACGCTTTACGTGGTTCGGTTTGCTCAAATTGACGAGTGGAGTCCCTTGTTACCTGCACCCGCTTCTGGTGAGGTGATGAGTATTTTGACTCGGCGACTCAAGTTCTAGTAAATCGCTGGAAGGATTGAGGGCGATCGCGTGCCGATTTGGGATGCGATCGCTGAGGCGAGGCGATCGCAATTCCCGCTGCATTGTTTTACTTTTCCTCGTTGCTGTCCTTGCTAAGTGAGGAAGACTTTTGTCTGCGTTCGATCAACGCCTTTTTGATAATGACATGGATTAACTGAGGGACAGACCTGAATTCATCATCAGCCCATTCCTGTAGTTCCTTATAGTCGCTAGGGTCAAAACTAACAGTTGTTCTAGATCTATTTGTAGGCATTTTGCATAAATCGTCTACCTATTAACTATTATGCGTTGCTGGGCGATTGGCATCGACAAATATGCCAAATGATGTACCTTTTTACCAGTCTATGTAACTATTGACCAATTTATGTAACTTCTGCTATGCTGGCATCATTAACCAAAAAAAGCGCCGCGCCAAAGGTGTAGGAGACCTCAAGCGCGACTTTACCACCTATAGACGACCTAAAGGAGGCACATAAACTATGTTACAGACCGATCTCGAATCGGGGAATTTCCCCTTTGTTTCGCTTCCCGCTGCGGACAGTTTGCTAGCTGGGACGGATGATTGGGAAGTGGTGCGGGTTCTAGTAATTGGTTCCCACAGAGGAGTCAATTCTACAATTCGCACGCTTTACGTGGTTCGGTTTGCTCAAATTGACGAGTGGAGTCCCTTGTTACCTGCACCCGCTTCTGGTGAGGTGATGAGTATTTTGACTCGGCGAATCAAGTTCTAGTAAATGCCTGGGTGAATTGGGGCGATCGCGTGCCGATTTGGGATGCGATCGCGGCACGCACAGAAACCGGGTTTCTTTGAAAAATCGTTGTTTGATAAGCAGAGATCCACGCAGAAACCCGGTTTCTAAGATCGTAGCGATATGCCAAGGGCTAGCTGCGCGATCGCAGTTGTATAGCACGTATACTTGCTAAAATGATTGCGATCGCTCACTAGAATTTGGCAGCAAATTAATATGAAACTTCCTCATTATCGAATTGGCGACCCGATTTTACCAACCGAAGCAGAAGCGGCTATGGCACTAGAGAGTAGCCACATTTTGGCATCTTATTTAGAAAATCGATCAGGCAGTTGCACTATCAAACTGATGGAAGATGAAACTAACGGAAAAACCATTGAAATTCCGGCTCATGTCATGCAACTACTGGTAGAGATTTTGGTACATACAGGGATGGAACACCCGGTTAAAATTAAACCGTATACAAAAGAACTCGCAGACTATCAAGCCGCCGACATTTTGGGTATTAGCCGTCATCAAGTATGGGATTTAATGAACTCTGGCAAAATTCCTTACAAGATAGAAGATAACATTCACCTGATGCGCTACCAAGATGTAATTGAGTATAAAAAGCAGGATGATGCGAGACGCAATCAAATCATGGATGAACTGGTTGCTGAATCCCAAGCAATGGGTCTGTACGATTAAACTATGACAGATTTAATTGTTGTCTATGATGCAAATGTATTGTATTCAGCACCTCTGCGGGATTTTTTGGTTGAGCTAGCACTTACCTCTGTGTTTGAGGCTCGTTGGACAGAGGAAATACACTCGGAATGGATGAGAAATGTACTGCAAAACCGTCCAGATCTGACGCTGGAACAGGTTACAAGAACCAAAAATTTGATGAATGCACACGTTAAAAATTGTTTGGTCACAGACTATGAAGAATTAATTCCACAATTGCAGCTTCCAGATCCAGACGATTGTCATGTTTTTGCAGCGGCAATTCGTTGTCAAGCGGGTTTCATTGTCACTTTTAACTTGAGTGATTTTCCTAACGAGATTCTTGCACCATACAACATTAGAGCAATACACCCCGATAGATTTATCTTACGCTTGCTTGACCTTAATTCCGACGCAGTTTGCCAAGCCGCCCAAACACAACGGCTGCGGCTAAGAAATCCACCGAAAACGCCTGATGAGTATCTGGAAACGCTGATAAATCAAGGACTGCCGCAGTCGGTCAGTCTGTTGCGGCAGTTGTGTTATGGGGGTAGTTTCTGAATTTGAATTTTCAGATCTGAAAATTTGCGGCTAGACTACGGCAGTTGAGATATGGGGTAGGGTGCGATATGCCTCCAGCACGCGCGATCGCATGTCTTCCCAGTATTGCATGAGCGGTAGGTTGCGATCGCGCACACTCTGAAAATAAAATTTGTCCTTATTTTACTGGAAATATTTAACTTGATTACAACCATCACCTTGACAGATAGTAAATTGTGGTTAACCGTTGTCAACCGTTGTTGTCAATGGTGATTTTGAGATACAATCCCTATTAGGGATTCAATCCCCGCTAGTACAGTGAAATAAATTTAACTCCCTATACCTGACTTTCTAACTGGTACTTAGAAATCAGCAGCTTTAAGCTGTTATTGGGCGTTACAAGGTGAAAAAATTTTTATAAGGGCATTTTAGCGGCATATTTAGCAAAAAATGCTGCTAAATTGCTCTTTTTGGTATTTGACTGTTGTCGCAAATTGACTGTAGTTTTGATATTACTTAGCGATTAGCTTCAAGGAGTACCAGCCCTTGAAAGTAAAGCTTTGTTTTCACCTCGTAAAACCTTGTAGCGTTTCCTAGAATCTTAGGGAGAATTTATGAATCAAAAAGTGTCTCGTGACCCTTTAGGGTTACTAGAAAAGTTGCTTGACCATCCTCATGGTTTGGAACTGGCAAGTATGGTTTATCAGCTACACAAAGATTTGCAAGCTGATACGCAACCAAATCCCCAGCTTGTTGCCATAGCCGTAAATAAAGCTAAGAGTTTGGGAATTCAAAACCCCCCGTATTTCAAGGGCAAGACTAACAATGAAATTCGGATGTGGCTGACTCAACATACCTAGCTGAGAAGCACTCACCCGCTGGGAAATAAATTTCCCAGCTAATAGCTAAAGTCCACTTAAGTGGACTGAAATTGCTCATCAGTCCTCTTGAGAGGACTTAAGCTATTAGCCAGGGATTTTAATCCCTGGCGGGTAATGCCGTTGATGCAAGATTTCAGAATAACAATATTGGCTAGTTAACGCAAGTTGCTAGTTACAAATATTGTCGGTTTGATCCCCCCTAACCCCCCTTAAAAAGGGGGGGACCGGATTCTTAGTCCCCCTTATTAAGGGGGATTTAGGGGGATCGAAAATGCTTGACCTCATAACTAGCAACTTGAGTTAGTTAGATGGTGCGTTACGCTATCGCTAACGCACCCTACTAATTAAATTGTCACGCCTTCTAATTCTTCATCTGTCAACTCATACAATTCGCGCAACTTCTGCAACTTCTCCGGATCGGCTTCCCAGAAACCCCGTCCATGCGCTTCTAACATTCTGCCGACAATATTGCGAAAAGCTTCCGGATTTGCTTCGCGCAATTTCTTCGCCATTTCTGCATCTAAAGCATAGGTATCCGCCGCTTGATCGTAAACCCAATTATCGGTAAAATCAGCCGTACCGCCCCACCCAATTAACGCCGTCATGCGTTGGGAAATTTCATACGCGCCGCCGCTACCTTGATTCGCCATTGCATCTGCCCATTTGGGATTTAATAATTTAGTGCGATATTCCATCCTCAGCAAATCTTCTAAATTGCGCGGGGTTGTATCTTTCGAGAAACTTTCCACAAAACTGGCATTAACTTTCTTACCTTGTTGTTTCTCCGCCGCCTTTTTCAAACCACCCGTATTGGCATAATATTCTTGAATATCGGTTAACCCATATTCAACCGAATCAATTTCTTGCACCACGCGGCGAGTAGTTTGCAACAGTTGGTTTAAAACTGCCTTGCGAGATTGACCTTTATCGTTTCTGCCGTAACTGAAAGCATTGCGACTTTTCCAAGTATCAGCTAACTCTTCTCCAGAGTCCCAATTTCCATCAGTAACTCGCTCATTTACTAGGGAACCAAAATCGCCAGCGGGGTTCGAGAATAGACGCGCGGTGGGATTGGGAATATTTTGCTCGCGCATCCCCAAAACATGTTTCCTGATAAAATTCATCTCCTCCGGTTCATCAACATCCGCCGCCCGTTGAAACAAGTCATCTAACAACTCAATAATATTGACAAAACTATCGCGAAAAATCCCCGAAAGATTAGCCAATACATCAATCCGAGGATGCCCAACTTCCTCCAAAGATTTCAACTCATAACGCACAATCCGCCCCGTACCTTCCTTGACGGGTTCAGCACCCACCAACTCTAACAAAATCCCCAAAGATTCACCCTTAGTTTTAATCGCATCCAACCCCCACAACATCACAGCAACCGTCTCCGGATACTCCCCATGTTCCTCCACATGTTGAGCAATAATTTTCCGCGCAATTTCCCTCCCTCGTTCGTAAGCACCAGCAGAAGGCATCCGATAAGGATCTAAAGCATGAATATTCCGTCCCGTAGGCAAAACACCCGCACCATCTCTTAACAAATCTCCCCCCGGTGCAGGTGGAATATACTCCCCATTCAACCCCCGCAACAAATTCCTCAACTCATCCGTATTCTGCCCCAACAAATCGCGAATCTTCCTCCTCTCTTCTTCCTCTTCTCTGTGTTCTCTGTGTCTCTGTGGTTCGTTCTCTTCCTCTCCAAAATAAGCATCAAAATACGATGCCAACTCCTCATCATTCGGCGGTTCACCCAGCGTATGCAACCCCGAAGAAAACAGACGAGTTTCTATCACTTGTAAATACTCATACAACTTGACTAAATACTCATTAAATGCATGAGCGCTAAACATCCGGACATTCTCCGGCGTAAAAGCCATCCCCAACTTTTTAGCATCCTCAAACGCACAATCCGCATCCAATCCCGTATCCACAATCTTCTTACAAATCGCCTCCTTAAGCGCATAATTCTTTTGCGGATCTTCGCGATATTCCGCGATTAAATCTCGCAGCGCCACTAATTCCTTATACAATCCCGCCCTCCCGTAAGGCGGCACGTTGTGAGAAATCAGCACCCCATATCCGCGACGCTTCGCCAAGATAGATTCAGATGGGTTATTCGCGGCATAGATATACAAATTGGGAATATCTCCCAATAAAATATCAGGCCAAGAATACCCTGTATTGCCTAACGGAGATCCGGGCAACCATTCAACCGTACCGTGCATTCCAAAGTGGATCGCAGCATCGGCTTTAAAATCATTTTGCAACCATTTATAAAAAGCAGCATATTGAGGATGGGGCGTCATATCTCGTTCAAACATTAGCCGCATGGGGTCGCCTGCTATTCCCAATGGTGGTTGCACGCCGATCCAAATATTTCCTAACTCGATACCGCCAATATAATATTCATCTCCGTAAGTTTTGATGCCGCTGCTTGTGAGAGATTTCCATTGTTTTTCAATGCGGGTTGTGAGTAGGTAACCCAGCCATTTATCTAGAGTTTTGGCATTGACGGTGTTGTATTCGTTTCCATCAAGTATCGAGTCAATAACTGGTTCTTCTTTGCTGCGAATTTGAGGTTCATCTGCTTGTTTAACGCGGCGGATTAATTCTTCTCCATCTTCGGGTAATTCGCCGATTGTGTAACCTTGTTCTTTGAGTGCTTGGAGTAATTTAAGCAAACTGCGGGGGACGTTTAATAATGCAGCCGTTCCAACCGCCCCATATCCAGGCGGGAAACCGTAGAGAAGAATGGCAACTTTGCGTTCAGAGGCAGGTTTTTGTCTTAATTCAATCCAATTTTTCAGCCTGCCAGTTAAACGCTTGACTCTTTCGGGAATCAGATAAATATCTTCTCCTACTAAACCGCCTAAAGGTATTGTATCTATGGCTCCATCTAATTCTGGCAAGGCATATAATACGACACTTTGCAACCCGCCAATACCTTGGCGCGTCCAAGAATGAATATCTTGAATTAACAAAGGTGCGGCGACGATGTAAGGTATATTTTTAGCAGTTAAAATACGTTTTGATACTTCTATCTGGCGTCCAGCTTCCATCGAACCCGCAGGGCCACCTACAAGCGGAAATCCTATTGTAGAAACAATGGCATCTACTTCGACTGCTTCGTTAGATAAAGATGGAGTTTCAATATTACCTCTTTGACGTTGAGTTGTTTCATATTGAGTTGTCATCCAATCGCGCACGGCGACATGTCCTTCAACGCCATTAATAAAAATAGGTAAGGGAATCAGTCCTGCTTGTTCAAAGTAATTAATTAATTTGGGAATATATGGCTGTTTGGTTACAACGTGTTTGCGATAAAGTAAGATTCCAATTACTGGACTGGTAATTGGTAATTCTTCTTTTTTGTCCGATCCGCTGCTATCTTGGTCGCAAGTCGGGGCGGGTTTATTTAAGTTATCTGTTTGAGTTGTAAGGTTATTGGTGAAACCCGCCCCTACAAATCTGCGCCGATACCATTCTAAATATTGGCGCGGCGATTCAAAATATCCTTGATATTCAGGGTGTAACAAACCCATGTTGGGGGTTTCGACTGGAGGCGGAATTTCTCCTACTTTTAATTCCAGATATTTTTCGGCTATTGTCCAGAACATAGCGGCGACGTTATCTGTGCCGCCAGCGTTCCAGTAACCGTAAATAATTAACCAGTTTCGCAAGTCTTGAACTTTTTGTACTGGGACGTATTTTAAGAGTTTCGGCCCTACTTTTAGGAAGCTAATATAACCGGCGAGTTTGTCTTCTTCTTTGCCGTTGCTGAATTTGTCTAAAATGAATTTAACGGGTTTGGGCATTCCTTTTGGTTTATCGCCAATTTTGAAGCCACCAATTTGAGTTAAACTCATCAATTCTAAGGCTGACTCGAAAACGAGGCGGATGGGAATTTGTTGCACTCTTTCGCGCAACCACATCACTTGGTCGTAGTCAAAGATTAAACTGGCGAAGAAGACATCCGCGCCTTCGAGGGCGTCGGCGACGACTTGCGGTGAGGTGGCGATCGCGCGATCGCTAAACACCCGCACATCCAACTCGGGACAGCGGGAAGCCGCTAACTGCGCGGCTTTCCGGTACAAGTCAGCGTTGAAGGATTCAAACCCAGCGATCAGAACAATGCGTTTCATACGCCAACCCCTGAAATATTTCTTTACTTTTATTTTAAGATCGCTTTCAGGTTATGGGCTGGGACGGGCAAGATGCCCATCCCACAATAAGCCGAACGACTAAAGTCGCGGCTACACAAACAAAGCCCGCCTTCGCGGGCTATAAAATACCGGATTTGGTATTAGGTAGTTGCCTTATGTTTGGGCTTTACGCGCGACATCCCGCCTACCCCAGGGTTTGATAATAGAAATAGCAATAATCAGAAAAAGGCTCGCTACAACGATCGAACCTCCAATCGTTGCACCTTTGATATCGAACATAAACAGCGGATTAATTAAGGCTTTGATTCGTTCTGTTTGGGAAATTGATGTAGCAGCATCTGCCCAAGGTTTAAGCCATAATGACCCAAAGGTAATCAGCAATAAAGTTGCTACCCATTTGACGATTACCCAATAAAATTTGAAAAATCCCCAAACGGTTAACCAGCATAGCAGCGTACCTGTTATAACTGATGCGATCGCAGACGGAATCACGACAAAATCATCTAGCAGTTTGACTGCTAAATTAAAGGCGTACAATTCGTCGCCATCGGTCATTTTTAAGCTGCTTAATCCAATCAATACCATGCAAAATGCCGTGCCAATCCAAATCGCACCGGATGTCAGATGGGCTGAAACTAACCAGTGTTTTGGCAGTCCGGTTAGTTTCTTTCCAGGCCGATCCTTTTTATCTTGGATCGTCATAGAGGGATTGGTCATTGTTTTCTCCCACGTTTTTGCAAAAAGACAAATATTCCCTCAATCCCCAACGCGATCGCATTGGAGACTTAGCAACAACAATTAGAGCGCTCTTAATTTAGTTTGGCTTTATATAGTATGCCACCTAACTAAATTTTAATCAATATCTTAGTCAAATTTTTTGGCTCCCTTATTTGAGCGAGTTAAGCATTACGCAAAGCAGGCGTTCCAGCTTGTAGCTTTGCCAACAAACCAATCAGGGTTTCCTTTTCAGCTTCCGTCAAATTAGCCATCAAACCTGTAGTTCGGCAGAAGTGATCGGGCAACATTGTACGCAGTAATTCTTGTCCCTTGGGGGTGATGCGAACGGTCAACATTCGTCTGTCTATGGGATGAGGTTGGCGCTTCACCAAACCATCCCGTTCTAGTCCGTCTAAAAGTCCTGTAATCGTGGCTCGCGTTACTCCAGCCCGTTCGGCACATTCTGAGGGTGCAAGTCCTTGTTCGCCAGCGTGGAGTAGTTGCATCAGTATGGTGAATTTTCCCATCGATAAACCGTATCTGGCAAAATGCGTCTCATATGCTTCGTAGACCTCAGCCGTTGCATTTAAAAAGGCCAAACAAGCCTCTACTGAAGCGAGATCCATTTCGGGATATTGACTTGCAAGGCTGAGCAGTACCTGTTGAGTGGGATGCGATCGCGGCGTTAGCATAGGGAATGATTTGGTTAACAGCCTTATTATATTGTTCTGATTTTGAGAGCAGGCGATCGCTTTTTCACCAACTCAGGCGCGATCGCATTGCGTGCCAGAGCCATATTGCTCTCACATCCGCACATCTAACTTTAAACACGGAGAAGTCGCCAACCGTGCATCAGTTGATTAGCGTTTAATTCGATAGGCGTCTACTACCCCAAATTTCTTGTCTAATTCGTATCTGGTTGCGATCGCATCAAGCACGACGTTGCTAAGTCTCGCCTCTTTTTTTTCGGAAGGCATATTTTGATATCCTTCTCCATTCACGTTTGGTTCTACAAAAATTAATTCTGGCGGTGTATTTATCAAGTCATTCTTAAGCTCATCTTCCCAGACTTTAAAAAGGCTGAAAGATTCTCTTGGTTGGTCAAGCAAAGCGAAACTAGCAAATCTCGATGGGGAACGTCTACCAGACAAGTAATTAATAACCATAGGTCTACCCCAATACAGCACAGTCCTATCCTCTGGTACCGTTTGTTTTACATAAGCTGATAGTTCCACAGCTTGGGCTAGGTTCAACGCATCTCCAGCCGGGTAATTTGCCAACATCTCCTGAGTCGATACCTTCCCCAAATACCATTGAATTTGTAGATTTAAGTTGTTCGATATTTTTTTCGCAAGACCTAGAATCACTAGGCAGCATACTAAGCCTGCAAGCAGAGTTTTAATGGGTTTTGAAGGACGTTTAAAAAGGTTTTGCACACATGTAGCAACTAAAGGAGCCATAAAGATAGCTAATAAGGGTAATATAGCTCCCAAATGGTATTCAAACCCTTTCCCTTGAACTATGGCTGAAGCAATTGTATTGACGAGGATCGCCAACAGGAAAACTGTAGGTTGCGGTTTAGTCCGCCAATGAATTAGTATCCCCAAAATGCTCAGGGCTATATACCAAAACCACGATTTTAGAGCATAATTGCTCAAACGAGTTACGATCCCAATCAATGAGGTTGAGTCTTGACCATAAACTTCAAGATTGTAGCGGATTGCCACATTATACCATTCTTGTAAAGCCCCTGTTTGCCAACCAATTAGTGTTAATATTGCCAATAATGCGAGCAAGCTAAGTCCTGCGATCGCGTGGTCGAAAACAATAACTTTAATGTTCCGTCTTGTCTGTCGCATCAAAATTATATCTCCTACAGCCAGAAGCAAGGTTAAAAGTAAAAGAGTTGGTCTGATAAAGGTCGCTAGTGCTAAACAAACTCCTTGCACTATGCACCAGATTAAACGATTAGTCTCGATGCGTAGCAGTAGGGAAAATGCTGCCCCTATCAGCAGAGGTGTTACTACAATATCTCGCTGACCTGCGAACCAAATATTCTCAGATACGTACATCGCTTGATAAATTGGCACAACCAATAAACCTGCTAGCGTTCCCCAATATCTACGAATGAAAACAAATAAAAGGGCGCATGTGCCTAGCAGAAATAAGTAATCAAATAAGCGAAACGACCAGATTGTGTTTCCGAACAGCAGCGTTGGCAGGGTATGAACTAGCATAATACCAGGCCAATTTTGGTCGGCAGCATCGATATAAAGAGTACCGCCCTGGGAAATAATCCAACCAATGTAATCGTATACTGAGTTATCTGGGCTGGGCGGAAGACGCGAGTAAAGTGCGCCGAGAATAACTGTGTAGCTTAGCCACAGTAGGAAAAGTATCGATCTAGACCAATTTTTCATAGTATAGAAGAATTAAGCAACTCTACTTGTTACGATTATGGCTGGCAATGGATATCGAGGCAATCATTCATGACATGACTTGCAGCATCAAATCCAGCCTGCCTCGCAGCGTCCATTGCCGCAAGAAACACAGCCCTCTCAGCAGCGTCCATTGCGACCTTCCACGCGGCATCATAGGTATCCTCCCATGCAGCATCGAATGCAGCATAAAACGATCGATAAATTTCAACAAAGCGATCGCATCCCGCGTGCGAGGTGCGGTAGCGGGCGAAAAGTTCGACGAATTTCATCGCAATTCAGCTCGAATTATTCGCACGGCTGTGTTTGGCACCGATGACGAAGGTCATATTCGAGACGAATTCCGCATTAGAACTAATAACTTAGTCATCACCAACATTGACATCCAATCAGTAGAATCTGTGGATGAAAGAACGTTAGAAAGTTTGCAGAAATCGGTGAGCGGTGCAAATCGCGATTCAAATCACCACCGATGCCCAAGAAGCAGCGGCAAAACAAGATGCATAACGGATCGAACAAGCTGCGAAAGCCAGACTAGAATGCCAGGTAATTGTTGACCGATGGGCAGTAGAAGGAGAACGCAAAAAACTGCTGGAATTACAGGTAGAAAATGCGGCAATTGAAGCCACAGGTCAAGCCACCGCAGAAGCCAGAGCCAAGGCAGAAGCATCGCGGATTGAAGGGGAATTAGCCGTTAATTTAGCGAGGCAAGAAGCGGAAGCGGCAAGAGTTCGCGCCGAAGCAGAATTGGCTCAATTAAGAGCGCGTCAAGAAGCTGAATTAGCCCACCAACAAGCGCTGATTAACCTGGAGATTGAAAAAGCTCAAAGAATGGCAGAAATTACCAGCAGCGAATTCAGCCAAAAAGTGCAAGCAATTGGCCCAGAGACTTTGAAAGCGATCGCGCAAGCTGGCCCAGAAATGCAAGCAAAACTTTTGCAAGCTTTGGGCTTACAAAGCGTTCTAATTACTGATGGCAGAAATCCGATCAATCTATTTAGTACCGCTCAGGGTTTGATTAATCCAATTTCATCGCAGTTGCCTTCAGATTCCCAGCAATCTTAGCTGGTATATGGTTCGGTGGTGAGAGTGCGATCGCGTTTACACCAGCAGGACTTATACAGCAACTTCACAGACATTGGTATCGGTGCGTTACACTTTGTTAACGCACCCTACATTTTGAGCCTTTGCGTCAGTCCTGACCAGTCACAGTTTAACACTTTACATAGATTTTATAAGCTTTGTTTTATATCATATTTTTGATTAATTGTCAATGCTATCATTCTTAATGAGGGAGTCCCTCTTGAATGGAAAATCAAGGGTGATTGCGATGATGAAACTTTTGGTGAAAGCTTTGATACCAATCGGAGTCATTGCTGCATTCGTTGGGCTATTGGTAAATATTCCCTCTGCAAATGCCGAACGGATTTCATGCACTGGACGCCGAACGGTTATGTGTCGCATCAACGAACCGAACGTGAATCGGCCTGTGACAGAGTACCCGGACGTCACCTTCGAGCCGGGAGATCGGGTAACCATTAATGCTGGTGGTTGCGTTCAGACCGGAGGTCGGGGAAGGACGTGGAAACGATACGTCAATCCATCTTCGGATAACGATTTGTATCACGGGCTGATATCGATTCCTGGTGTTACAAACGGGTTTGTAAGAATTGAGAACGTAATCGGGAGGACATTCACAATCCCACAGAACATCAACCCTCAAAATCTTTATCTCCGGCTGGGCTACGAGGATGATGACTACGGAGACAACGGGTACTGGGGTCATGACGATGGTACTGCCAATCAGTGCAGGGGAGTCGGCTCTGCATGGGTTACATTGAGAATCCAACCTAGCCCCTAAAGCTCTTTTGGGCGATTAGAATCTTAGCAGCGTGTGCTGGAATGGCATTCCAACTTAAAATGCATGGGGAATTGCTTTTTCACCCATGCAGAATTGTGAAGTTATTGTCATCGGCAGCGGCATCGGCGGTTTAACCGCTGCCGCCCTCCTCGCCCGTTACGGTAAGCAGGTATTGGTATGCGAAAGTCACGCGATCGCAGGCGGAGCAGCTCACAGCTTCGCGCGGCGCGGCTTTACGTTTGATTCTGGCCCCTCGTTCTATTGCGGCCTCAGCGACCCGCGCAGCCTCAATCCGGTGCGACAGGTTCTCGACGTTCTAGGAGAATCTATCCAAACGGTTACTTATGACCCTTTGGGACACTATCATTTTCCTGAAGGTAAGTTTCCGGTTTATAGCAATGGGAAACGATATCGAGATGCTGTGGCAAAGATTGCGCCTCAAGGCGCTATAGAATTAGAAAAATTTGAAAATCGCCTGTTGCCTTTGTACGATGGGATGAAGGGTATTCCTACAATTGCTTTACGCGCAGATTGGCAAATCGTACCTATTTTATTGGGACGATATTTGCCATCTTTATTAAAATTATTGCCCCATGTGGGAGTAATTCAAAGTTCGGTTGGCGAGGTGATGGATAAAGAGGTAAAAGATCCTTGGGTGCGGCGTTTAATCGATTTAGAATGTTTTCTGCTATCCGGTTTAAAAGCAGAAGGAACTATCGCCGCTGAAGTCGCTTTTATGTTAGGCGAACGTACTAATATCGGCGTCGATTATCCCATCGGCGGAAGTGGGGCAATTGTTGATGCTTTGGTGCAAGGTTTGGAACGCTGGGGCGGAAAATTGCGCTTGAATGCCCACGTGGAGCAAATATTAGTAGAATCGGGGAAAGTCGTGGGGGTGCGATTGCAGAATGGGGAAGTTATTCAAGCACCTATCGTTATTTCCAATGCGACGATCTGGGATACTTATAATAAGTTGTTGCGTGCGGAAGATTTACCATATTCCTATCGCGAGAAGTCGCTCTTAACTCCTGCCGTGGATAGCTTTATGCACTTGCATTTAGGTATCCGGGGTGAAGGGTTAGAAGATTTGACAGGACATCACGTTGTGGTTCACGATTCCAATCGAGATATTACCGAACCTGGGAATACTTGCATGATTTCGATTCCTTCGGTGTGGGATAGCAATTTAGCACCAAAGGGACATCATGTAGTCCATGCTTATACTTTGGAACCTTTCGATGGATGGCGACGGGATGATAGTTACGAAGATCGGAAAAAAGAGCGATCGCATCCCCTCTACCTTGCTCTAGAAAAGATTATCCCAGATCTGCGCGATCGCATCGTCGTCGAACTAATCGGTACACCCCTCACCCACTCCCATTATCTTCGCAGATACAAAGGCACATATGGCCCAGCGATCGCAGCGGGTAAAGGCACATTCCCCAGCATCTATACTCCCATCCCCGGATTGTACCGCACGGGCGATAGCACGATGCCCGGTATTGGAGTTCCCGCCGTCGCCGCTTCGGGCATTTTGTGCGCCAACACTTTAAATAGTTGATAGTTGATAGTTGATAGTTGATAGTTGATAGTTGATAGTTGATAGTTGATAGTGGACAGTGGACAGGTAATAGGTAATAAAACTTATCAATTACCAATTACCCATTACCAATTACCCATTACCAATTACCTAAAAATTAGTAGAAATTGCTTCGACGGGACAAGTTGGGATACACTGTTCGCAGACGATGCAGCGCGATCGCGTAAATGTCAGCTTAAACGTCTCCTTATCCAGGGTAAGGGCTTCCGTGGGACAGACGCCAGTGCAGAGTCCGCAGTCAACGCAGATATTTTCATCGATGACGATTTCGCGACTAGCTAAGGAGACGTTTATGTCTTGCGATCGCATCCACTCAATCGCCGCATCTAGCGCATCGATATCTCCGGATAATTCTACCACCAGCTTGCCGATTTGATTTGGCGCCACCTGAGCGCGAATAATATTAGCCGCTACGTTAAAATCCTTAGCCAGTCGATACGTTACAGGCATTTGGACGGCGCGTTTGGGAAATGTCAGCGTTACACGTTTTTTCACGGCCTTATATAATTCCCTTTATTCCTATTTTAGTTTTAGCTCAAAATCTAACTAACCGCCAACTCTAATTTGAGGCATAATTTATTAGAAACCGCTTTGCTTTTTAGACCTATGTCAATCGATATTAAAACAGGTATTTCTCCCCGCCCTTTTCTTAAATGGGCTGGTGGTAAAAGTAAGCTGATTCAGCAATATATACCCTATTTTAGCCAAAATTTTCATAATTATTATGAACCTTTTTTGGGTGGTGGGGCTGTATTTTTTCATCTCCTGCCAAAATCGGCTGTTTTGACAGATATTAATCCAGAATTGATTAATGTTTATCGCTGCGTTAGGGATAAAGTTGAGCCTCTGATTGCACTTTTGGCAGAACATCAGCATAAACATAATAAAGATTACTATTACC
>ERZ1066117.756-NODE-756-length-20877-cov-6.130391_pt1 | contig 20877 bp, 3 predicted proteins | sample MGYA00382764_ERZ1066117 | MGnify/ENA primary metagenome ERZ1066117 (study PRJEB33369, sample SAMEA5778347) | biofilm metagenome | biome: Industrial cooling water; feature: Water cooling tower basin; material: Biofilm | place: United Arab Emirates | collected...
CGGGCAGGTTGTATGGTTCGCCCCGATCGACAGATACATGGTTGGGCGGCGTCTCCGGCCCCGGCACACCAATAAAGCCGAATGCTCGCCGTTCAACCCAGGTCTTGACAGTCGTCACTTTCGCTTCCTGGGCTCTCACCCAGAAGTACCGATAGCCCTCGTGCGGTTGGTAGGACGAGCCGCGGCTATTGGCCGCGACCCCAAGATTGCCCTGGTTGTCGCGAACCTGCACATCGTTGCCCAGGCGAGTGTAGGTGGTGACCAGTGGTGCCCCCCCAGAGGTGCGGCGCAGGGTGTCGGTCAGCACTACCCTGCCCTCGATGCCCTCGCCGCCGACGTCCACCTGGCGCAGACGAACCGGCACGCTCGTCTGGTTGTCGACGGTGACGCGGCCAAAGCCGTCCATGACGTTGATCGAACCTCTGCCCGTGCTGATCAACTGGCCGGTGATCTGCACGTTGCCGCCGCGGATGCCGAGGTCCTCGACGACGATCTCGCGCTCCTGCGCGTCGTAGAAGGTGTTGATACCGGCCCGGCTGACACCCTCGGTCGTCAGGTAGCCGGAGTAGCGCACCGCCTCGGGGTTCTGGCCGCTGCGGATGGCGGCGTCGTAGGCCGCCTGCTGAGCGTTGATGGCGCCAAGCACCGAGGTCGAGATCGTGACGGAGCGGTCGGGGACGCCGCTCTGCACTAGCCCGTTCAGGTTAACGATCCGGGCGTTGATGAAGACGTTATTGTTGGCCAGAATGGCGCCGCCATCCCGCATTCCGGGCCAGAAACTGGGACCGAAGTACCACAATTGCTGCTCGTACCACTGGTATGTGTCGTACCACTGCTCCCCCGGCTCTTCACCCTGCGGGTCGCCCCCGGTGTGGAAAAAGCCAAGCGACGAGAGCACGAAGTCGCGGCCGGCGCTGACCTTTACGGTCCCGGCGGCGATGGCGGAGGTTTGGTTGTCGCTTCCGAAGACGAGGATGCTGCCCCGGTCGTTGATCGCCTCAAAGCTCCCTCGCAGCACTGCGACAGGGCCACGAACCTCGATGTCGGGGGCGGGCAGTTGTCGATAGTTCAAGTCGAAGTTGGCGTTTTGCGGTCCGGACGGGTTGAAGGTGTTTCGGACGCTGATTAGCGCTTGCGAATCGGACGAGGTAGTCACGACGGAGGCGAAGTTCGCAGCGACGCCCCCCTGGTTGCGCGACGACACCTCCGTGGCGCTGGAAACGCTGGCGCCATTGAACCGCACCAGGCCACCCTCGTTGCTGGGGATCTCCAGACGGTTGGCACGCAGGAAGTACGGGCTATGGTTGACGATCTGGATCTCGGCGTCGCCGGGGCTTTCGAGCCGGCCCATGCCGGTGAGGGTGCCGGCCGTGACGAGGACATCGCCCTGGCGGACTCGCAGGTTGGGTAGGTTGATGTAGACGACCGAGGTGACCGAGGTCAGTTCAGCGAGTTGGGCGTTGATGCGGTTGATCTCGGCGTTGTAGCGAGCGACCGCGTCGGGATTGTTGCGGTGACTGTTGGCCAGGTTCTGGTAGTAGTTGCGCTGCTGGGTCAGATTGGAGACGAGGTTCTCCTGGCTGAGCTCGACCGCGCCGACGCCTTCGCTCTTTTCGACGTTGATGCCACGCAACCCGCCAGGGCCGGTCCCCGGCGCCCTCAGTTGCTCCGCGATCGTCAGAGACAGCTTGTTCTGGATGCTGACGCGCACCAGGCCGTCGACGACTACCCGGTCGTTCGTCGTGATCGTGCTGCTGCCACCCGTGCGGTCCAGCGACACCGGGGCGGCCCTGAAGAGGCTGCTGACACCGTTGATGACGGCCGAGGCGAGTTCGCGGTACTGGTCCTTGCCGACCGCCTGGCCGCGTACGGTGGTCTCGCCCTCTTCGGCACGGAGGTGGGCGTCCTCGACCGCCAGCGCCTCCGCACCGGCGCTGATCACCACCTGGTTGACCTGCGTCAGGGTCGCGTCGGCCCCCATCTCCGCCACGTCGATCGGCAGGGCGGTCTTGTTGAACAGGTCGGTTCGCGCCTTCACGGAGTTCTTGGCCAGCTTGTGCGCCTCATCGCGGCCGGCCTGCAAATACAGGTCGCTGCCGGCCCGCACCGTCGCCCCTGTACCAAGCGTGACGGTGTTTGCCGGACGGAAGCGGGCCGTCGAGGTGCCCTGGGGCGAGCCCGCCAGGCCGTAGGTCTTGGCCGAACTGCTGACCTCGATGTCGGAAGTGGAGCGAGCGGCCAGGGTCAGGTCCTGCCCGCTGCCGACGGTGGCGTCGCCCACCCAGACGCTCGCCGTGACGTCGTCGGCGATGAACGAGGCGTTAACCCGCGCCAGCGGGATCGCGCCGCCGCTGTCGAGGTTCACCTTCGTTACGCCGGTGACCTCGTTGATGGCACTGGCAACGACGATGCCCGTTGCATCAAGCCAGGCGTTGTCGCCGACGGTCACCTCCGTCGCGTGGGTGACGGTCGTGTTGCTGCTGCCCGCCGGGGCATCGATCAGGCCCCCGGAGCCGGAGCGGATGTTGAACTCGCCAGCCAGTTCTGGCTTGCTGCTATGGTTGACGGCGCGGATGATCAGATTGCCCGCATAAACCTGGACGTTGCCGCCGAGATCCGCGGTAACCGTGGAGTTGGTGGTGTTGGTGCCCACCGCGCCCGAGACGCCCACCAGCGAGGCGTTCAGGCTGTCCACCTTCTCGCTGAAATGCGAGGTTTGGTTGGCCAGGATGCTGACGTCGGATCGTGCGGCACTGCTGCCCAGGCGGGAGCGATCGCCGAGGACAACTTTGGTCGTGCTGGTTGTCGTCGTGGTCGCTGTGGCCGCCGCGCCGGAGATGATGCCACCCGAGCCAGACTCGGCCGTTGCCGTGTTGTGATCGTCGCCGGTAGCGTGGATGTTGATCGTCGGCGCGACGAGAACCGCCCCCGCTCCCACCGTGGCCTCGGTGGTGTTGTTCGACGTGGCGCGGCTCTGGTTGAGCCCTGCGGCGAGCAGAGCGCCGACCTTTCCCGTGACATCGCTTGACTGGGTTGTGTTGTTGGTCGCGCTGATGAGAGCCGTGCCGGTGATGATGACCTGTGCATTGTCGCCGATGAACGCGTCGACGAGGCTCTTTGTCTCGGCTTGAGCGTCCGTCCCCTGGATACCCACCAGGGCGCCAGAGGTGCCGCTCGCGGACGCCTCGGCCGTCGGTCGGTCAGCGGGCTTCGCTACCGTGGCCAGGACCGACAGATTGCCTGCGGTCAGTGTCCCGCCCAGCGAGGCGTCGACATCGGGTGCGGCACTCGCCTTCGCCAGCGACACACCGACGGCCAGGCCCGCGGCGCTGGCTCCGGTCACGTTGGCATCGGCCTCCGGCGTCGCCGTCGCCTGGATCAGCGCCGTGGAGCCAATGGTCAGGGTGCCTCCGTTGCCAACCTCGGCCAAAACCCGTGGCGACACGGTCGCGTTGGCCGTTGCGCCGTTGCCCGCGAGGATGCCAGCGGTCGCCGCCACTGAGGATGCCTTCGCGGTCACCGGGGCGGTGGCCGAGACGGTCAGCGTGGTGCCCGCGTTTACGATAACGTTGTTCCGAATGCGGGCCTTGCTGGAACCGGTGACGGAGGCCGTCGCGAACGAGCCGCCAACCGCCAGCAGACCGGCCACCCCGGAGCCGCTCTGCGCGTCGGCGGTCGCGGTGAGCGTCGAGAAGACCTCCACGCTCTGCAGCGTTCGGACGTTGGCCTCGCTACCCAACGAGGCGTTGACGGCGGTGCTGATCGTCGCCTGGGCGTCGGCTCCCGCGCCGGCATAGGTGCCCAGGCCAACACCGACCGCCATGACGCCCACGCCTAGCGAACTGCCGACGGAGGCTGGGCTACCTACCTTGACAGTGGCGGTGGCTTGCACCAGAAGGCTGCCGACGGAGTCGCCGTTTTCCTGCCCGATCTGGGCGTGGTCACCGACGAAGGCCTCAACCGCGCCTCCGACGTTCGCCCGCGCAATGGCCGCACCCGCCGCCAGACCCAGCGAGGCGCTGCCCTGGAAGGTCGCCACCCCGATGTGACGAGTCGTCTCTGCAACGACGCGGACCGTGTCGGCACTCAGCACCTTGGCCCCGCCGGCGTCGGACGTGGCGTCGGCAAAATAGGCCCGGACGTTGCTGTTGTCGTTCACAATGCTGACGGCAGCGGCCAGGCCGAAGAAGCCGCCCGCCCCGCCCGCAATACCCAGCGCCGTGCCCTCGGTCGTCAGGATGGACTGCACCTCGATGTTCCCACCGGCGCGGAGCGACGCACTAGCACCGACACGAGCCTCGACGTTACCATCGATGTTCACCACGGCCACCGAGGCACCAAGGCCGAGGACCCCAACGCCGATACCCAGACCGCCGGTGACGATCTCAAGGTCTAGCTTCTGCCGGGCCTGGACATCAATGTCGCGGCCAGCGATGACGACCGCATTGGGGGCGATGGTGGCGGTCGTGCCGGTGCGTTCCGCAGGCGAGGCCAGGGCATCACTCACCGATACGCTCTGGCCCGAGGCTCTCGTGTTGGCAGTCGTGGTGGTCTGGCGCAGCTGGCTCTGGTGGGTCAGACGGTGCGCGGTGCCCGTCGCCAAGCCGCGCTCGAGCGTAAGGGCAATGCCAGCAGCGGCGTTGTCTGCCGTGGCGGCAAGGCGCACGGCCGTGGGACTGGCGCTGATGACGTAGTAAGTGGCTCCGTCGATCAGGCCGCCGATGGCCGTGCCATTTGCTGCCGAGTAGGTGACCGTGTCACCCGTGTTCAGGCCGTGGCCCTGACCCAGTTCGATCTCGATTTGCCGCTGGCCGGTGATTCGGTGCGCGACGCCTGTTGCGGTGGAAGTATCCAGGATCATGGCGGTGCCGGCGGCCGCGTTGGCGGAACTGCTGGCCAGGCGAATCGTCGTCGCATCGACGACAATGGCGTAATAGGTGGCTCCGTCGATCAGGCCGCCGACGGCTGTACCATCCGCTGCCGAGTAGGTGACCGCGTCACCCGTACGCAGGCCGTGAAGCGACTGGAGATCGATGGCGTTGTCTGTCACCTCCGTTGGGTCGAAGGTGTGGGCATTGTCCACGATGGCCGACGCGGGGTCGAAGGTGCTCGTGCGGTTCTGGTAATCCCCGATCAGGTTGTTGACGATGCCCGGGCTGACCTGGCTGTCAGCGAAGGAGGCGACCGACCTGGCTTGGACCAGCGTGTGGGTGCCTGCGGGGCTTTCCGTCAGGTCGATGGCGATGCCCGCCCGGGCGTTCTCCAGGCTGCTGGCCAGACGAATCTGGTGGGCGTCCACCCGGATAACATGATAGGTGATGCCGTTCGCCAGTCCCCCAATCGGCTTGACGCCATTGGAGTCGTAGCGCACCGTCGCTCCCGTCGTGAGACCGTGCTCACGGCCCAGGTTGATCACGTTCGTATCGAGATTCACGTTGGAAGACGGGAAGGACGATCGCGCCTCGGTGACATTCTCGGAACTGGTGTTTCCGGTTTGATGCTGGTAGCTGGTGTTCAGGTCACCGCCCAGGCCATACACCGCGACGGCGGCAGCGAGACCGACGCCGCCCCCGCCGCCGACGCTGACGGTGTACGATTGAACGTCCTGCACGCTCAGGGCATGGACGTCCGCGTCCCGACGGGCGCGGACGTTGCCGCCGAGGTGGGCGGAGGTGTCATTATGGATGCGGGCAACGTCCACGCCGCCACCGAGAGCCGTGCCAGCCAGGGACAGATTGGGCGTCACGGTGAACGTCTTCAGTTCGTTGACCGCGCTGACGTTGACCGTCTGGTTTGCGTTGGCGGTCTTCTGGTTGATCTGGCTGCCCGTCTCAATGGTGGCCAGCGTATCCGAGTCGATGATCTTGACCGCGACGGCCCCGGCGAAGGCGTCGCTACCGCCAGCACCCGAGGCGACGATCTGGGTGATATCTTCGCGGGAGTTGGCCTGAACAGCCAGGCCACGGATCGCCTCACGGGCCAGATCGAGGCCACCCTGGTAGACCAGGAGCGTGCCGGCTCCGTTGGCCAGGGCATCGACGGTGGCGGTTGAATCGATCTCGGCGTTCGTGTTCTTGGTGAGCAATACCACGCCAACCGAGGCACCAATGCCCCGGCCGCCAACCCCAAAGCTGCCCGCGATGACATCGATGTCGGTGTCGTCGCTGGCCTGGAGCAGAACGTTGTTGCCCGCCTGCACGGTGGTGCGAGCCCCGACAACACCCGCCTGCACTACGTGGTCAGAACCGATCAGGGCGTGCGTTTGAGTGGTGAGCTTGACCGCAGCGGCAGAACCGCTCAGTGACAGACCGCCCGCAGCCAGAGCGGCGGAGACCGACAGGACTTTCTCCCGGGCTCCAGCCACGACGAGAACGTCCTGACTGGCGTTGACCGCGGCCCCTTCGGCGACAAAAGCATGCGTCTTGATGTCGGCGACGGTCACGCCAGCGGCAGGAGCAGCCCCCGCCAGGCCGGCACTACCAGCCCCCGCGACAGTTAGCTGATAGTAGTCGTTCGTGGCAGCGACCAGAACGTCCTGACCCGTAGCCGCAGTTCGGTTCGCGTCCTGGTTCACCTTGGCATTTTCGTCGATGAAGGCGCGGGTGGTAGCGGTCAGAACGTTGACCGCGGCGGAGACGTTGGCGGTGCCATAAACGGCCCCACCCGCACTGATGCCGACAACCTCGATGTCGTCCTGGTTGATGGCGGTGACGACCACGCCGCGTGTGTTGCGGGTCTGCGGAGTCAGGACACGCTGCCCCGTGAGGGCCGGGTCGGCCGGTTGGCCGTTGGTGGCATTTGCGGGCAGCGGAATGCCCGATGCCTCGCCGGCGGGCAGGATGCTGTGGCGGTTGCCGGTGCTTCCGGTGTAACTCAGGGTGAGGGCCGGCCCACCCTGCGTCGCGGACAGGCGGAGGCTACTGGGGCTGTTCGCATCAACGATTGCGTAGTAGACCCTGCCATCCACCAGGCCTTGGATAGCGTCGCCCTCGTGGGCGCGGTAGACGACCTGGTCGCCGGTCTGAATCCCGTGGGCCCGACCCAGGTTGATGGCATTGTTCGAGAGTGCTGTCGCTGGGTCGAAGACGTCGGTAAGGAAGGTCGGTGTGAAGCCGACCGTGGCGGCAACACCCGCACCGTGGCCGTCTCCATCCACCGTGGCGCCAGCGCCAAGGAAGGCCTCGGTCGTCTTGGTGATGACCGGCACGCTGGCACCCGCGCTCAGGGCGTTTTCGCCGCCCACCCCCAGACTGCCGGAGCCGACATCCAACTCAAGCCGCTCGTCGGCCGACACCTGGACGGTGCCCCCGGCCTTTACCGAGGCGTTTGGAGCCACCGAGGCGCGGGTGGTGATGGTGTAAACCGATACCGCGGCACTACCGGCCAGGCCGCCGCTGCCTCCTCCCGCTGCCGCCGCGGCGACGGAGGTGATGTCCTCAAGGGAGAGAGCCCGAACCGTCGCGTCGCCAGCGGTCGTAACGGTGCCGTCCAGAGACGCCGCGGTAGTCTTGTTCAGCGTGGTTACGCTGGCCCCGGCACCCAGTCCCGAAACACTGCCCCCCGCGAGGGTGCCTGCCAGACTGAAGAGACGGGTGGTGTCGCTGGCGCTCACGCTGACCGAGCCGGCGGCGAGCTCGGCGTTCGTTCGGCCAAGATTGGCGGTGGTGGTGAGATTCAGGACGGTCACGGTTGCCGACCCGGCGATGCCAGTGTCGCCGCCTGCCACGGCCCCACCCGCCGTCATTGCGGTGAATTCGGCGTTCGAGGAGGCAGCCACCGTCACGCTGCCCGTCGTGTTGAGTCGCGTGGCCAGCACATCGGCTGTGGTGGTGGCATTGCGCACGAGCGTCACGTTGGACACCCCCACGCCACTGGACGACATGCTCAGGGCCGCCGCGCCGGCGATGCTCAGGAGCCTGCCGTCGCTGCTGGCCGAAACCTGGACCGACCCGCCCTCCACCTCCGCGTTGATACCGACGATCGCCTGAGTGTTGTACTTCTGTGTCAGGACGAGGGCCGAGCCTGCGATGGTGCTTGAGGCTCCGCCGACCAGGCCGGCGGCAATGTCCAGGCGGTCTTCGTCGCTGTGGGCGTTGACGTCGATGACGCCGCGCGCCTTGACGTGGCCATCAATGCGGGCTTGCACCGTGCGGTCCAGCAGGTGGACGTTGGCCGCCAGGCCGATGCCGCTCCCGCCGGCGCTGATCCCGAGGCTGCCTGCGGCGCTAAGGACGTCGCTGGCGTCATCGGCACGTACCCAGACCGACTGGGAGGGGTGAGCCCCCGTCAGGTCGTCGTTGACCCGAGCGTTGGTCTCGACTCGTGCCTGGACGTCGCTGGTCGTCTGCTGGACGATCGCGCTGGCGGCAAAGGTCAGGCTGTTGCCTCCGGCACCCCCAATGCCAAACAGGTTGAGATCCTCCGAGGCCGAGGCATTCAGGAGCACGCCGACGCCGCTCAGGTCGCCGTCGTTGCTCGTCAGGGCGGCCTTCTGGCCCTTGCCGCTGACTCGCGCCCCGTGGCCGATGCTGGCACGGACCCGCCGGTTGATCTCGCTGTAACTGAGTGCTGCCCCAAAGCCCTGGCTGCTCAGGCTGGCGGCGATCACACCACCGACGCTAATCAGGAAGGCCACGTCGTGGGCATCCACCAGCACGGAACCCTCAGCGTCGACGACAGCGTTGTCGGCGATGGTCGCCTCGGCAACGGGATTGAGCACCACGCCGGAGGCCGACCCACCCAGGCCCATGCCGTTGGTGCCGACGGCCAGGCTGGCCCCAACCGAAATCACCCGGTGGTTGGTCAGAGCGGCAACGCGAACGTCGCCAGTCGCCGTGACCTCGCCGGCGATGGTGGCGCGGGCAGTCGGGTCGATCAGGGCCACATCCACGGCCGCCCCAAATCCCTTCCCGGCCACCGTGAGTCCGCCAGCCACGCCCAGGTAGATCACGTCGGTATCTGCCAGGATAGTGACGTCATCGGCAACGAGGGTGGTTCCCAGGCCAATGGAGGCCTCTGTGGTGGCGTTTAGTTCCGTCAGGTTCACCGAACCGGCCACGCCGGTGGTGTTTGTGTTGGTGCTACCACCCCCCCCGGCGGCGACAGAGATGACCTCATCGGCGGTCGTCGCCCGGACGGTGACATCCCTGGCCTGGACATCGGCGCAGGCGTCAATGTAGGCCTGAACGAGACGGTTGACGCCGTTGTAGGCGAAACCGCCCGCGAGGACGGAACCTCGCGAGCCGACGGCGGTATTGACCGAGATGCCTCCGGCAACACTGAGGATGAAGGACGTCTGGCGCGCCTCGACGCGCAGGTCGGCCCCCGCCTCGACACTTGGCACCCCGCTAAGGTATGCCCGAACCGTGTCGTCCAGATCGTTCCAGGCCACCGCGCCGGAGAGTCCAAAGCCACCACTGCTCTTGCTCGCTCCCTTGGGGCTGTCTGCCTTCACCTTGAGAACGATTTCGTCGAATTCCGTCTCTGGTTTCGGGTCGGACACCGCGGTCCCGGCCGCCACCACCGCGTAGACCCGCGAGTTGGACGTGGCCATTACCTCCAGGTTGCCGCCCGCCTTGAGCGCGCCCTGGACTCCACCAGGGCCCACCTTCAGGTCTGCGGCGGACGCCCGAACCTCGTTCTCGAACAGGTTGACGCCGGCCGACAGGCCAACCCCTGTGTTGTTGGAAAGGCCGATGGCCCCGGCGAAGATGACACCAAAGAGAGTGTTGTCTGCGGTGATGCGAAGATCGTTTCGGGCATGGAGTTGGGCATCCTCCTCGACGTGAGCAATGGCGCGGTTGTTCAACCGGGTGAACGTTACGGTGCCATCGAAACCGTGGTTTGCCTTCGATCCCGACATGCCGATGTTGATGAGCAGGTTATTCGTGGTGGCGCCCACCTCAACCGTGCTACCGGTGATGGCGGCCGCGTCGTCCACCGTGGTGACAGCGGAATTCGTAAGGATCAGGCCGTTGAACGACCCGCCGATGGCGTTGCCGCCCTGCGTCGCCTCGGAACTGATGAAACTCAATGGACCGCGCAGGCCAGCGATGTGAATGTTTTCCTGAGAGGCATTGGCGCTGATGGTGACGCTCTGCTCGACACCTGCGGGATCAATGGTCTGGTTGATCCGCGCGTTCTGCCCCACGATGGTCTGGGCGCTGTTGTCCAGCACGAGCACGTTCGCGCTCCCCGAAACGCCGTACCGTCCCGCCCCACCTTGCTGATTGGTGCCGGCCGTGGCACTGGCAGAGGCATATCCGGTGGCGACTCTGTCGGCCAGGCCGAGGTTCTTGGAGGCGTAGTCTGTCAACTTGTTAAGCTTGTCCATCTCCAGGGAGACGGCGGTGAAGTACGAGTCGAGACTGTCGGCCAGGGCGGCGGCATCGGAACCATTCAGGTTCGGTGCGGGGATACGTAGATTCTGGACTGTTCGGAGGTCGTCATCCACCAGGAGTTGGTTGGGGATGACGGCGTCGGAAGTAATCTGGAGGGCCTTTTTGGCATCGAGTTGGGCATTGTCGGCCAGCGTGGTCCGTGCCACGTTGTTGTGGTCGGCGAAGGCCACGGCCCCACCGAGCGCCGTGGCTGCCCCGGAGTTGGCACCGCCGATGGCGATGGTGCGGAAGTTGCTTTCCGCCTCCGAGTGGGCCAACAAGTTCTGGCCCGCCAGGACCTGTCCCGTCCCGGCAATGATGGTCTCGGCCTGGTTTCCGCTGCTGGCGTAACTCATGGCCGCGGAGATACCCCAGTTCTTGCCGCTCCTGGCCTTTTCGATCGGCTTGTTCTTGCCGTCGGCATCGTTGTTCGACCCGCCCCCCAGGTTCAACTTTTCCTTGACGCTGTTGAACAGCTTCAAACCACCCTGTGTCAGGGCGTTGATGGCAGATCCCCCGAGGGGTTGCTTCATTTCCGCACGAGCGTCCACCTCATTCTTTTCGTTCAATGTGCCGGAAGTGATCTCAACGTTCCCGCCGGCCTCGACTTGTCCAGCCACCTCGGTGCGGCTGGTGGAGTTCGTTTCCGAGACGGCCACCGAGATGCCGGTGGCCTGCCGGGTGGACGACGGGCGGGCTTGGCTCTTGGCCGAGACGTTGAAGTCATTGGTGTTGGCCGCGTTGATCGTCACGTTCCCCGTAGCCGTCAGGCTGGCGTTATTCTCGATGACGGTCGACGAGGTGGTGTTTCCCTTGCCGTAGGCGACGGTCAAGTTGCGCAAGGGCAGACTCAACAGCTTGGATAGTGACAGCAAGGAGCCGCCGGTGGCCTCCGCCTGCGCCTTGATCGTGTTGTCCGCTCGCGCGTCGATGACCAGGTCGCCCCCGGCGTTGAGTACCACGTTCCCGGCCACGTGGGTTGTGGCGGTGGCATTGGAGTCCGCCCACACCCCGGTGGCTGCCATGCTGGGGGCGCTGATCTGGACATTGGAGGTGGTCACCGCCTCCAGACGCAGATCGCCGGTGGTCGTGATGCGCGCGCCACTGTTGACCGTCACCTGTGTGGTCGAATTTGATTTCAATCCCTTGACGGGTAGCGCACTGTCAAGCAACGGCATGCCTGTCAGTTGCGTTGTCAGCGCGCTGGTTAGCGTTTGCTGGCTGACGCCCAGGATGCTTTGCGGGGTGCCATTGGCGTCGATTGTCGTCAGCGGGATCTGCTCGGGAAGGATGTCGGAGATCGCCTGCTTGATGGCCACGTTGAGGACACCAAGTTCCTCGTTCAAAACATCCGTTGGCACCAGAGTCAGGTACTCCGCGTTGACCTCCGCGATCGTGAAGGTGTCTTCGTCGTTGGTCCTGGAACCGATGACCTTGATGACCTGCCCAGCGGCGAAGCCGTCGCTGATCCAGCTGCCGCTAGCCCGGCGAATCTTTGCCCCCTCTGTTTCCGAGGAGGCCAGGAAGTCCACCATCGGCTCTCCACTCAACTGGGCGATGTTTCGGCCCAGAATCAACGTGTCCAGCGCTAACTCGTCGATGGCGAAGCCGGCTGATTTGCTTGTCGTCGCATTGGCGCTGATTGTGACGTTGGCGGCGTGGATCGTGGCAGCATTGATGGTGATCGACGTGCTGGCCGAGAGATCGCGGTAGAGCGCCGCCTGGGCGGGGTCCGCCTGGATATCGCTCAGGAACTCGAAGAACGACTTGCGCACCGCCGCGTTACTTGTAAGCGTCAGATCGCCGTCCGGCAGGTTGATATCGACTCCGGCGCCAACGGTGATACTGCCGAGGACCGTGGCATCGACGTCAAGCAGTCCATCGCCGCCGATGGTGGTCGAACGGAGATTGGTGCCCGTCAGGGGCAACGGTGTCTGCAAGACCAGATTGCCATCGACCAGGAGGGTCAGTCGGTCCGGGATGGAGTCGCCATTCCCACGTACCCGGGCGAAAGCACCGAAGGTTAGATTGCCGGTGTCGGCAGGGTCGAGCAGGTCGCGCCGGACCTTGAGCGTCACGTCGCCGTCAATGATGACGTCGGTGTCGTAGGTGATCCGACCGATGACCTCAATATTGCCCTTCAGGGTGGTCTGGGGTGGGCGCAGGGCGACATTGTCCACGTCCACGCTGGGCAGCGTCTGGCCCGAGGGCGACACGATCTCAAAGCGGAGCACGCCGGACTGGCCACGGACGTTGGCGGACAACGGCACCGTCTGGCGGACCCAGCCACTGTCGGCCACGCTCAGTGGGAAGTTGCCCAGGATCTCCGTTTTGAGGGAGGGGTTGTTGGGGTTGGCGTAATCGACCGAACTAAAGCTGAGCCGGAGGAAACTGCCCGGACCACCGACGCCGTTGCGGCGGAGGTCAAACGACAGCGACAGGGCGTCCAGAGGGATGTAGGAACGATTATGGGAGCGGGCGGGGGCGGCATCATCCAGGCGCAGGAATGCGTTTGTGCCATCGTTCGCCAGGCCGGCGGGGCCCTCACCGCCATGGTGTGTCCAGCCAGGTATGATGCCCGTTGCAGGAATGACGTTGAACAGCCGGCCGGTGTTCCGGAAATCGCCGTTCTCGATCTTGTAGGGATTCCAGCCTGGCTGCCAGCGTCCGGTGGTGATCTGCTGAGCGGTCAGCCCGGCGGGGAGGTTGTTCTGGTCGCGATACTGGCTGGGGGTGTGTTCGTGGTCCTGCCCATCGTAGAAGTTTGGCTCTGCGTCGGCGCGACGATCTTCAAAGCCTGCTGCGTTACGGCTGAGAGCGTAGCCGGTCGTCGAGTTCGCGTTGGTGACGGTACTGAGGTAGTACTGTTTCCAGACGTCGGTGTGCGGGTTGACACCGCTGACCACCGGGTCGTCGGTGACGTTGACGTTGTAAGCACCGGGAATGGGTCGGCCGTCGGGCAGGACCTCGGTCTGATAGTACACGTCCGCGAAGGTGACGTTGTCCCACACCACGGCCCCGTAGCCGTCGGGCTTGCCGAGGGTGAACAACCGCTGGGCGCTATCAAAGGCTAGCGGCGGCTGCTCGAAGTCGTGTGGATCCAGATACGTCAGGTGATCCACTGGCACGTCAAAAGCAGCCAGACGCTCGACCGCCTCGCTGGTGACCGCCGTGCCGAAGCTGTGGCCGATGAAGTGCAACGGGCCGAAGGGTAGTTTCTGGCCGGTGGGAGCTTCGGGGACCACGGCCCCCAGGCCGATGAGGATGTTGAACAGGGCGTTGCCAGCCGCCTCGCCCCAGCCGGAAGAGAGTTCGTTGGACTCCGCCGCCCAGTCGAACAGCACGACAAGTTGCCCGTCGCCCGAGGGCGCTGCCGTGATCTCAAAGCCGCCCATCTGCCCCGTGCCGGGCACGTCGTAATCCACCAGCCAGGACTCTTTGCCGACGCCCGGCCGGTTGCGAATGGCCTGGGCGAGTTCCATTAGCGAGTCGCCGCGATCGTCCCCAAACTGGAAGCCGTGCGTAATGACGGTGACGCCGCCACGGACGTTGTCGTTCAAGCGGGCAAAGGTCTGCTCGATCGTCAGCAGATCGCTTGCAGGCGCGAGGCGATCCTCAAGCAACTCCAGACGGAGCCATTGGCGGCGCCAGCTTCGCGGAGCCAGGGGGAGGCGCCGAAAGAACTGGCGGGCACGGTTGAACAGACCGAGCAGGCTACGCATCATGGGAAGGCTCCGGGCGTCAAGGGATCGATGCGGACAATAGCCTCTCTCCGGCGGTACCTTTTGGTCGCCAGATCAAGGGAGTGTCACCCCCGCAGGCCTTCACGTGCAGCGCAATGCGGGAACGATCTCTCATGCGACGTCCAGCCGCCCGGACTCTCATGCGACTTGAAGAACAATTGATGAAGACGTCGCTTCCATGGCCCGGCGTCCGGAACCAGAGGATTCCGACCCCGGACGGGGCCGCTTTCTGGCTCCCGCCGAGAGGAAACCGTGTGTGCTTCGCTCTTTGGGAGCGCGTGGTTGTTGCTCCTGATTTTCATCCCTATAGATCAAGGGAGATCCTCCCTGGTCCGGCCCTGAAGAACTCGCTGACATTTTTTCTGTCCCACTTTGGCCGCCGGAGCGAAGGAGCGAGCGGGCACCCGGGTCCTCTCATGGACAGAGTAACGGAACTGGGGAAAAGGATCGTTGATGATGTGTCATGATCGCTTGATAGGGGCGAGGACGGTGCCGGCGAACGGGGCTGACACCGCCCCCCTTCGGGGACGAGGCGCACAGGCTCCCCTCGCCGCGCCTGCGAAACCTGCATGGGCTGAGCGTTCCCACCGCAGCCAGGTCGGGGCAGGAGATGAAGGTTGACGTGAACGACAAAGATCCGCTCGGGCCGCTAGCTGAGGAATTCACGGCACGCTACCGAGCTGGCGAGCAGCCGTCCCTGAGCGAATACCTTGAGCGTTGCCCCGAACAGGCCGAGCACATCCGGGCCCTCTTTCCCATCATGACCCTGCTGGAGCAGGCGAGCGAAAGTGTCGGCGACGCAAAGGACCCGCCGCCCCAGTTGTCGGATCTTCTGCTCCAACAGCTCTACACGGAAATGCGCCAGATGGCCGCCTGGTTGCTCTCGCGAGAGCGGGAACCAGGTACGCTCAACCCCACGGCGCTGGTCCACGAGGCCTACCTCCGCGTCGTCGGAAACGATCCCCAGCGTGAGTGGGATGGGCGCGGCCATTTCTTCGCGGCAGCCGCGGAGGCCATGCGGCGGGTGCTGGTGGAGCGGGCCAGGCGGCGAAAACGGCTACGGCACGGGGGCGGTCGGCAGCGCCTGGAACTGGACGAGAGTTGTGTGGCGGTGGACCCGCCTTCGGATGATCTCATGGCCCTGGACGAGGCACTGACCAAGTTGGCGGCCCAGGCGCCGATGAAGGCGGAACTGGTGAAGTTGCGCTATTTCGTCGGGCTGACGGTGGCCGAGGCCGCAGCCGCTCTGGGCATCTCGGAGGCGACAGCAGCACGCTACTGGCAGTTTGCCCGCGTCTGGCTGTACGCGGAGATGCGCGACGGTGAGGTAGACCAAACTCCCACCCCGAGGCCCGACTATGAGTGATCTATCGGTTATCGAGGCTCTGTATTTCGCGGCCCTGGAACGGCGGGAGGAAGAACGGGCGGCCTTCCTCGATCAGGTCTGCACCAACGAATCCCTCCGCCGGGCCGTCGAGCGACTGCTCACCGCCGAGCGACAGGTCGGCGACTTCCTCAGGACGCCCCCCGCGCTGGACCTGACCGGACTGGACGCTCCTGCAGCGGGCCCTTGCCGTCTCGTGGAGGAGATCGCCCGTGGCGGGATGGGGGTCGTTCTGCGAGCACGCGACGAGGCTCTGGGACGCGACCTGGCCGTCAAGGTCCTGCTGCCCGAGCACCTGGGCAACGCGGAGTTGCGCGATCGCTTCCTGCGGGAGGCGCGGCTGACCGGCCGGCTGCAGCACCCCGGCATCCCCCCGGTCCACGGCGTTGGTCAGTTGCCCGATGGGAGACCCTTTTTCTCGATGAAGCTGGTCGCCGGCCAGACTTTGGCGCAACGGCTGCGCGCAAGAACCTCGCCCAGCAATGACCTGTTGCGTCTGCTGGGCGTCTTCGAGCAGGTCTGCCAGGCGGTCGCCTACGCCCACTCGCAAGGCATCATCCATCGGGATCTGAAGCCATCCAACATCATGCTAGGGGAGTTTGGCGCGGCCCAGGTGATGGATTGGTGTCTCGCCCAGACGCTGCTGCCCGAGAGCGGACAGGGGATGACCACCGAGATGCTCTGCGGCCCTCCTTCCGATCGGGGCGAGGCCACCTCACTTGGAGCCGTGCTGGGTACGCCGGGCTATCTGGCCCCCGAGCAGGCACGCGGAGAGCACACCGACCGCCGCGCCGACGTGTTCGGCCTGGGTGCTGTGCTGTGTGAGATTCTGACCGGCTCGCCGCCCTATGGAGAAGGCACCAGCAGCGAACTGATCGACAGAGCCGCGGCCGGCAACCTGGCTGAGGGCTATATCCGCCTGGCGAGTTGTGGCGCTGACGCCGAGTTGCTCAGCCTGGCCATCCGCTGTCTGGCCAGTCGGCCAGACGACCGGCCTCACGACGCCGCCGAAGTGGCCGAGGCTGTTGCCAGCCAGCGTCGCTCCCTCAATGAACGCTTGCGACGCGCCGAGGCCGAGCGTGCCGAGGCTCAGGTCAAGGCCACTGAGGAGCGCAAGCGTCGCCGTCTCACCCTCGCCCTGGTCGCGTCGGTGTCGCTGATGGTCGTGCTGGGCGGCGGCGCGTGGGCCTTCTTTATGTGGCAGGAGGCACGGCGGGCGCATGAGCAGACCCTCCGCCGACAGGAGGCCGACGCCCTTCTGGATCAGGCAGCCCGCCTGATTGCGCGTGGCGACGAGGCCGCTCTGGCCGAGGCGCCAAGTCTCATCGAACGCTCGCGGGCACTGGCTGAGGCGGGCGGCCGCGCCGATGAACTGCTCCGCCGTGCCGAAGACATGCGCGCCGAACTCGACCTCGACCGACGCGAGCAGCAACTCTTGCGATCCCTTGCTTCGGCCCTCTTGGTCGGTGGCCGGATCGACACCAAACTCGGCTATTACACGCGGGAACCCGGCCTGCCGATCTACCGCCGGGCTTTCGCCGAGTACGGCTGGCGTGTCGGGGAGGAGGCCTCGGACGCCGTCGCCGAACGACTCCGGCGGCGGCCAACTGCGGTACGAGAGGCAGTCGCCACGGCCCTGTTCTACTGGCTCAACGCGGGCCGCGCGGTCAACGAGCCGCACCTGGACTGGCTGGAAAATGTTCTCCAGACGGCCGCTCCCGAGAGTTGGGCGCACCGCGTTTACCGGGTCGAGGCTGGCCCGTTGGCCCGTCGCCGCGCGGCTCTGGTCGCTCTGGCCGACGAGGCGGCCCAGGCCGAGTTTCCGCCGCCCACGCTGCAATTGCTGTCCGATCGACTCCAGAGAATCGGGGCCAACGCCGAGGCCGAGCAGGTCTTGCAGGCGGGACTGAAACAGCAACCCGGCGACTTCTGGGTCCACAACGGCCTGGGCAACCTCCTCAGAGCCAAGGATCCCGAACGGGCCCTGCGTCACCTCTCGGCCGCTCTGGCGTTGCGACCGGACGATCCGGGCACCTGGGCCAGTTACGGCCTGGCATTTCACGAGTACGGCAAACACGAGGAGGCGCGGGCCAGCCTGCAGCACGCGTTGGAGTTGGACGACCAATTCGTCATGGGCTACCTCATCCTGGGGATGATTCAGCACAACCGGGAAAAGTGGCCTGAGACGATGGCGGCCTACCGCAAGGCGCTGGAATTGGCGCCGAAGCTGGCACTGGCTCACACGAACCTCGGCCTTGCTTTGTCCAAGCAAGCCAAGCACAAGGAGGCAGTTGAGCACTGCCGCAAGGCCGCCGAGTTGGCTCCCGGGGACGCGACGGTGCTGGTCAATCTGGGTCTCGTGCTCATCAATCAGGGTGACGCGAACGAGTCGCTCCGACTCTACCGTCGGGCGATCACCCTGGACCCGACAAACGTCCGAGCCTACGCTCTGCTCGGAAGTGCCCTGTTTCAGCAGGGTGACGACGATGCCGCCATCGTCGCGCTCAACGCTGCCCTCACGGCCGCTCCGAATCAGAAACAATCCGACACGCGCTCCATCCTTGGCACGATCCTGGTGAATCGCGGCATGCCCGCCGAAGCAGTGACGCACCTGAAAGCCGCTGCCGCCGTCGACCCTAAGGTGGACCTGATCCACTCGCAACTGGGCACGGCCCTCTTTTTCTGCGGTCGCTTTAGTGAGGCGAGGCAGAGCTTCCAGGCCGCCCGGGATCTGAAGCCCAAGGACCCCAGTGTCGCGAAAGCGGTCGAGGCGTTCGACTCGATCGCACGATACTACGTGACCCTGGAAGGAACGCTTTCCGTCGTTCTGAAAGGCGACCGGCAGAAGTTGACGTCAGACGTCCTCGCCCACTACGCGGAAGTGTGCCGTCTGAAGGGGCTTCACCGCGACTCGGCGATGCTTTACGCGGAGGCCTTCGCCGCCGATCCGAAGGCGGTGGTGGAGGCCGAGGGCTACTCCCGCATTCACGCCGCCAGCGCCGCTGCCCGCGCGGGCTGTGACGGCAAGGTGCCGAGCGCAGAACGGCAGCGCTGGCGGCGTCAGGCGCTTTCCTGGCTGTCCGCTCAGGTGGCCGTCTGGCGCCGTCTGGCCACCGGCCCGCAGAGGGTTGAAGCACGGCAGGCACTTCAGGCAATGCGGGCCGACCCCAACCTGGCAGGCCTGCGCGACGCGGGTCAACTGGCCCAACTGCCCATCGAGGAACAGGAGGCGTGCTGGCGCCTGTGGGCCGAGGTGGAGGCGTCCCTCCGCCTGACCGAGAACTGAACGCGCGGTTTGGGTTTCAGCGATCCCGACCTTGTGCGGCAAATCGAAAAAATCGTCCCTGACGCGAGCTTTCGTGACCAGTCGGTGTACTCGCGTGCCGTTGCCCCTCTGTGAGCAACTTGCTGATCTGGCCCTTTCGCGGGCGCCGGCTGAGAGCCTTTGCGGGCCGACGTCGCATGACATGCTGTCCCCCCGACACGAGGTCATCGACGATGCCGGACCTGAGCGTGATCGAGGCGATCTATTTCGCCGCGCTGAACCTGACGGCCGCTGACCGCGCCGCCTTTCTGGGGCGCGCCTGCGCCGACAGCGAGGTGCGTCGGGCGGTCGAGCGGCTCCTCACCGCTGACGCCGAGGTCGGTGACTTCCTTGAGGCGCCGCTGAGCCTCGCCACCGGGGGGGCTGGGCTTCGGCGTCTTCTGGAACGCTGCCGCGCCCATGAATCGCTGCCCCGCTCGTGAACAGGTGCCAGGAGGAATCCGACGATGCAAGCCAACCACAACCCGCACCGTCCCGAGAGCGAGATGATCTCGCTGGAGACGGCCTTGCATCCTGGCCCGTCGCAGGAGCAGACCAACTCCGGGGCGAGTCTCGCGACCGTCAGCCATGCACCGACGGATGGCCCAGCGCGAAAGCCCACGGTGGTGCCTGCTCGATCGGTCGAGACGGTCAATCCGTTCACACGCGCCGCCTCTCCTGCCGCGACGCAGATGCGCGATCGATTGCGGGCCATGAACCTGTTCCTCACCGTCGCCGTCAGCATGCTCGTCATCCTGGCGGCCGTGCGTTTGTGGCACGCCTCGCCAGCCAACCCGACGACCGCCGGAACTGCCGTGCGGGTGCAACTGGTCTGCATCATCCTCTGGGGCAGTCTGGTGGTGGTGCTGACGTACGTTCGCCGCCCGGGGCCACGCCTGCTCGTCTGGGGGCAATGGCTGACCGTTATGGGCGGCTGCATCTTCAGTTGCTACTTCGCTGCCGAGAAGCTGTTCGACGACATCAATGGCAGTATGACCCTGTTCTTGCGCCACCATCCGGCGTTCGCGGCCGTGGCGTTCGCGTTTGGCCCTTGCGCGTTCATCCTGGCCTACGGGGTGCTGATCCCCATTCCGTGGCGGCAGTGCGCCGCTCAGACCGGCCTGGTAATCGTTTCCCCCGTGGTGCTGACCATTGTCATCGGCCTAACATGGTCCGAGTATGGGATACTGTTATTCGGACCGTTCCTGTGGGTACTCTTCGCCGCGCTGGGGTTCTGCTATGGGGTCGTCGTCTACTCCGCCTACACGGTCAGCAAGTTGAAGGAGGATGTCATCCGGGCGAAGCGGGTCGGACAGTATCGACTGCTGGACAAGCTGGGTGAGGGCGGTATGGGGGTTGTCTACCGAGCGGAACACTGTCTGTTGAAGCGGCCATGCGCGGTCAAGCTGATCCGTCCCAGGCATGCCGACAGCGAGACAGGGCTGGCCCGCTTTGAACGCGAGGTGCGGGCGATGGCGGGGTTGTCCCACTGGAACGCGGTCGATGTTTACGACTACGGCGTCACCGAGCAGGGTTTGTTCTACTACGTGATGGAACTGCTCAAGGGGCTGTCGGCACGGCAATTGGTCGATAAATACGGGCCACTGCCGCCCGCACGGGTGGTTTATCTGCTGCGGCAGGTATGCGCCGCTCTCAGCGAGGCGCACGAGCGCGGCCTGGTCCACCGCGACGTGACGCCGGCCAACGTGTTCGTGGCCGAGGTCGGCGGGCAGTTCGACGTGGTCAAGCTGCTCGACTTCGGCCTGGTCTACGACGCGACGAACCAGTTCGACGGCGGCACGCTGACGCAGGAGGGGGTGGTCATGGGAACGCCCGGCTTCATGTCCTACGAGCAGGCCGCTGGCGCCCGTTACCTCGATTGCCGCAGCGATCTATACTCCGTGGGGGCGGTGGGCTTCTTCTTGCTGACCGGGCATCGGCCATTCACCGGAGTATCCGCCATGCAGGTGCTGGCGTCCCAGTTGCGCGGGGAATACCTGTCGCTTCGTGAGTTGTACCCCGATTGCCCCGAGGCACTGGCCGAAGTTATCCAGCGCTGTCTGAGAC
>ERZ1066117.757-NODE-757-length-20876-cov-17.432208_pt1 | contig 20876 bp, 15 predicted proteins | sample MGYA00382764_ERZ1066117 | MGnify/ENA primary metagenome ERZ1066117 (study PRJEB33369, sample SAMEA5778347) | biofilm metagenome | biome: Industrial cooling water; feature: Water cooling tower basin; material: Biofilm | place: United Arab Emirates | collected...
GGCAAGCCCTTGACCGCTTAGATAGTAAGCTTACTTAAGCCTTGAAGTACTAGTACCAAACTTGCTGTCTCTACGATCGTGCCAGGTAATTCGCTTTACCGCTCTACAATGATAAAAGAAGTTAATTACTCTAGTTAAAGAGCGGATTTCATCCCACTTTTCATAAGCAAATAATTGATCGAGAGGTTTAGCTTGATTAAGTTGATTTCCGGTAAGCCGAAAATTGATTTCATTAATTCCTTTTTTGTTATTGCATATTGCACACAAAGTTTGTGAGTTTTCTATAGATGTTTCACCACCAACCTTAAGAGGCTTAATATGATCAACTTGTAAGTATTTAGCATTTGTTTTAACTCCACAGGCTAAACAGGTAAAGTTGTCACGCTGTTTTACTTGATTTTTTTGCTCCTTGGTTAGCTCACTACCGTTATTATTGCCTGTACAACCGTTTGGTGGCTGTGGAGCTTGGGGTTTCTGAATAACACCAATAATGGCAAGATCTAGTGCACTTTTGAAGCGGTAAAAACTTTTATAAAAAGTTGGCCAGAGACAGCCAGGCTGATCAAATTTATTCTTCGCGAATTCGTATAATTGTATGGGATCTAGCTTGAGTTTAATTGATTCCTCAGCTAATTTACCTATATCATACTGATCTCTAGCTTCAAAAGAATGATAGGAAGGAGCTTCTTGATTCTGAGCGATGTGTCTGGCAATTTTGATCAAATCAGAATTAAGTTTATCTCCAATATTGTCAGTGGCAATATCAAAGTAGTCCTTAATCCACTGCTCTACTTCCTGCTGTAGCAGTTGCTCATCCAGTTGTTCACTGGACCATTCCTCTGGTAGCCGTTGATTAGCCAGAAAATTAATGAATTTAGAGAATTTCGGTTTCGTATGTTCATAAATCAATATAAATTCTGTGAACCCTTCCATTGAATCTTGATTTTGATCAGCATCAGCATAGACAATCTCAGTTTTATACCAACCAACAGGCATAATCGCTGAGAATGGCATTGGAGGGGCATCAGCTAGTTCCATAGCTCTAGCCAGCTCTTCTACCAGTTGAATAGAAATAGTTTCATAGGGATAGGAACCTTTGACAACTGGTTTAGCTTCTTCAACATCTCCTTTAAGTTGTGGGTTTGCCCAATCAATTAAACGTTTCCAATCATCAAAAAATAGAACAATGTTAGCCTCTGCACTACCCCCGGCTTTTTCACCCCGTAAGGCTCTGCCAACCATCTGGGTCATTAAAATTGGGCTTGTCGTCTGGCGAGTAATGAAGACTGTTTTCACACTCGGAACGTCTGCCCCCTCGGTTAACATTCGCACATTCAGTAAAACATCAAGTGGAGCATAATTACCATGTTCATCTTTATCAGTCTTGAACTGTTCCAGAATACGCTTATTATCATCTTGAGTGCGTTTATTCCGGGCTTCAGCAGAACCAGGATCGGCATCTATATGAGAATAGATCGAATCTGCTCTTACGCCATTTTGAACAAGCTTTTGCTGGATATAGACACATTGATACCAGCGATCGCAGAATATAATTGTCTTACCAAATCTATCTTTGTGATCAAGGTATGAACGAACAATAAAGCTGTTTCTTTCATTGTCATTAGCTAGTTTTTCAATGATATCTTCTGGCAAATCTTTATGTTGTTTAACTAGGCGATTGTATAACTGATCATCAACTTCAAAAGTCCTGCCCGTTGACATTTCTATATAATTAGGATTTGCAAGAATGTTCTGGGCGATTAACTGAGTTTTATCAGCCGAATAGATAATTCCATCCTTGAAAATTTCTCCCAGCCATCCACGTCTAGCTTTATCATTGTAAGTAGGAGTAGCTGTCAGTCCGAGTAAAGAAAGCTTGGGAACAATGTAACGTAAACCCGGAGTGGCAGTATTTTCGCTAATTAGTAAACTTCTACATCCATAGGCAGGTGTATGATGAGCTTCGTCAACTACAACAAATAACTCGGTATTCTGGCAGCCTTCTACAAATCTTCTAAAGGCAGTTTTGACTGGAAATCCTTTGTTGTCAACAGCTTTAGTATTCAAATTGTTAATTGCTGTAGGTATGGTAATAATTACAATGTCATCTGTAAGCTGAATAGAATGGGCTTCAGCGTGGGATGGGTTGCTGGAAACACAGCGAACATTTAATTTTCTTCTTCTTTCATCAATATCTTTTGCGCTTTGGTAAAACTCCTTAAAAGCCTGATCTAACAAATGAAAAGATGGAGCTAACCAGAGAATTTTAATTTGCTTGGGTACAACGTGACTGTAAAGCCAGCAAACGGCTGTAAAAGTTTTGCCTGCTCCAGTAGGAAGAACAAGGATACCGCTCCTCGGCTGACCTGAACCAGGCTTAAACGTGTTGCTTAACGCATCAAAGGCTTCCACCTGATGAGGATAGGGTTGTTTGTGTGGCACACTACCGTACTTCTCTCTTAGCTGCTCTAAATCGATTGATACGTACATGCTGGACTCCTTAAAACTACATTCTAGAAGTGGGGTCAAGTAATGAGGAACAATATATCCTATTTATAACGTAAAATTTCAAACTGAATAGTAAGTTTGTGAGATTTTTTGCACAAAGCTTATATAACAACTCAGTTCATTTAGTGAGAACTTTCGCGTAATTGCAAGCCGATCACCTGGGTATGGGTGCCTCTAGCCTGGGTAACACCGATCGTTCGTTCCGAGGCTTCAATCATGGGGCGACGCAGGCTAACGACAATAAACTGAGCTTGTTGGGCTTGTTTCTGAATCATCCGAGACAGTTTTTCCACATTAGCGCCATCCAGAAACATATCAACTTCATCAAAGGCGTAGAAGGGAGAGGGACGGTAGCGCTGTAGAGCAAAAATAAAGCTGAGCGCCGTCAGAGATTTTTCACCCCCAGACATGGAAGCTAAGCGCTGCACAGGTTTACCTTTGGGATGAGCCACCAAATTCAGACCACCCTGAAAGGGATCTTCTGGATTTTCCAGTTGCAGGTAGCCATCCCCATCGGAAAGTTCAGCAAAAATGATCTGGAAATTGGCATTAACGGCATCAAAGGCTTCACGAAAAGCCTGATGGCGCAGAGTAGTAAAGTTCTCAATTCGCAATAAGAGTTCGGTGCGCTCTTCTTCCAAGGTATTCAGTTTTTCACTCAGTTCTTCCAGACGGGTTTGGGTGCGTTCATACTCTTCGATCGCCAGCATATTGACGGGTTCCATCGCCTGCAGTCGCTTTTGTTGCGATCGCAATTCCTGCCGCAGTTGTTCTAAATCTAGATTTTCTGGGATTTCCGGTAAGGGATCAGGGAGTTCGATCGCCTGCTCAGCAATTTGCGTTTGTAAGATCGTTAATTGTTCACGTTGCTGTTGGAGTGTTTCCTGCAGTTTTTGTAGTTGCCATTGCAATTGTTGTTGACTGGTAAGTTGTTCCCGCAGTTGACGTTCCAGGCGATCGCGGGCCTGTTTTTCAGCTCCTAAGGTTTGCTCTAGCTGGGCGAGTTGGGCCTGCACCTGGGTGATGCTGGTCTGGATTTCCTTTTCCTGTGCATCCAGAGTGCTTTGCTGATTAAGTTGGCTGGTTTGCTGGCTGCGGCAGGTTTGTAGGGTGGTCTGAATTTGCTGAACTTTTTCCTGCAATCGTTGTTGTTGATTTTCTAGATCCTGGAGTCGTTGCTGCAGCGATCGTAAGGCCAACTCCTGCTGATTCAGATCTGCTTCTTTAGACTGGATTAACTGTTGGATCGATTGCCATTCACTGTGGGTTTGGGATTGCTCCAGCTTGACCAGTTGCAGACGAATTTCAGCTAGTTTGGCTTCTTGAGCGGGGAGTTCAATCTCCAGTACTTCCAGGCGATTTTCAGTATTCGTTCGTTCGGTGGTTTGATCTTGCAGTTGCGATCGCAGTTTTTCGACTCGACTGGTTAACGTTTTAATTTCTGAACCCCGTTGTTCTAGGCGTAAGTGAATTTCCCGTTCTTGTTGCCGACTTTCATTCAGGGCTTGAGCTTTTTGTTGAAATCGCTGTTGCAGTTGAGTCAGTTTTTGCTCCAATCGTTGCAGAAGATGATCAATTTCCTGCAATCGTTGTTTTAATTCGGAAACTTCCCGCACTTCTGAAGTTTCGGCCCGGCCAAAATGAAGGGATTGTTGAGATGGCCGACTTCCCCCCGTCATCGCTCCCGTGGATTCCAGCAGATCTCCCTCCAGGGTGACCATGCGGTATTGCCCCAGGTAACGACGGGCTTGATTAATGTTATTAAAAACCACCGTATTGGCAAAGACGTAGGCAAAGATGGACTGAAAGCGGGGTTCAAACTCAACCAGATGCACGGCATAGTCGATCGCCCCTTCAGCCAATAAATCTGGTAAACTCCGGGGCGGTTGAATCTTATTCAGGGGTAAGAAGGTGGCCCGTCCCCCCCGTTCCCGCTTCAAAATTTCAATCCCAGCCGCAGCCACCGCATCATCTTCGACAACAATATTGCCCAGACGGGCCCCTGCCGCAATTTCTAAAGCCAGTTGATATTGGGGGTCAACCCGTCCCAATTGGGCCACCATGCCGTACACACCTGGGAGTTGGGCTGCCAGAATCAGGCGCGTGGCAAAGGTTCCCTGAGCTTCCAGGAGGGCCAGTTGTTGGGCTTCCAGTTTATCCAGTTGGCGTTGCTTTTCCCGCTGTTCCCGTTGTAACCGCGTCTGAGTTTCCTGTTGCAGTTTTAGCTCCTGATCCACGATCGCTGTTTCCCGAGCTAAGGTTTGAATTTGCTCCTGCTGTTGTTCCAGTTCAGTCTGAATTTCGGTAAATTCTGTTTGCTTTTGCTGCAATTCTGCTTCTAACTGAGCCAGCGTTGTGGTTTGCTCTTCGATCTGGCGGTGCAGTTGTTGCGATCGCTCCAGCAGACGGGCCTGTTCCGAGCGTTGGGGGTCAAGGGTGTGTAAAAGGGTTTCGAGCTGTTGACGCAGGCTGGTTTGTTGCTGCACCCAGGCCGAGGCCGCACTGGCCAGAGTGGTGGATTGCTGCCGGACTGCTTCCAGGGCTTGCTGGGCCTGATCCCGTTGTTGCTGCAGGACAGGAAGTTCCTCACTACTTTTTTGCTGATAGTCCTGGGCCAGCCGATCGAGGGCTTCCAGGTGTTCCTGCATCTGAGCCTGACTGTGCTGAACTTGCTGCAAAGTGGCTTCCCGCTGGCTGACCAAGTCTTGCTGTTGCCGTTGGACTTGCCGCAGCTCGGCGGAGCGACTGGCCAGGGTGGCTTGAAGCTTGAGCAATTCTTCTTCTCCCAGGGCTTTGACCTGAGCATTGAGCCGTTCCAGTTCGCTATTCCCCTGCTGGATCGTTTGGTTGAGGGTATCCAGTTGCTGTTGTAAGTCTGCCTGGGTGCGATCGCCGGTCTGAATGTTCTGCTGCAGGTGCTGAAGTTGCTGTTGAGATTGCCGCCAGACTAACACCCCTTCCCACTGAGTTTTGGTCTGGAGTTCTGCCCGCAGTTTTTGATACTTTTCCGCCTGCTGCCGATCGCGGGCCAGTCGATCTCGTTGGTCAATCAGTTCAGTTTCAACAATGCGAAAGCGATCTTCCCGTTCTTTGACGGTTGCTAACTTTTCTTTGGCTTGATTGATCTTGCGATCGAAATCTCCCACCCCCGCCAGTTCATCAATAATTTCCCGCCGTTGCCGCGCATTCATCGAGATAATGCCGGTCACATCCCCCTGCAGGACAACGTTGTAGCCTTCTGGATATATCCGCAGTTGATTTAACTGAGCGTGCAGTTCATTCAGCGTACAGGGATGGTCATTGACGTAATAGGTAGAGGTATAGGTGCCCTGTTTTGTCACCCGCAACTTCCGGGTAATTTGCCACTCGTGTGGTAACTCTGGTGGGGGAACGCCTGGCTGTGTTGTTGCATCAGTTTGATTATCGGCTTCCGACGCTTCCAGTTCCAGCCCTTCCAGATTAAACGTGACGGTTACCCGTGTTTCGACGATCGACTGGCCCCGTCGGGTTTGGCTATGATTAACCAGATCGGGGAGCCGTTCCGCCCGCATTCCCTTGGATCCTGCCAGCCCCAGGGCAAACAACAGCGCATCCAGCAAGTTAGATTTTCCCGAACCGTTGGGACCAGAAATAACCGTAAATCCCGGTAGCAGGGGAATAGCCGTCGTGCTACCAAAGGACTTAAAATTCGTCAGTTCCAGTTGCTTAATGTAAACCAACGCTAATATGGGTTAGGATAAAGCCAAAAGTTTTTAGCAGCGTAACATATCCTGTGACCTTCCTGTGAGATGGGGAAGTAGTCAAGAGATGCAAGAGAACTTATTTATTGGGGTAAACTTACTCTTATTGTGCCGTTGAGTTTATATATGCCGTGTTTACCTGTTGGTGATTCCAGTAGTCGTCTGATTTCAGAGCAAGTCATTGCTCATCGTCACAAGCGCATTTATCAGTATTCTGAGCGACAACAAATTATTGAAGTGGCTCAAGTCGGCGCTCCCCCTCAAAAAATTGCCCGCACCCTGAATTATGCCGATTGTTGGGAATATTCGATGGGCCCCTACGAGTGGTTGGGGTACTACGAGCCGGATTTACCTGAGGTTGTCCCAAAAGAGACCATTTTAATTGTAGCTGCAGATGAATTACTGGTGGAGCAATGTCGATCGATTGGCTTGTTCGCGGTTTGTGGCGTTTACTTCTGGAGAGTTTTAGATTACAAAAAGCTATTTAGCCGGATTAAGCTTAAAGGAATTCAATCCCTCACCCTGGTTTTTCGTGATTCTGCCAAAGCTAGTTTATTGCAGAGTATAGCGGCCAAGGTTGAACTCAAATCCGAAATTCTTCCTGCTACTGCATTAACCTTACTTAACTTAACCCCAGTTTAAGGGGCTGAGGCAAATCCTAATGTTTGATGGGTTGAAGAGGAAACGGCGAACCTAAACTAAGGACTTCTCAAACACTAAGTTTATTGCAGCAGGGATTCCTCTCTCAAAGCTACTTCATTATTCAAGTCATGGTCGTTCAGGCGGCCATCTTCCATCCGGATCAGGCGATCGGCGGTATCGAGAATGCGGTTATCGTGGGTGACCATGAGGATTGTACAGCCCTGTTGCTTAGCCAGTTGCCGCATCAATTCCACCACATCCCGCCCAGATTTTTTATCTAACGCTGCGGTAGGTTCATCGGCCAATACAATCCGGGGTTCACTCACTAAGGCGCGGGCGATCGCCACCCGTTGTTTTTGCCCTCCAGAAAGTTGATTGGGATATTTGTGCAGGTGGTCCTCCAGACCAACGGCGGTTAAGATTAATTCCGATCGTTTTTTAGCTTTAGCTTCAGGAATTTCTGGATGCAGTTGCATCGACATTTGCACATTCTGCAGGGCAGTGAGGGAATTGAGCAGATTATGAGCTTGAAAAATATAGCCCACATAGCGCCGCACCTTCACCAGTGCATTTGTAGAGGCATGACGCAGTTCCTGCCCCAGGACACGCAAACTCCCTTCCTGAGTGGAACGCAACGCCCCAATTAAAGTTAATAAGGTGGTCTTGCCTGAACCGGAGGGACCGGTCATAATCACCACTTCCCCCGGATAAATCTGACTGCTGACCTCAAATAGAATCTGCTTCCGTAATGAACCACTGCCAAAATAGTGATTCACTTGATCGATGGCAATGACAGGTTCGTTCATAACGGGTTAGATCCAGGTTCAAACACAGTAACGGAACTAGAAAATATCTGCCGGATCAGCGGCCTGCACCCGACGCATGGCGATCGCCCCTGAAGAGACACACATCACCAGCGTCAGCAAAAAAACGGTGGTTGCCCGTTCTGAGGTCATCCCGATCGGCAGGGCTGTACCGGATTGAATCAGCATATACAGAAAGGTAACAATGACAAAACCAGGCAAATATCCTAACAGACAAAGGATCAGAGATTCCTGCAACACCACCCCATAAAAATAGCTATTTTTATACCCCATTGCCTTCAAGGTGGCATACTCCGGCAGGTGGTCAGAGACATCGGTATAGAGGATTTGATAAACAATGACCGTGCCGACAATAAAGCCCATCAAAGTGCCCAGGCCAAAAATGAAGCCGATCGCCGTTCCGTTTTCCCAGTATTTCTTTTCAGACTGAGCAAATCCTTCCTTAGTTAATATCCGTACATCCCCCGGAAAAGCAGACCGCATCTGGTCCATTAATCGTGGAATATTAGTTCCCGGTTTAACTTTAATCAATCCAATATCAATTAGACCGGCGGGGCGATCGGAGAAGAGACGAAGAAAGTTGAGATCGCTGGTGATCAAATTACCATCAGCTGCAAAACTGGCCCCCAGATTAAATAACCCATTCACCGTAACTTTTCGTCCCCCCACCTCGGAAGTCACGGTTTCACCCCGGTTATACATCTCACCAATTGGGCCAAATTCGGCCCTGGAGGCGGCATCAAACAGCACCATATCTGCCAGTTTTAAGCGATCCTGGTTCTGGAGCACCCCTGGTAAATTAATCGGTTGGGTGGCAGGATCAAAGCCCACGACCATCAATTGCCGGGTTTTACGAGTTTCAGGATTGCGCCAGAAGGCAAAGTTGACATAAAGGGGACTGACGGATTCCACCCCTTCAAACCCAAGGGCCTGATACAATCGCCGCCGCGAAAAACTTTTCATCGCAATCAGGGCATCGGATTGGGGGCTGATCAGGACAATATCGGTATTGAGAACTTCATGGAAGGTCACCGAACTTTTGAATAAGGCATCCCGGAACCCCATCTGAATCATCATTAACAAAACGGCAAAGGAGATACCCGCGATCGCCACCAGCAAACGAATCTTTTCCCGTTTCAGTTGCAGCCAGGCCAGGGGAATTGCCAGGATCACCATATTTTATTTCTCCCCCGTTACAGCCGTTTCTGGGGCAATCGCTACATCTACCTGCAGGTTGGTCAGTCCGGCCACTTTCTGGCTATCCTGTAATCGAATTCTGACCTCCACCACCCGTGCATCGGTATTGGCTGCCGGATCAGTGTTGAGCACATCGTTTTTGCCAATCCGTAGTCCCACCTGGGTCACCGTGCCCGGAATGGAACCGTTAAAGGCCGAACTGGTGATCGTAGCGGGTTGCCCAACTTTGATCTTGGCAATATCGGTTTCGTAAACTTCAGCCAGAACAGTCATCTGACGGGTATTGCCCATTTCCAGAATCCCTTTATCACCGATCGATTCCCCACTATGGGCATGAATTTTCAAGATCTGACCCGATTGGGGCGCGGTGATAATGGTGCGGTCTAAGCGAGCTTGAGCCAATTTCAGGTTACTGGCGGCGGAGGCAATTTGCACCTGGGTTTGGGAGCGGGCTAACTCGGCCTGGGCAGAACTGAGCTGGGCATTGGCGTTATCCAGATCGGTGACTTTCTCCTGTTGTAACTGGGCCAGGGTGGACTGGGCGTTACTGAGTTCCTGCTGCTTGCTTTTGACTGCGAGGCTTCTGTCATCAAGAGCTTGCTGGGAGACTGCCCCCTCTGCTTGCAATTGGGCAAACCGGCGCAAATCCCGCTGAGCATTGGTCAGTTCCGCCTGAATCCGCTCGATCGTCGCCTGTTGAGCCAGAATAGCCGCCGACTTGGGGGTAGTGACCATCGCCACACGGGAACGAGCTTCCTGAATCTGGGCCCGGCCATAACTGGTTTCAGCTTTTAGGCGGGCCTGGGCTTCCGCTAACTGATTGGCCGCCAGATCCCGCTCCGCCAGCCGTTCTTCATAACTTTCTAGATAGGCCAGGGATTGCCCAGCTTTGACAAATTGCCCTTCTCGCACCAGCAGTTGACCAATGCGTTCACCATTCGGCCCATTCGGTCCACTAACATTGAGGACTTCTCCTTCTGGTTCCAGCCTGCCCAGAGCGGTAATTTCCCGTTTCGCTGGTTTTGCATTGAGAGACTGCTCCTCCGCCTGCTGTTTCGCCGCCTGAAGTTGCATCACCTGTTGAATGCCAACCGCTGTAAAGCCCAAACTGGCAACAATCGAGCCGATCACCAGCCACTTGCTACCTGGTTGCCCAAACACTTTCTTGCCCACGTCCATACAAGCCTATCTCCCAACTTGTAAATAATTGTAAAGGTACTTACGACGGACTATCTCTGTATCAAACCCCGGTCAAGATTAATGCTGAACAAAACAATCTGGGTGACAATCTCAGAGGTGTTCAGGGGCTGATTGACCCACAACAGCGATCGGTAGACCAGTAACCAGAGAAAAGGGCTATGGCCATGGTTGGATCAACTAACTAATTAAAATTTTAATTAGTCTATCCAGAATGAGAGTTTTTGTCAAGTTTTGTTACCTGCTTGCCTGATGGCCAGGCCCAATTGGCCCACTAGTTCGGAAGGGTTCCAAGCCATCCCTGACCTGAAGAGCATTAGATCCTGCTTTCCCCTGCAGCAGTTGAGGCAACCAAAGCCTGGTCCGCAAAAATTAAGCTAGAAGTTTGTCATCTGGGGCTTATCTGCGACTACCACTGCGACTGCGGCCAGTGCCAAAAGAGGAGCGCCGACCGGCGGGTGAACTGGAACGGTAACTGCGGGTATTAGGTGAAGATCGGAGTGTGCTGGAGCCATAGCCCGACCCTGTGGAACGCTCGCTAGGGGTCCTGCGGGTGGAACTGCCCGGTTGGCCGTAGGTGGGGGAACGCAACTGTCCAGTGGTGCGGAAGGCTTGGCGATTCCGAACTTCCGGGGGGGGAGACTGATAGCGTTGTTGATAGCGATCGACCGCCTGACCATAACTGCGGCCATAGCCACCGTAGCCCACCAGGTCACGACCAGGTTGATAGACGGGAGGAAAGTAATAATGGGGTGTAAACAGTAAACTACCCAGAGCTTGACCTGCTAAAGCTCCAGCAAAGGGGGCCCAGAATCCCGTTTCCTGACGGACGACTACCCGCTCTTGCTCACCTGTTTGGGGATTTTCAACGGTTTGAGCAACGGTATGGACATACTCAATCCGAAAATCTTCAGTCAGATAAAGGGTCGGTTTTCCGTTTTCCACTTGCAAATAGCTTTTTTCCCCCTTGGCGATCGCCTCGTCTGACAAGCGGGCTATGGGTAACTGAGTGCTGCGGAACACGCTGGCCTGTGCCCCTGTATTCAACAGCAGCAACCGATATTCCCCACTGGCATCTTCATAACTGGCCTGTTGCACGGGATATTGGCCATCAGCCAGACGGGTAGATAGCGGTGTAGCAGTTTGACGAGCGGTTTGATTCGCTGGCGCATTAGCCCTCTCCCCTGAATTAGATGAGATTCCACAACCAACGCTGGTGGCAGCCAGGAGGAGAACTAAGCTCAGACTCAACAGTTGGCGGAGGAAAGTAGCCCTCCTGGACAAAATCACACCGAGTGTCTCCATAATTCAGCCTCACGAATTGGGATAAAAATCAGGATCAGCAATCAGCTCAAGCCTCAAGACAACCAGAGTTCATGCACTGAATCCGTAGCCCCTTAAAGGGGAAAACTTAAAGGGGAATAAGTTCGGGGAAATTGAGCAGCAATTGTTCTTCCGTTAACTGATCGCCGAACCGGGCCGGGCAATAATGCACCTGGATCGCCGCCAATCGCTCCTGGTAGTGGAGATTGATGATGGTTTTCAGGGCAGCTTGCAGGGCAAAACGCTGGCTCAAATCCGTTTCCAGAGCCGAGGCTTCTCCACTGTAGGCAATCGTCAGCATCACCACCAGATTTTCTGACACAGGGAGAGTAAAAGGTTCATCATCTTCCCCCAGCACCCCCACTTCACTCCCCCGATAGCGTTGGGCTGAATCAGTAAAGAGCTCATTCACATAGCTTTCTGCTTCTCCTTCCTGCCAGAAGCTATCCCCCTCGTTGGCGATCGAGCGCCAGTAAGTGTCGTACTGCAGTAGCGCTTGACAGATGTCCACCAGATCAGCACCGAGAACCCGCAGATCACCCTCACTCTCGATCGCCTGTTGTGCTGCCCGGTTCAGAATCCCCAACAGGGGAACCACTTCCCGTCCTGCCAGGTGCAGCATAATTCGGCACACAACCCAGCGGGTTTTACCCTGTATCTGTTGCCAGCGATCGCCCCATGTACTCATAGCTACACTGATTCAAGTGCTGCTAACTAGTCTAAACGAAGCAATGGCTGTTGATAAAAACCTCTCCATTTAGCGCAGAAGGTTAAACTGATACAGACGGTAAAACTGGCTGCAGGTTACGGATGGAATCGCACCGCCGGAACGGTTTTAAATCTCCTCAAACCGGGTGTTGATATTGATGGTATCTGGGCCTAGCATTGTTCCCTGTAGCACCAGCACAACTTTTTTAGCACCATCCTGAGGAGGTAGATTAACGGTCGCAGGGGAATCAAAAACCAGATTAAACCCCCACTGCCCAATCGTCGTATTAACCTGCCGTTCACTATACCCCCGCTGGCTCAGAGCGGTTTGAAAAAATTGAGCCGCCTGCTCAGGCTTCAATTTGACCTGATAATTCACCATTTTTTGCCGGTAAGCATTGGCACTGAAAGCCGTTCCCAGTTTAGTTGGTGCATTCTGAGGGCGGGGTAAACCTAACAGCAAACTGTCGATCGAAGCCTGCGCCATTTGCCCTGGTTTGGCCCCAACGGGGCTGGTGCTTGGCACACCCATAAGCCCAGCAACTGCACTAGCCGTCAGTAGCCCCAGCAAAGCTATCCCCCTGAAACGATCCACTCTCCAACCCATGAGTCTCATTCTCTTTTTAAGTTTATTTTTCATCTTAACCTGGATATAGCAACCTTAAATGGGTTAAGAAAAAAGGGTTTCCGTCCCTTTGCCCAGCTTTAATTTCAAAGAGAATGACTACATGAATTTAAAACCAGGAAGAAAAGCCAGATATAATTTAGAGTCAAGCCCTCTGAAACTTAAGAGGCTGGACGAGGATATCTGCAATAGCTTGGGAAATCGGTAGCCCTGGCAAAAGATCAAGCCAAAAAAACTCACCCACAGGATTGACTTCCAGAAAAATGTATTCTCCATCTGGAGTAACAATTAAATCAATAGCTCCATAGTTCAATCCCAAATAGTTCATGAGATTGAGCAGCTTTTGACTAATAGCTTGGGGTAAGCTGTAAGCTTCCCAGTCATCAATTAACGATAGTCCCTCGCGCCTCCAATCATAGCGGGCTCTATTCAGCTTTTGAGAGTTAATTGCAGCTGCAAAGACCTGGTTTCCAACAATTGTGATCCGTAATTCTACGGCTTTAGGAATATTTTCTTGAAAAGTCATGGGGCAGTAACGCAAGCCCTGGAGATGATGCAGATCCTCTGGAGCAACAGGGGTGGTAAAGACAACTTTTTCTTTCCCTTCCTCATAAACCGCAAAGGAAGAAAGCATTTTAGTAACGATGTTACCACCACATTCGCGGGCAAATTGCTGAACAGCTTCAGGACGATTGGTAATCAGAGTGCGGGGAGTTTTCAAGCCAATTTTCTGAGCCGTTTGTAGTTGCAGTTGCTTGTTTTTTGCCCGCTGAATCTGGGGAAACGGATCCAGATGAAAGACATTGAGGCTGGCAATCAGTCCCTGAATGGTCGCCCGTGATTCCTCTACAGAAGCTTGCCGCAGCTGTTTATCCATCGTAGTTGGGATAGTTTTGCCAATGGCGATGCGGCGATACCATACAGCTGAGACATCGCTTAAGTTAAGCTGTTCTTGCTCAGAAATCAGGGTTAGCTGTTCAGTGCCCTCCCCATAATAAACATCCAACTGAATGTCTGTGGGAAAGCGATCGGTATCTAAGCGAAAGACTCTTTCCCCCTGGGACCGAATCGCTTGGCAAACACGTTTAATGCTGTCGTTATCTGCACTATGGGTAATAATCAGTACTGTCATTACTTATGGTTTGAATCTAAATTTAAGTTGGTAAATTTAAGCCAGTAAAGCATCAGCGATCGTTGCTGCGATTGGATAGGATAAATCCCGTTCGAGCATTCCCCATTCTCCCGTGGGATTGACTTCGAGGAAAACATACTCTCCTGTAGGAGTTTGGATCAGATCGATGGCACCAAAGGTTAAATTTAGCTCTGCCATCAATATCGTCAGATCCTGGGCAACATCATCCGGTAGCTGAGCTTTTTCCCAACACACCCTTTCTGGTCTGGTCTGTCGCCAATCGATCGTCTCAGTTGCATAGGTAGAGGGATCGAGGGCACCTACAAATAGGCTTCCACCCACAAAAACAGCCCGGAGTTCCCGTTGTTTGGGAATGCACTCCTGAAACACCATTGGGCTATAGCGCAAACTTTCTGCTTCAACCAAGTCTGCTTCTTTGACAGCACTGGTGTAAACAAAGAAGGAAGAGCTTGTCATCCCATAGGAGAGGGGCGTTAACAGTTTAGCTACCATGTTTCCCCCCAACTCCTGAAAAAATTCCCGTGCTGCCTCAGGGCTATTGGTTACCAGAGTGCGCGGAATCGTCAACCCGGCTTGCCGTGCGATGCGGAGTTGGCGCAGTTTGTTCTCTGCCGCTGTAATTCGCTCCAAGGGGTCAATCCAACGCACATCTGCCAGGGCATCTAAAAATCCCTGCAATGCTGCACGAGACTCTCTAGCACACCCGTCCCGAAACCGAGGATCTAAATCTGGACTGAGTTGGGGTTGCCAGAGTTTACGCATCCACACGGCCTGAATCGCTTCAGGGGCGATGGACTGATCCTGATAAGTGAGGCAGTGCTTTAACCCTTGCGGTTGCAGATAGGCGGCTAGAGCAATATTCAGGGGAAATTGATCAGTATCCAGGCGAAAGGGAATTGCTCCACGGTTGGAAAGAGCGGCGGCAACTCGATCAACTGTGAAGTAATCCCCACTGTGAGTGAGCAATAAAACAACTGGTTTGGATGGGCCCATGACCAATGGAACTTAATTTCTCCAGGTGTTAGAAATGTCTCCCTCGTCGGAATCGGAGGGGTACTTGAGGGTTACAGTAAGTCGAGCACCACTTAGTCCTTCCAGTTCCTCTTGGGAAAGCTCTTGAGATACTTCTTGTTCTTCTAAGTAACGGGCGAAGAAGGGAACGGCCTTTGCACTAGCATCTTGCTTGTTAATGTCAGACATGAGTTTTTCTCCTATATTTTCAGGTTGACTGTGTGATGGGCTGAAATTTCAGCTCTCTGCATCAATCGTGATGTTCTAAGTATCCTGGGTCTGTCCGATCAATTCAGTAATCTGTTACATGGGATTGACGTGATGCTCCTCACCAGAGATCTGTATCAGTATGGCAACGGAACTGGAGGGTGTAGTGACGATACAGACAGCATAAGCGGCAGTTCAAACTTAGAGAGAGGATTACCTGAATCTTTTTACGTTTCTCCCAAATCAAGCTGTCCCGATGGTGCAACGATCGCCACTGCCCGCATTCCCCATTCGTGCCGAAGTTCTGACCCTATACAATAAGAAGCAACTGTCCAGAGGGGAAGGTGTGAACGACATCGACAGTGAACGGCAACGGGTACGCCATCTGCTGGTGCTGGAAGACACGGCGGGACGACGACCTATTCTGTTAGAAGCTGCCACCTATTCGATTGGGCGCGATCCAACCAATTCGATCGTCCTCCATTCCAAATTGGTATCCCGTCAGCACGCCATTCTCTTACGGGTGACCTCTCCCGAATCCTCCGCCTATTTGTTTCGGATTATTGATGGCGATTTACAGGGCAAGCGCAGTACCAATGGGATTCTGGTCAATGGTCAACGCTGTAATGCCCATGATTTACAGCAGGGAGACACGATCGTTTTTGGTGGCGATGTCAAAGCCCGGTATTATGTGGTCTCCAATTTAAGTGATGAAGAGTTCGATCGCTTTTTTGAGAACACCGATCTGTCCGGGATTCTCTCTCAGGTTGCCAATCCCTTCCAAACCCTGGTGCCGCTGGAAGAACGGAATCTGGCCGATTTCAGTGAAGCCGCTCTGGTGCGCTTGGCCTCTTACCCTGAACTCACCCCCAATCCAATTTTGGAAATAGACCTGTCCGGTAGTGTCACCTATCTAAATCCGGCAGCGGTGATGCAGTTTAGTGATATTCACAAAACCGGGGTAAATCATCCCATTCTGGAGGGACTGCTCCCCCTCGTCCGAGGACAGACGAATCGGGAAAAGTTTTTTGTCAGAGAAGTAGAAGTGGGCGATCGGGTGTATGAGCAGTATGTCCATTACATTTTTGAAAGTGAACTCGTCCGCAGTTACGTCACAGATATTACGGAACGCAAACGAGCGGAGGAGCAACTGCGCCAACAGGCCCAGCGGGAATCAGTGATCAACCGGATTGTGCAGGCGATGCGAGGCACTATGGTGGCATCTGAAGTCCTGCAAATTACCGCCGACTTGCTGCTGGAAGCTTTACAGGTCACCCACTGTCTGATTGTGCAAGAGGGCCAGGACACTCCCCTCAGTTCCCATCGAGTCAAAGTCACCCTGGGCAACTTCTGGCAGAAAATGAATCAACAGTTCTTAAACCACTATCAGGCTCCCCTCATGCAGGGAAATCAGGTGTTTGTCTCCAATATCGATGTCAATTTACCCCCCAACCTGCGGGATCTCTGCCAGCAGTGGGAGATTGCTACCCTGGTGATTACCCCCCTGCTCTACCTAGAAAACTATCTCGGTAGTATTAGCCTTTACCAGACCACATCTCCCCCACCAGGGAATCTCAGCCCATCTCAGCCGGAACGCTTCTGGACCCTGGATGAACTCAGTCTGGTTAAAACCATTGCTGATCAGTGTGCGATCGCTATCCACCAGGCCCGGCTTTATCAGCAGGTGCAGGAACTGAATGCCGATCTAGAGCGCCAGGTGCAAGAACGCACTGCTCAACTGCAACAAAAAATGCAGGAACTGGAACAGCTGAATGCCCTCAAGGATGATTTTCTCAGTACGGTTTCCCATGAGTTACGCACCCCCATGGCCAACATTAAGATGGCAATTCATATGCTGAAGCAGTTCCCAATGGCTGACAAACAGGAACGTTATCTAAATATTCTGGCCAACGAGTGCTCCAGGGAAACGGAATTGATCAATGATCTACTCGATCTGCAGCGATTGGAAGCGGGCACGAACCCAATTCGACTGGAATCGATCAATCTGAGTGAATGGTTGCCCATCGTCCTGGAACCGTTTCATACCCGGACACAGCAACATAAGCAACACATGCGAATTCACCGTCCTGTCGAGTTGCCCTGTCTGCGCTCGAATCGCCATGCTCTAGAACGAGTGCTGGTTGAGTTGCTGAACAACGCCTGTAAGTATACTCCTGCGGGAGGGGAACTCCACTTTGGGGTAGACCTTCCCTCCCCTAGCCCCGGCAACCTCTGCTTTCGTGTCACCAATCAATCTGAAATTCCTTCCTCAGAGCTGCCGCGCATTTTTGAAAAATTTTATCGGGTGCCCAACGCCGACCCCTGGAAGCAGGGTGGGACGGGCTTAGGATTAGCTCTGGTGAAAAAATTAGTAGAACAATTGCAGGGAGAAATTTACGTTCACAGCCACAATGGCCAGACCACCTTTACCGTTCAGGTACCACTCCTGCCGAGGGAGACAGATTAGTTTCCCGGCTTAATGGTTAATCTGCTGCAATTGGCTGAGAACTTGCTCGGCCCGTTCAATCACCTCCGCAGTTCCCTCGATCATCAGCCAATAGGGATACTCAGGCTGTTGGGATTGAAAATGGCGCAGGGATCGTTCGCTTTGGCTCAGGCCGATCGCTCCTCCGGCAATTCCTCCAGCAATCGTCCAGATACAGGTATGCAGCAAGACAAAAAGCACCGTTGCCCCCCAGCAAAGCGATGGCTCTCCCGTCAACGTCAGGATAGCCCCAGCCAGGAGCATGCCCATTCCACCCCCCAGCAGTAACCCCCAGACAAAGCTCTGTTTAACCTGTCTAGCCATCCAGGGGGAGACGGGCCAGGGGGAAACGGGTTGGGGAAGCGCGGAGAGATGGGGTTTGGCTGCTCCAGAGGGAATCGCTGCCGTTTGACACATCAAAACCAATTGGGCCAGGGAAAAGCCGGCAACCACCAGCGCATAGAGGGCCTCACCGGCGGACTCAGGGCTGGAGTACGTAGCAATCACCTGCCTGCGTTGATGCACAAGCATGGATAATTCAATTTTTAAGTTCTACAAATTGAATGCTAGCGAACCTGTTCTGCAACTTCGTCTGCCCCAGTGCAGAAAGTTTCTGGGTCTGTTGGCGATCGCAGCAATGGCTCAGGCGAGGGTGGATAGTTGTTGTTGCAACCAGTCCAGCATCAGCGCATTGACCTGTTCCGGGCGTTCATCGTGGGGACAGTGTCCTGTTGCAGGAATGGAGATAAATTGAATCGCTGCCTGGGGGTGAGGTTGCTGAAAAATTTTTCCACCGCTGACGGGTGTCCAGGGGTCCTCTTCACCCCACAACACCAGCAGGGGAGCGCTGACCTGGGGCAAGAGTTCGGCGGGCTGAGGGCCGGGAGGCGCGGTGAGAATGGCAGCAAACACCTGGCGGGCACCGGGATCACAGGAGGGCGCATGGATGATCTCAACCAATTCATCCGTAATGGCGGCGGGATTGCGGTAAACCTGCTTGAGGGTGGCACGAATTTGGGATTTCTGGCGAACTCGATTGAACAAAAATCCGCCGAACACTTCCGAACGCACTAGACGGGTAAACAGCCCCATTACCAGGCGGAGGGGAAAGTTGAGTTCTTCGGGCCGATGGTTTAAGCCGCCAGCGCAGTTCAGCAGAATTGCCCCGCGGGTCAGGTGGGGATAACGGGCCGCCATGATCAGGCTGAGTAAAGCCCCGATCGAGTTGCCAATCCAGACAACGGGTTGCTGTACCTGCTCCGTCCAGAAATCTGCTAGCAACTCCGCCCACAGATCCAGACTGTAGTCCAGGGCAGGTTTATCTGAAGCGCCAAAGCCCAAAAGGTCCAGGGCAAACACCTGGTAACCCGCCGCTGCTAGAGCGGGAATATTATTGCGCCAGTGGCCGATCGCAGCTCCAAAGCCGTGGATCAGGATCAGGGGTTGGCCGGTCCCCACCACACTGTAAGCAATCCTGTGACTTCGCCAGTTCCAGAACTGAGGTTGTGGGGTGGTAGAGGGAATTCCGATCGGGGGGAGTTGCTGCAGAGTCACTGGGGCTTCCTTAAGAATTCTCAACATAAGTTAATCCTAACTTCAATCCCCGCGACTAAGCTGATAGATTTGCTGTATTCCTGCTCTTGCAGTCTGGTGTTCCTCCGTCAGAGTCCATTCCTGAAGACCTATGTCTGGAGATTCAGTGTTATGCCCTCGGAGCAAACCCCTGCCCAGATCAACCCTGTACACGCTCTGGAACCAGCCGCAGACGTATCTCCCAAGGGTGAAACCCTTCCACTCTTAGCGGAGATCACCCTAAAAATTCGCCAGTCCCTCCAACTGGAAACTATTCTGCAAACAACAGTGGTGGAGGTGCAAAAACTACTGGCGGCCGATCGGGTGCTGATCTTGCGGCTCTGGGCTGATGGTTCCGGGACAGTGGTGCAGGAAGCGATTCCCGCCCAAACGACACAGCCGAACGCCCCAGGCTGGCCACCGCTTTTGGGTCAAACCTTTACAGATCGATGCTTTAATGCTGGCTACCTGGAAACGTACAGTCAGGGTCAGGTCGGCCAGATCACGGATATTGAAGCCTCCGATCGCTCCTCCTGTTATATAGAATTTTTGCGCCAGCTTGGAGTACGGGCCAGTCTGGTTATACCCATGCTGCAGGGGGCAAGGCTCTGGGGCTTACTGATTGTCCACCATTGTCAGGCTGCACGACACTGGACAGCCCAGGAAGTAGACTTGCTGCAACAGCTCGCTAACCAGGTCGGGATTGCCCTCACCCACAGTCAACTAGTGCAGGCTTTGCTCGAAAGTGAACAACGCTGGCAGTTTGCCCTGGAAGGCAGTGGGGATGGGGTTTGGGATTGGAACCTCCAGACCAACGAAGTTTTCTTTTCCCCCCGGTGGAAAACGATGCTGGGCTATGGCGAAACGGAGATTGGCAACCACCTGGAGGAATGGGAAAGCCGGGTGCATCCTGAAGACAAAGCCCAGGTCTACACCGAAATTCATCGTCATTTTCGCTGCGAAACCTCCCAGTATGTCAGTGAGCACCGGCTCAGATGTAAAGATGGCAGCTACCGGTGGATGCTCGATCGCGGTCGGGTGATCAGTTGGGGCTTAGACGGTCAACCCCTGCGTATGATCGGCACCCACACCGACGTAACGGAGCACAAACAGGCCGCAGCCAAGCTTCAGGAACAGGCAGCCCTGCTGGAAATTACCACCGATGCCATTCTGGTGCGGGACTTGAACCATACCATTCAGTTCTGGAATAAAGGCGCAGAGCATCTCTACGGCTGGAGTACAGCAGAAGCACTCGGTCAAAATGCCAATCACCTCCTCTATCCCCAGCCCTCAATCCAACTAGAGGAAGCCCTGATCACCGTGCTGGAGCAGGGATACTGGTCGGGGGAACTGCAACAGATCAGCAAAACTCAGAGGACACTGACGGTAGAAAGCCGCTGGACTCTGATGCGGGATTCCGAGGGCAACCCCCAGGCCATCCTGACCGTCACAACAGACATTACAGAAAAAAAACTACTCGAAGCTCAGTTTCTCCGCGCCCAGCGGTTAGAGAGCCTGGGAACCCTGGCCGGGGGCATTGCCCATGACTTGAACAACCTCCTCACTCCCATTCTGATGGCGGCTCAACTGCTGCAACAAAAACCTCAGGATGAGCGAAGTCAGGAACGGAGTCAGGAACGGAGTCAGGAACGGAGTCAGGAACGGAGTCAGGAACGGAGTCAGG
>ERZ1066117.759-NODE-759-length-20865-cov-7.220663_pt1 | contig 20865 bp, 20 predicted proteins | sample MGYA00382764_ERZ1066117 | MGnify/ENA primary metagenome ERZ1066117 (study PRJEB33369, sample SAMEA5778347) | biofilm metagenome | biome: Industrial cooling water; feature: Water cooling tower basin; material: Biofilm | place: United Arab Emirates | collected...
GAGAGTGATTCTCATTCTATTCAATGTGACAGTTGAGGGTGCGGAATGTGGGTTACAATTGATATCGAGCGGAGTATTTTTCCTAGCGTCAGAGTCTACCTAAACAACCAACTGCAAGCGCAACAGCAACAAACGAATTTAGCCGAATTTATCATTAGCGGTGGACTTGCGCCACAAAGCAGTCCCGGCAATTATATCCCCTTACCTCCAGGTGTCGGTAATTTTGGTCCCTCTGGGTTAGACATTCACCTATCTGTTAGTCAGCAACAGATGCGATGAAATACTAAGGACTTAAGCTAGTAGATTGGGTTGAACGATAGTAAAATCCCACAAAAACATTTGAACAAATTGGGTTTCGTTAGTTCAACCCAACCTACTAAAATTACTTCTTTTCTCCTCCTCCGCCTTCTCTGTGCCTCTGTGGTTCGTTAAAAAGATTCACAACCGAAATTTTATCCATTTCAAACGTACTTGGCATTTGAGGAGCATTCATATTCGCCGCTTCAGCCATTGGCGTCAAAAACCGCGCCACTTCAACTTGTTGCTGTAATTGATTCGTAGAAGAAACTAAATTGCTCAATCCATTAATCAAATTGCGAAGATTATTCCGAAAAGCCGGATCTCCAGTCAAATCATCCAAATCAGAGGTAATTTTTTGAGCATTTTGAAACGTTACCCTAGCCGAATCTAAAGTTTGTTGCAAAACCAACAAAGTGAACGGATTATTCAGCGCCCCCGTCATATCGCGTAAATTCGCCGAAGTTTGAGCCGCATTAGCCGATAAAACTTCTAAATTCTTGATTAATTCGCCTTGAGCAATGCGATTAATAGCCGGATTCAAATTGCTAACTACCGTGCGAAGTTCGGCACTGGTTTGGCTCAAATTATCTAAAGTAGCAACCAGAGAAGCTTGATTATTTGTGACTAAATTATTGATATTTGTCGCTAAAGTTCCGACTTGCCCCGCCGTCGTGCCCAATTGATCGGCAGTCGTAGCAAATCGATCCACAGCAACACCAACTCGCTGCACAGTACGATCGGCATTGTTACCAACTCGCTCGAAAGAAGTACCAACTCGATCGATCGTCCGATTTGCATTAGTACTAATCTGGTTTACATTACTAGAAAGTTGATTAGCAGTGCGGTTTGCAGTTGCAGTCAGCAGATCCATATTGCGGTTAAATCGATCGGCAGTGCGATTTGCCGTTGTACCAATTTGATTCGCTGTGGCGGCAAATTGATCGGCAGTGCGATTCGCCGTCACGCTAATTTGATTGGCAGTAACCGCAAATTGGTCAACAGTTCGATTTAATTTATCGGCAGTTGGGCCAAATTTTTCCGCCGTTCTACCAATCGTATTCGCAGCAGCGGATACGCTGGTAAGTTGTTGTCTTGCCGTTACCGTAAAACTCGAAAGATCGCGAGAAAGTTGAGTAATTGACTGTGCCGCTAACGACGTATTTTGAATTGCCGAATTGATGTTGGCATAAAACTTTTCATCGGTGTAGAGGCGCAGAAATTCATCGAGGCTAAAGCCAACTTGGCCTTTAATGTTGTCGTTATTACAAATAATTTGATTGCGGTCTTTGCAATTAGGATCTAAAGGGTTTACGCCTTGAATGCTAGCGGATACACTTTCTAGAGGAACAATATCAATCGCATTTTGACCGATAAAACCAGATTGATTAATTTCAGCTCTAACATTGCGCGGGATCGCCAGCCCAGGTTCTGTAATGTTAATCTCAACATTAACTTTATCCGTTCCCGGTTGAATCGCCATTACTTGACCAACTTTAACCCCGCGATATCTCACAGGCGTCCCAATTTGCATTCCTGCTGCGTTATCAAATTCTACAGTCACTTGATAACCGCGATCGCCAAAATAAGCTTGTCGCAGCCATACACTCATCGCCACAAACAAACCGATTCCCAACAGGAAGAACAACCCAACTGAACCTTCTCTTACCGTGCGCGATCGCATACTTACTCCTTTAATTTCAGATTAAAGATTTCAGATTGCAGATTTAATCTTCTCCCTACCTCTTCACCCAGGTTCTTGCGCCTGGAGCGGTTAATTAAATAGATATTAATCTAAAATCGATTAACCAATTGCTTGAATGGGGCCTTCTACACTACCGCTAAAGAATTGCCTAACCAAAGGATTATCTGTCGCATCAATATCGCTAACGCTACCTTGCCACTGAATTTTACCTTTGTAGAGAAACACAATGCGATCGCTCGTGCGCCGGATAGTACTGTCTTGGTGAGTGACGATCGCATAGGTGCTGCAAACCCCTGCGGCACGCTGTAACTGGCGAATTAAATCCTCAATCACCGTAGATGCAACCGGGTCTAATCCTGCCGTAGGTTCATCATATAACAAAACTTCTGGATTATCTTTAGGATTATCCGGATTGGACATAATTGCACGGGCAAAACTAACTCGCTTTCGCATCCCGCCGGATAATTCAGCTGGGTAGCGCGAGTTTATTCCCGGTAACCCTACCATCTCCAGCTTTTCGTTCACTAATTCCCGAATTTTTTTCTGAGGTAATTTTGAATGTTGATACAGCAAAAAGCCGACATTTTCTTCCACCGTCAGCGAATCAAATAACGCCGCCTGCTGAAACACCATGCCAATTCCAACTCGATCGGTTCCATCTTCAACCAACCCCAACCTTTGCTCGCCTTTGATATAAATTTCCCCGGCATCCGGTGCTAACAAACCAGCAATAATTCGCAAAATCGTTGATTTACCCGTCCCCGAAGGCCCTATAATTCCTAAAGCCTCCCCGCGCGAGATCGTCAGGTCAACGTTATCTAAAATCATGTTGTTACCAAAGGCTTTAGAAATTCCTTTGAGTTCGATTAACGGCTCAGCCATAGAAATCCTGCAACTAAGGTTAAAATAAAACCCGCACCCCTAACCAAATTAAACATCAAAACCAAGCCGCTTCAATGTTAAACATAGAACAATTAATCGCACAAATCCAGCAGGAAGCAGAAAGCGCTACCTTTCCCATCGATGAACCAGTTTATCAAGCTGCGGGTTTAAATCCAACCCAGCCGATTCTTTATGCAGGCAATTTGAACAGCAATTTGTGCATTTTTGCGCGCGATTTGGGTAAAGATGAAGTCCACGCGCGTCAACCGCTTTACGGCGCTGCTGGTAAGCTAGTTCGCAAGGGTTTGTATCGCGCCTTTTATGGTCAAGAACCGGATCGGGATACAGATTTACAAATTGTATGCGATCGCGTCCTCCTGACTAACACCGTACCTTACAAACCAACTGGGAACAAAGCATACTCAGAGGCAGTCAAAAAAAGATTTCGTCCATTTATAGAGCAATTGCTAGTGCTTTACTGGCAAGGAGATAAAATTATTACGCTAGGGAATGAAGCGTTTAATTGGTTTGCGCCTTATGGGGCGAAAGGCGCGTTAAAAGAGTTTTTTGAAGAGAGCGATCGCTACAATAAAACCATTCAAGTCACTCTGCAAGCAAAAGATAGCGAAGGAAAGCAGCATCAACGTTTAGTAACGCTGATGCCCTTACCTCATCCTTCCCCTCTGAATCAAAAATATTACGCTCAATTTCCCCAATTACTGCAACAGCGTCTAGCAGATATACAGCTGATTACCAGCGATTAAAGCAAAGCCTTAAGGCTACGTTTGTGTAGCGGCACCCTTAAGGGTGCCGCTACACAAACGTAGGTATACTCACATCTTGCACCTTGATTAAAAACCGGGTTTCTTGCAAATAGCTCAGCTTGAAAGTCTAGATTTATCGTCAATAAACCCGGTTTTTGAAGGCTTGTTGATAATGGTGCAAGATCTGAGTATACCTGATGTGCCGATATCTTCACCTTGTCTGGTTAATCCTTTATCTTGTGCCGCTACACAAACGAAGGTATACCTGATGTGCTTGCTTTTTCGCTATATTTGAACCGATTTAAGCCAGCTACCTCTATCCTAAGTAGAGTTTGTTTTCCCTTGATCCCCAATCAATTCTCTACCCTTTTACAGGGGTAAAAACTTACAGATTATTTCACCATGAAACTGTTAGTTTAGATACATTACGAGCGCTATGACAGTTACCAATGTCAGTGCCTACGACCAAGGTAAAGAAGCTTTGGCAGGTTTGAATACAGACGATCAACTAGCGTTGTTGTGGTTTGTTTATACCAAGCTGGGAAAATCGATCACACCAGCTGCTCCAGGCGCTTCTGGCTCTGAAATTGCTCAAGGATTGTTCAATCAAGTCAAAGAGCTGCCCCACGAGCAACAACTGCAAGTGATGCGAGAAATTGTGGAAAAAGCGAATACACAATTAAGCCGTCAATACGGTGCTTTAAGTCCTGAAACAAAGCTGGCTTTTTGGTATTTTTTAGCCCAAGGAATGGAAAGCGGAACCATTATTCCCATGCCGCCTGACTACCAATTCCCCGAAGCTGGAAACGTTTTGTTAGGACAAATCGAGAACATGGATTTTCAACAACAAATTGATTTCCTCCGCGGTGCCGTATTGGTAATGGGTGCTGAACCCGCTCCTGGCGCTGCAATTTAATCAGAATCTGTTAATTGCGAACAGCTAATAGCTAAAAGGATTGATTAGCAATTAGCCATGAGCAATTAGCCATTAGCACAAACTGTTGTTCGTTCATTCACAGGGTTTTATGACATTCACAAACATTTCCAACATCGACCAAACTGTACAGCAATTACAGCGTTTGAGCGTTGACGATCAACTAGCAGTTTTGTGGTTCGTTTACACAGAAATGAAAGACGGTATTACGCCGTCACCGACTGCTGGACTTGAACTTTCTCAAGCGGTAGTGAATCGAATTGGGGTAATGTCTCGTGAAGAGCAGCTACAGGCGCAGCGCGACATTATTGCAGGCGCAAATAACGAAATTAACCGCGAGTATCGGGCGCTAAATCCCAGGGCAAAGTTGGGTGTTTGGTATTTGCTAGCTCAAGGAATGGAACAAGAAACAATCATTCCCATGCCACCAGATTATCAACTATCTTCTGAAGCTCAAGAAATGTTAAATGCTGCCAAGCAACTAGATTTTGAACAGCAAACTGAATTCATGAGTCGTGCCGTAGCAAACATGGGTGGTTAATATCGTTTCCGGTTGCCTCAAAGTTACAACCTTTAGGAGCAATTAGCAAGAAACCGGATTTGATCTAACTTATGACTTGGCTTCCCTTTCCAATCTTTCCATTTGCCTTTGCCACTGTTTTAACTGAGCTTCGCGCTCTTTTTGTTCTTTAGCTTCTGGAAGGGGAAGCCCTTTATTTGGATCGTATTTGCCCTGATGTTTTGGCAATCCTTTAAAGTATTCGGTGCCAGCATTGGGACGAATATTTTTTTGTGCAAGCCACCTTTGGCAATGTGGCTGCCATTTGAAGGCGCGATCGCATACTTCTCCCCCTAAACTTCTCAGTTTTTTTACTGATAGTTTGGTCGGATAAAATAGCAAGAGTTCCATCTGAGAAGTTCGGGGAATTAACCGCGCCTCGCCCCCAGTCCCTCGCAAGAATTCTATTATATAGTAATTTCCCAAATCGAAGATGCAGATTTCTGTTGGCTCGCTACCACCTTCTGCGAGAATATCTACATTAATTTGGAGTTGATAGCCAAGGCTAGTTACCGATGATTGGGGTAAGAGTAGGCGAATGCGCTGGATGCGATCGCTATAATTAGCCCAAAAATCCCGTTTTTCTTCAAACTTCCGCCGCTCTTGTTCTAGCAGATTAACTTTCCTAACTAACAAGTCTACTAATTGTTGGAAATACCCATAATTAACCGTACCGATCCACCGACTCAGCGCCGCCTTAGCTGCATCAGAAAGTTGATGCCATTTCCCATTATTATCGCTCTTGGAATATTGCTCTTGTAACCATTCAATTAATTTTGGCAACCGGGTTATCGTCTCCCCAGAAATTTTTTTCAGTAACTCTTCTACTGCTACCAATTGTTGTTGAGGTGACATTTGTTTGAGACAGCGCAACAACCACTCGACTTCTGGGTTACCGGAAACTTGATTTTTGGCAAATATTTCTGCCGCGAAGTCAAGCGCTATTTTACCTTCTTTTAACCATCGAGGTAACCCAGCATATTCTAAAAAATCCGGAGGCGTGCGAAGGTATTGCCAGCTAAGTTTAGCTAAATTGTAAGCAGTTTGCTCTTGATTGAGTACTTTGATAATTTGGATCGGCAGTCTATCATTGCCTGTGGAATTGTTAGCAAATTCAGAGAAACCCTCTAGTAAAGAAGGAGGACAAAGACTGTAAGCACTTGCCTTTTCCCCACTTGCTGAATCAGGTTTATAGGAAGTGTAAAGCCTAAAAGATGAAGACATGGAAACTGTGGAATTTTCTTTGAGCTTTGCACCTTCGCTATAGTGCAGAGCGATGCGCCAGAATAACCGACTTTTCAACCATTCATTGGTTTTTGCGGCTTGCCAAATTGCCTGAGAGGTTTCTCGGCTTTTTTCAGGATTTTGAATATCCCATTGAGTTTTGGTATATAGGCAGTAAACCCAATCAAGTTGAGTTAATTGCTCGGTTTGTTCGTTTTGGATACATGAAATTATATCATTAATCGGGCGCGGTGGCGGTGTTTCGACTTTGGGAATATTGGGCGCCTTTAACAATTCGCGGCTAATTTTATCGCTGGCAACTTTGAGTTTTATCGGTTGCCATTCGCCAGGGTTTTGCGGTACTTTGAGTTGACGAAACATAATTGCTAATTGCTAATTGTTAATTATTAAATAGGTTTTTCCGATTACCCATTACCAATTACCTATTACCTAAATTAAAATTCTTCAGGCTTTCGCGGCGGAATTGGAAGCGGAAAACGACTTTGCGATCGCTTGGTTCATCCCGATTCTGTTTGGCTTCTATTTCTCCTCTGCCAGCGGCAAGTATTTTAGCTTTAAACCTGGCTTTTGTGGGAAAATTCACTTCATTAGACAGGATATAGTTCATTACAGATTCAGCGCGTCGCAAGCTTAAATTCAAATTTGCTTGCTCTGTACCTTTAGAACTGGTGTGGCCTTCAATTATTACTTTTGCGATTTGAGCATCGAATTTTTTATCCGAAAAAATAACGCGACTGTAAAGCGGAATAAAGGATTGAAGAAACTTTTTACCTTCCGGTTTTAGGGCAGCACTATTTTCGTCGAAAAGGATGCGATCGCGTATGCTCACATCTCCTGTTTCCGGGTCAACTGTAAAGATATCTTTCCCTCCTAATTTCCCTTCCAAAGTCTTGACAATAATCTGGGGAAGTGCTTCAAATGCTTTGCGATAAGTTACTAATTCTCTTTCTAATTTCTCAATTCGAGCCAGTTTTTCATTCAGTTCTGCTACTTTTTGATTGAGCTGAATCTGCACGGTAATAAACAGCAGCGCAAAAAACATTAGTAACCCCGACATTAAATCGCCAATTGATAGCAAGACGCTCGAATCTTCCGCCTCTTCAATTTCTGGTTCTAAATTAGATAAATCTCTCATTTTTTTTGCTATTTCAACTCAAATAACGTTAAACTCACCATCAATTGCTGGCTTTTTTAGTCCCTAAATTATCCGCCGCAGCGACTAGATAATGCGCTACTTGCATCAAACCATCCGATGTTTCTTGTAAACTACTGCAAACATTCGCCATCGAACTATCTGACTGAGTAAAGAAACTTGTTTGCGATTGGTTCGCCTTTTCTAGATATTCTATTAATTGATCGTTTCCTAGCTCTAACGCTTGGTTAAATTGACCTACCATATTCTCATAAGCAGCCTCCAAGGTTTTCACCTGCTCTTGTACTAACTGAAGAGTTCGATCTAATTGCCCAGCCATATTTTCATAGCTAGTTTGCATCCGTTTCCCTTCTTCATTTAATTGTTTGACTATATTCTGATAGGTAGTTTCCACCCGCAAGACTTCTTTTCCTGTCAATTTAGCCAGCACCTGAAGTTGCGACAAACGTTCGCTAGAATTCAATCCCACCGAGTTAGCAAAATTGCTCACATTTACAACTGTTTGCTGGATTTTTTCCATACTTTGGTCAACTTGCCCTGCCAACAGCTTGCGTTTTTCCGACTCTTCCCGGAATACTTGCTGTAAAGTTACAACAACTTGGGCTAATCCTTGCCGCTGCTTACCCAATGTGGACTCTAAAAGATTGTTTTGTTCGGTAAAGAATTGCTGTAGCGACGCTTGGTAGTTAATCCGGAATTGCTCTAATTCTTTCTGGACGGTGACGCGAGTATTTTGCAGCATTCCATCCACATTTTGCAAGCTGGTGACCAAATTCTCTCGCGCTTGATTCATCAGTTGGGAAGCTTCGCTACCAACCGCTTGAATTGTACTAGATTGGGTTTGAAATGCTGTATGAGATGCGTTGAGAATATTCATCATCCTTTTCTGCAACCCTTCCAGCATTTTTTGTTCTTCTTCTGCTTGAGTTTTCAGCGCCGCTTGCAAGTTTTCTTGAATGCCTCGGAAAGTCGCAGAAGCTTCTTGCGCGCTTTCTTGAAACGCGCTGCGCTGCGCTTTCATTCCTTCAATACTTTCTTCCACCCCCGCGCGAATTTCTGTCGCCATTTGCTGCAAAACGCCTTGCGTATCTGTTTGAAATTGACCGAGAATTTGCTGCAAGTTACTGGCGAATTCCTGAAGCTGCACTAGGGTATCTTGCTGAAAGTTTTGAATCGTGAGAATTGATTCTGCCAAACTTTGGGAAATGCTACCCAATTCGGTTTTCAGTTCTCTGACTGCTACGGATGCATCGGTAGTGAGTTGGGCGCTTTGATCTAGTCTTCCTACGACAGGTTCTATGACTTCTGTACGCAGCCCCTGAATCATATTATTAATGATTTCTTGCCCCTGATCGGCTTTAATCTGGCGTAGGGTTGATAATTCCTGGCGAATATGTTGAAATACTGGCGTCATTGCCATACCAACTTGCGCCCCAATTTGACGCGGATTTAATTCCCGTTGCGCCTCTACCATTTGTGCAAATCCGGTTTCCATTGTGGCGGCAGCGTTAGTAATAGCAGCAGCAGCTTCTCGACTGCTATCCGGGTTGATGCGGGCGAACATTTGCCCCGGAGTTTGTAGGGTAGCAATTTGATCTAATTTACTGCGTAAACTGTCGCGATGTTTTTGTCTTTCTTGCTCGCCCCATGCCAAAACAATGGTAAAAATACTTGAAGCACCAAGTCCCATCAGCGAAGTAGAAAAGGCTGTTTTCATCCCTTCCAATAATTGCCTAATTGATGGCAAAAGTTCCCCAGTATTATTTAAATCTCCCAAACCGATATTTTGCAGCCCTTGTTGAATCCCGTAAAACGTTCCTAATACCCCGATGGCAACCAAAATGCTAGGAACAAATCGCCATTGACTGCGCGGTACCGGGCGAGTCAGAAAGGCAGGATACTGTAATAGCAGATAGCGCCCTCTGTGTGCTTCTGCGGCATATTGATCTTCCCCAACAAAGTCACCTACCAAATGTTCGCCAAACCAATCGAGGAGGGATGACCAATTTTCCTCAGTTGCTGCGTCTGGTTGCAGCGTTTTGATGCCGCTGACTTTACCATCCAGATTTTCGTTTAAGTAAGCGATCGCATCCAACATTAAACGACTTTTCGCCGCTTGATACCTTCGATACTCCTTGACGGCTTGATATTCTCCCCAAACAGCGACCAACAGTAGAATTAACGCTACCCAATGAAAAACGCTGTTCTGCCAAATTATCCCGAACAATTCTTTAAAATAACTAATCATTTCCTTGTTGACATCCGGATTGGTTTGTGTATACGCGGCTAGCGGCAATCGATCGCAGAGCATTTTCTATCAATATATATAGATGTAGCGCTGGGGATCGCCTCCCGGTAGCAGATTTGGCTAAAAATTTGCTGAGAGAGCGATCCCCGCCACCGGGATCGCGATCGCCACAGCGCCCCAATCGGGGATCGGAAATAAGGCGTTCTCAACAGTTAAAAACAATAGTGCAAGCGCGTTCTTTTCGGTCGCAGCTAATTTATGATGAGTTGGAGATTGCCAGTAGGTAAAAACTAAAAGAGGTTGTTATATATACAAACCCTGGGCAAAGGATAGCAGTTGAATAACTTCTATCCACCCTCTAGCATTAGCTAGTCACAACAAACTGAGCAGTCACTTTACACGTAAACATATAGGGGATTACGATGACTAGCATCGCGTCGATATCGCTAGCAGAATTAAGGGGGCGGCGGCTAACATTGCGCCGGAAAAGGCGTCTTCATACAGTACAGGCAATTTGGCGGACTGTGGCAAGTGCCGGTTTGGCAAGCGGTTTAGTCTGGGGGGCGACTCAACCAATTTGGGTAATTAACACTCCGGATCAGATCGCCGTGGAAGGCAATCAAATTATTCCCGATCGCGGGGTGAGGTCTTTGCTATCCTTGTCCTATCCCCAGTCATTGCTGCGAATTGAACCGCAAGCGCTAGCGTCTCGTTTGACATCAAACCAATCAGCGATCGCATCGGCAACGGTGACGCGCCAGCTGATTCCGCCCGGATTGATGGTACAAGTACAAGAACGGCAGCCAGTAGCGATCGCTATCGGTACCCCAGCCCCCGGATCGCAGTTGATTGCCTCCAGCACCAAAGAAATGCCTCAGATGCGATCGCCCGTAGGATTGCTCGATGCCAACGGTGTATTAGTTCCGTTAGATAAATACAAAGCTTTAGGTGCATCGATTTCCTTACCCCCGCTCAAAATCCTCGGCGTGCGAGAGCGCGATCTCGCCAAATGGCCCAAAATTTATCAAGTATTGCGCCAAAGTACCGTGAAAATATCTGAGATTGACTGGCGCAACCGAACGAATATAATTTTGAAAACCGAGCTGGGGATTGTCCATTTAGGGCCGTACAGCTCTCAATTTGCCGAACAGCTAGAGGTTTTGGATCGCCTGCGCGCTTTACCAACCAAGCTTAAATCCAGCCAAATAGCTTACATCGACCTGAAAAATCCAGACTCACCCGCCCTGCAAATGATACAATCAGACCCCATAACAAACCCCAAGCTCCCCCTAAAAACCCCCAGTGTCCGTTCCAAGCAACCGCAACCACCCAAACCAATATCCCGATAAAATTTGCAACAAAGGTTTTGCTGTTCCCCAACCAGCGCTATTATTGGTTTGTCAACCGACATAGCCCATATAGCCCATAGTTGACTAGAGCTAGACAAAACTGAAGAATTGTTTACCAGTTATTTTTGATTACAATGACGCTTGATAATAAACAGGGGCTTACTAAACTTTCTCAAGCTGAGGGACCATCGAATTCGTCCCTGTCGGTGGACACATCCAGTGCCTTCGGTAACCCCGTCTTCCAGTTTGGTCAACCTCGCGAGCCAAAAGCGATGTCTTCTGAATCATCCCGCCTCGGTGATATCGTACCCAGTCGAGTAGCCAAAATCAAAGTGATTGGCGTCGGTGGCGGTGGCAGTAATGCGGTAAACCGCATGATTGCCAGCGAGTTATCGGGAGTAGAGTTTTGGGCTGTTAATACCGATGCCCAAGCCCTAGCCCAATCAGCGGCTTCCAAACGCTTGCAAATCGGACAAAAACTGACGCGAGGACTGGGGGCAGGCGGTAACCCGGCTATCGGTCAAAAAGCGGCTGAAGAATCCCGCGATGAAATCGCCGCCGCATTGGATAATTCCGACCTCGTATTTATCACCGCCGGTATGGGAGGCGGTACGGGCACGGGTGCAGCAGCTGTCGTCGCCGAAGCAGCTAAAGAAGTCGGCGCCTTGACGGTGGGCGTGATTACCAAACCCTTTATGTTTGAAGGGCGGCGTCGCACCAACCAAGCGGAAGAAGGTATCGCCGCGCTGCAAAGTCGGGTAGACACGTTAATCGTCATCCCTAACGATCGCTTGTTATCGGTGATTAACGAACAAACCCCCGTGCAAGAAGCTTTCCGCGCCGCCGATGACATCCTGCGCCAAGGTGTACAAGGCATTTCCGATATCATTACTATCCCCGGCTTGGTCAACGTTGACTTTGCCGATGTCCGCGCCATCATGGCAGATGCCGGATCGGCTTTAATGGGTATTGGCGTCGGCTCCGGCAAATCCCGCGCCAGAGAAGCCGCAACGATGGCAATTTCTTCGCCCTTGCTTGAATCTTCCGTGGATGGAGCCAAAGGCGTTGTCTTCAATATTACCGGCGGTCACGACCTCACCTTACACGAGGTCAACGCAGCAGCCGAAACAATTTACGAAGTCGTCGATCCTAATGCCAACATTATTTTTGGGGCAGTGATCGATGAAAAGATGCAAGGCGAAATAAGAATTACCGTAATCGCCACCGGCTTTACCAACGAAACTCAATCGGCTCAACCAGCCGCACGGGCAGGGAGAACGCCAACCCCGCCCCCTCCCCGTCCCACCCAAGGGGGGCCAACCCCTGGGGCTGCTCCTAAACCGCCCCAAGGTCTGGAAGGAATTAAACCACAAGACCCCGCCGGATTGGATATTCCCGCCTTTCTGCGTCAAAGACGTCCGCCGAAATCAGGCAACTGAGCGGGGGGAGCTGAGGGAGCTGGGGGAGCTGAGGGAGCTGAGGGAGTTGAGGGAGCTGAGGGAGCTGAGGGAGAAATAACTTCTACTTCCTTGTCTTCCTTGTCTTCCTTGTCTTCCTTGTCCCCCTTGTCTTCCTTGTCTTCCTTGTCCCCCTTGTCCCCCTTGTCCCCCTTGTCCCTATGACCAATCTAGTACCCGTAGCACTGACTATTGCCGGTTCGGATAGCGGCGGCGGTGCTGGGATTCAAGCCGATTTACGCACTTTTGCGTTTCACTGCGTCCACGGGACGAGTGCTTTAACCTGCGTCACTGCCCAAAATACTCTGGGTGTAACGCGAGTAGACGCGCTACCGGCGGCGGCGGTAATTGCCCAGATAGAGGCAGTGGTAGAAGATATTGGGGTGCAAGCTGCTAAAACTGGGATGTTGCTAAACCAGGAAATTATTGCCGCCGTGGCAAACCGGGTAGAAGCTTTAGGAATCAAAAAGTTGGTGGTTGACCCAGTAATGGTATCGCGCACGGGCGCCCAGCTAATAGACGATGCAGCCGTGGCAACTCTGCGGGATGCTTTGATGCCAAAGGCAATGCTGGTGACGCCGAACCGATATGAGGCGCAGATGTTAACCGGATTGGAAATTCATACCCTCGATGATATGCGAGCGGCTGCCCAACGCATCTACCAGATGGGTTGTAAAGCCGTTTTGGTCAAGGGTGGCGGAATGCTGGGACAGATGCGCGGTGTGGATATTTGGTTTGATGGCACTCGGTTCCAAACTTTGACCGCGGCGTCGGTAGATACCAAGAATACTCACGGTACGGGGTGTACGCTGGCGGCAGCGATCGCAGCTAATCTAGCTTTAGGTAAAGACTTGTTCCCCGCCGTGCAACAAGCAAAAGATTACGTCACCACTGCCTTACAACACTCTTTAAACATCGGTTCTGGCTCCGGTCCAGTAGGACATTTCTTTCGCTTACTCGGTAATCAGTTGACAGTTGACAGTTGACAGTTGACAGTGGATAGTTGACTTTTAAGGGGAAAGGGGGAAAGGGGGAAAAACTGGTGACTAGGAATAGATATGTGCTTAAAGCGCCTCTATGGGAATCGACTCTGAAAACAGATCCATTGCTAGAGCTTTCCCTTTTTCCCTTTTTTCCCCTTTCCCCCTTTTCCCTTTCCCCCTTTCCCCCTTGTCCCGCTTGTCCTCCTTGTCCTATTGTTGACGATATCAATGCAACCGGACGCGATATGACCTCCAATCCGTATCCCAAGCCATCGGTGTCAAAATTAACCGCTCCCGCTCAAAGCACGCCAGTCGCAGCCAATGCTTACGCTCCCGCTGTGCCCATATCGGTGTACCGTCAACTGGCAGCGGAGTTGCAAGCGACGCGGGTAATGCTTGATTCCCTCAATGCCCACAATCAGCAGTTGGTGCAACAAAACCAACTCCTGCGCCGAGAACTTGACAAAATCGTTCAGTCAGCGGTGTACCTCAAACAAATCGTTGACTCGTCTCCAGATGGCTGGAGTCAGGCTAGCTACACCCATCCCGAAATCAGAAATCAACCGGGATACCAGACGGGAGAACCACGACCGATGTCTTGGGGGCCGCGTCCGATGTCGGGGGTAAACGCTCCCAGTCCCGGAGTGGCACCGAATGCTTACAGGAACTTGCAACCGAGTGCAGGAGTTTTGCCAGACAGAATAGTCAAAGAACAGGCACAAGGACGCTATCGTCAACCATCGGCAGGCAGCTCATCCGTCAATGGATGGTTGTATACTTTGTTGATTGTCCTGATCGTTGTGAGCGCCTTTGGTGCTGGCTTTTTGCTGATACGTTCGTTTGCATCAAATCGCTAACGCCGAGCAAATATTTTCAACTTTAACTGCAACAATCAAACGGCAACAGGTTTCGGTTGCCGTTACTTGGGTTAGATTTATAGATTTAGAGCGATCGCTAAACCAGCAATCAAATTTTATCGCTCGTCGAAGTCTTTATAGTCGTCGTATTCGTCGTAGTCCAGATAGCTGGCACGTTTTTCTTCATACCGAGGAGACGACACATACTCAGAGCGACGTTTGTACGGCAACGACGGCGGTAGCTGGTTAATGGGGTGAATCAATTGCACCGTACCCGCTGGAGGACGCTGCTGCCGCGAAATCAACGAAAATACCCCTGCCATCAACAATCCAGCCGTTACTGTAACTCCCATTCCTCCTAATGCCCACAGCATACTGTTCGTGTTGGGATTGTTAGACTGTATCCCGGCAGTCAACTGGGCTGGGTTCAGCTGGGGGTTCAAGCCGCCGTTATTTCTCATTTGTGCGTTCTGGGCGTCAATCACGAACTGCTGATTGCGAAGTTGAGTTTGTAGCTGGTCGATTTGCGCTTTCAACTGTGCGTTCTCTAACTGCTGCTGGGCGCAATTAGCGCAATAAGCAGGATTGTTTACACCTGCTGGGGGCATTTGAGTTAGTGCCGGGTTTAACCCAGTCGGCATCTGAGGATTAGGAAGCGGCTGCTGCAAATTTTGGGGAGGTTGCAATGAAGCAGCAGCAGGAAAGTTGTATAAGCCAGGATTGCCACCTCCTTTAAGAAATAGCAGCGCCGCAATCCCTGCTAATCCAGCTCCTGCTACAAATGCCATTCCATTACTCATCACTCTCACCCCTAAAACTGAATTACTTTGAAATAGATTAATGTAACCCTACTTTTTTTGGGTTAATACCCCAAGAAACTTAATAGGATATGGGGGTAGTACGTTGCACCCTTGTCTGCCTTATATATTGAAAACCAGAACGGCACAGTTGTCCAGCCATCAAAGATTAAAGGCGCACCGAGCCTGCCAGTGCGCCTGTGTATTTGGATACAATTTACTGACTAATCAGCCGGGACGATTGATATCATGTCCGGTGGCATCGTTAGTTGAGCCGGGGCGGGTTTATTTAGTCCTTGGATAGCCTTCAAATATTCCTCGTCAAACCCGCCCCTACGATACACTACCATTGCTACCAGACATGATACGAGTTAAGCGATCGCTCGCACCTCCCTAGAGGGTTATTCCATCTGGCACAGCAGCAAACCAAACCATTGGTTTGGATCTGTCCAAGCTTGCACCGGCACTAAACCTTGCGCCCTTAGTTCCCGCCCCATCCCATTCAGGTCAAATTTGCGGGAAATTTCGGTCATAATTGTCTCGCCAGCTTCTAACTCAACAATTAAGTTTAAGGCGCGCAATTCGGCGGTTTGAGCTTTTTTACTTCGCAAGTAAATTTCAATTTGGGATTGAGATTGATTGTAAAAAGCCACGTGTTCAAACTGATTCGGGTCAAAATTGCCCTCAAACCGCCAGTTGAGATGATCGAGCATGTTGAGGTTAAATTGCGCCGTGACGCCTTGGCTGTCATTGTAGGCGGCTTCTAGGAGATGTTTTGGTTTTTGCAGGTCGATTCCTAACAAGAAATACTCGCCTGGTTGCAGCGCCTGGGAGATGAGGGTGAAGAAGCGATCGCACTCTTGTGGCGTCAGATTTCCCAGGGTGCTGCCGATAAAACATATCATCCGGCTCTTGAGTTGAGTAGGCGGCAGTTGTTGCAGCGCCAATTCGTAGGTACTAACCAAAGCGCGAACTGATATCGACGGATAATCTAACAGTAATTGACGGGCGCTGCTTTCTAAAATCCCAGCGCTGACATCAATTGGCAAATAGTGCAGTGGGTGTTCCAGATGATTGTAGGCATCAAGCAGAATGCGGGTTTTAGTTGAACTACCGCTGCCCAATTCTACGATTTCACAAGCACCCGTCATTCTGGCAATTTCAATCGCGCACTCTTGCAAAATTGCAGTTTCTGTGCGTGTGAGATAATATTCCGGTAACTCGCAGATTTGCTCAAAAAGTTGGGAACCTCGGTCATCATAGAAATATTTTGGCGGTAATGATTTGGGAGTTTGCGTCAACCCGCTGACTACATCGCTACCCTCATTTTGTTGGTTTTGAGAGAGTGCTAGTAGGTGCTGTATCTGCAAGCGGTTTTCGATTGCGTAAGATGAAGCACTCTTGCTGCTTGCAGTTTGAGAAGTATACATTCAACCTCCGTTAGTTGGAAGCGATCGCAGTTACAGTTATGGGATGCGATCGCTCTCATGGCTTATGATGGGGACAAAAGCTAGTGAAACACAAAGCTATACGCTATAAAATCTCGCTTGAGCCAGAGGTTTCCAGTTCATATCGTCTCCATGCGAATTTTCCCACTAAATGGTTGCCTGTGGGTGAAGGTACAGGATTGGGGTTATCCATCAGCTATCAAATTATTGTGGACAAACATAAAGGTTATTTAAAGTGCGTCTCGTAACCGGGGCAAGGTGCGGAGTTTTGGATTCAGATCCCGGTCAAACAATCAAACATTAAAAGTTAAACTGGCAATGGGTAGTTTTAGATATTAGCTCTTAATTTAAATCTACAATCTGAAATCTGCAATTACCAATTACCAATTACCAATTACCAATTACCAATGAGAATATTATTTGTTTGTACGGGTAACACCTGCCGCAGCCCAATCGCGGAGGCGCTATTTCGGGAAAGAATTCGGCAACTCGGAAAAATGGATGAAATTGAAGTTCGGTCGGCTGGAATTATTGCCAGCAAAAATTTTACAGTAGCTGCTAACTCAATAACTATATTATCAGAATATGGCATTCAATACGAGCAAAAACCTCAAGGGATTAGTTTAGAATTAATTGAATGGGCAGACTTAGTGCTGACAATGACAAGGTTGCATAAATATTTGGCGATCGCTATCTTTCCCCAACTTCTCAACAAAACATTTACCCTGAAAGAATTTGTCGGAGATCCAACTTCATTTGACATTGCAGATCCGGTTGGTAAATCTTTATCTAGGTATCGCCAATGCGCCCAAGAAATTGACCAAGCACTCAATATTTTACATCATAAATTAGACAAAAGCAACCCATCTTTTCCCCTCCCGACTCCTCAACCCTTACCCAATACTTTCTTTGTGTTGAAATATCTGATTAGGCTAACAGGGTTAAGCAATAAAACAAGCAATTGACGGATTTAAGAAACCCGATTTTTTAGACAATACCATCGCCTTGCATCCAACACCCTTAAGGGTGTCGCTATTGCATTCAAAGGCTGCCTCCGCAGCCTGTAAAGATTTGAGCCTGCGGAGGCAGGCTTTGTTTGTGTAGCGCCATGCTTTAGCGTGGCGCGTTTCTTACTAGAAACCGGGTTTCTGCGTAGATCTTTTGTTGCCAAACCGACAATTTTTCCTAGAAACCCGGTTTCTTGTTTCTGCGTAGATCTTTTGTTGCCAAACCGACAATTTTTCCTAGAAACCCGGTTTCTTGTTTCTGCGTAGATCTTTTGTTGCCAAACCGACGATTGTTCATAGAAACCCGGTTTCTTTGCGTAAGTGCTGCTGCAATGACTAATAACTAACACAGCGAAATCCTGCCAAAATTTCCCGCACTCCTGGATAATACCAATTGCGAAAACTACAGCGCATCGCCCAAGCACGAGTTGCCCAACTGCCACCTTTTAATACCCGATGTTTCCCATCAAAATAACTTTGGGAATATCCTGGGTAAGGGTAACTGACAAAACCGTCATAACGATCAAACCAGGTAGATGTCCACTCCCAAACATTGCCCAACATATCATAACAACCGCAAGCACTTTTTCCCGCTGGATAAGCATTGACAGGCGTTGTCTGCCAAATTTGATGGTTGTTATTGCATAACTGAGAATCTAGTATTATTTCTCCCCAAGGATAAGTGCTGCATCGCCCACTTTCTGGATTCCAACTAGCAGCTTTTTCCCATTCTGCTTCGGTGGGAAGTCGCTTGCCAACAAAGTTGGCATAAGCTTCTGCTTCGTACCAGGAAACGCCGCAAACGGGATGATTATCCCAAGCTGAATTATCTATCCAATAAAGAGGTTTTGTAACCGAATTTTCTGGCAACCATTGCCAACCTTTATCTGACCACCATTTGGAATTTTGATAGCCTCCCGCTTCCATAAATTCTCGATATTGTTTGCAAGTAACTGGATATTGGTCAATAGAATAACTATCCAAGTAAACTCGATGACGGGGGCGTTCGTTATCTAAGGCATCAATTGAGTTATTCCCCATGTCAAATTCACCCGCAGGAATTTCAACCATTGGGTAATTCGTAATTGGTAATTGGTAATTGGATTTGGTTTTTATTAGCCGATTTATTGCGGCTGCGTATTGCAATTTCAGTAGCAAAATAATTGTTTCGCAGTGTTGACTTTCGTGTTGCAGCAAAAAGCGCCAGAGGCGTTCTTGTTCATCTAAAGGCGCTATTTCTAAATAATTGAATACCTGCGTTCTGACTTTATCCAAATAGTCGCAAGTTTGCTCTAGCGTCGGTAATTTTACTCGTTCTGTTTTGGGCAATCCATCGGCAGCATATAAGCGGCGATATTCTTGGGAAAAAATCGATGGCATTCCAGCACAACGTTCTAATAACCACAAAGATTCAGTAAAAGCAATGTGACCTAAATGCCAGCCAATTGGACTAAAATCGGGATGCGCTTGATGGCAAAATGTATCGTAATCTATGCCTTCAAATAATGCCAATGTAGCAGCGCGACATTGCTGCATCCACTGTTTTATTTGTTGTCTTTTTTCAATATTAATATCGGGATGATTAATTTTAAAATTCATAGATTTGGACATCTAGTTCTTGCTCTACAGTAATAATGGTACGTTCTCCAAAACTAATCCAATTGCCTGTAAATAAAGGTTCGGAAGCAATGATAACAGAATTAGGAAATGTGGGATCGTCTCTTAACCAGTATAAAGAAGGAGTGGCGGTATTATGAGCAAAACGGCTGCCAATTAAACGCTGCCCATCGCTGATAATAATGTTGCCAGAAAAGCTCACTTGATAAGATGCTGCTAGTTCGGTTAAATTTATCAGAGTTTTGTGCAATGCTGTTTCCAAATTAATCTCAGGAGACGCTTGCAATTCGTTAATTAGTAAGGCGAAAATATGTTCTGAGTCGGTAGTGCCGTTGATCGCCTGGTAGGCGGTGTTGTTGATGCGATCGCGTATTTCCCTATACAAGGTCTTGCGGAAATCCTGAATAAATCCATTGTGTGTAAATAACAACTTCTCATACTGAAACGGATGACAGTTACTCAAATCTACTGCTAGACTGGGCGTAGCACTGCGAACGTTGGCAATGATGCACCCGGACTCGATATAACGACTGAGACTCGGTAGGTTAACATCGCTCCAAATTGGCAGCGTATTTTTATACCTAAATGGTTCCGCGTCTTTACTGAGATGATACCAACCAATGCCAAAACCATCGGCATTGAGTAACCCGGCGGTCATTTCGCGGGGTTGATAGCTTTGAACAACTAAGGAATGTTCGGGTTTATTGAGTAGGTAGTCTAACAGAATTGGCGAACCGAGGTAGCCTAGTAAACGACACATGGGGTGTGGGCGATCGCTCTCAACTCTTAACAAGATACACTGTTTCGATTACTCAGACACAGTAGGACGCCAATAAGCGCTTCCATCTCGCATCCTCGCCAGCAATTTACGTTCCACCATCTCCCGCCGCAACATTGCCGGATCGTTGAAGGTATGATACTGATTTAACAGCGCATTCACTTCTTTTTCAGTGTATTTGGCATCGTGAGAAAATTTAGAAGCCATATATTCTAATACTAGCTGCTGGGACTTAGCTTTATTCCGTTTAGAAGGCCATTCTTTTAGGCGATTTCCCTCATCTAAATAACTTTTTATCTCTTCGGCATTATCCGTCATTTTCCTACTTTCTTCTTTTCGATAGATTACAATTGAATTAATCAATTATCTAACTACTTTACCACTATAATACAAGGTTAAAAAAATGGCTAACGCAATGCTGGTAATCTTTCCTTATCGTTACCAAGGCACTTGGGTATTTGATGACGAGCGAGTCGGACTTGAAAGAGAACCATTTGTCAGCGGCATCCCCCAAATGATTGATATTTTAGTTCAAAATATCCCCAAAGCTGAGGTTGGTTTTAAGCTTTTGTTTTCTGCCAACCCTTTCCCAGGATATCAAGCGGAATTAGTTTGGATTAGAGAAGAATACGGCGGCAATTGGTATCGCTGGCAAGATAAAAATATAGAAGGTTGGTTATGTCCGGCGTTATTTAAGTATTTCAGCGAAGCCCCAATCAAAATATATTGTCAAGCAGAAAAACTCATTTGAAAACAGGAGGCAGAGCCTCCCATCGATCTTTCCC